>ERZ780218.1078-NODE-1078-length-19703-cov-3.040462_pt1 | contig 19703 bp, 25 predicted proteins | sample MGYA00510975_ERZ780218 | MGnify/ENA primary metagenome ERZ780218 (study PRJEB29588, sample SAMEA2152063) | human gut metagenome | biome: human gut; feature: human-associated habitat; material: faeces | place: Denmark | collected 2008/2010 ... | reverse complement strand
TCACAATGGCAGTGTCGGGGCCAAGCCCGCTGTCCCGCACCCACTGGGTGAGATAATAGCTGATGTCGCCGCCCGTGAGGTTGCCGCCATCAGCCCCGGTGACAGCCACAATGCAGATGCGGCCGGGCGTTACAGCGTCAAACGCGATATTATCCGGTGCAATTTTAAAAGCATGTCCCATATTGTCTTTTGCCGTGCTGCCGAAATCCTTCGCGGCCCTAAACCCTCCGCCAGTGTATACCTGAGTATCGGGGCGCAGGAAGCACACATCGTACTCGTGCATCTGGTTTGCAATCACATAAGTACCCCGGCCGTTTTTGCTTTGCGTTGTATTCTTGCCTTTGCTCCACTCGCGGTGCGTGTGGTGGCTGAACGCATCCTTGCGCCCGTTGCCGAAGCCGCCCTCATACCCAATGATTTCCCCCTGCTTTTTATGGGTGCCTGCTGCGAACCGGTTGACATTATCGTGCATAAAAAGGAACGTCACCACGCCCACATAGCCGTTTGCACATTCCACCGGGCCTTCGCTCACAAAGTACGTCTCGTGGCTGCTGTCTGTACGCACGCGGGCAAAATATCCGTCAAAGGGCGCCAGCACCGGGCTGTCAAAGGCCTTGCTCTCGCCGCCGTCGTCGCGCGCAAGGCTGCCCGCGTGTGAATATGCGCTATATTCGTCCTGCGTGATACGCATGTGTGTGCCGGGAAACAGCACTTTTTGTGTCATACTCTCTACCTCCTTAAAATAAAAAGCTGCCTGATATCAGACAGCTAAAAGTGTTTGTTTGCGTAGAAATTTGAGAGCTCGTCTAAGCTCGTCCATCTCATTATGGACATAGATGCGTGCCGTTACATTGACATCCTTGTGCCCCAAAATTTTGCTAATAGAGTAAATATCTGCTCCGTGACGCCGAAGGAACGTACCGTAAGTATGACGCAGCTCGTGCGCTGTTAACTGGGGCATGTCTGGTTGTTGTTCGGCCATGCGGGCCATCTCCGCCTTTAGACGGCGGCTCCATGTGTCAGGCCTCATAAGCCCTCCCGTGGGGCCAGGTATCAGCATAGGGCTGTCTGGGTACATCTGCAAAAGGATTTCCACGGCTTGGCGTCCGCGTGGAGATAGCGGTGCAGTGCGGCCGCTATGGCACTTGGGCGGCCCCTCGCAGGGACCCTTACCCGGCACAAGGTGCACGGCACGCGATACTGTCCAGGTGTTTTTACGCCGGGAAAAATCATCTTTGTGCCATCCCAGCAGTTCGCCGCGGCGCACGCCGGTCTCCAGGAGCAGCACCACCTCCGGCATGCGCTGAATAAACCACCGGGAGGCGCTCTCAATCTCAGCATCACTGTATACCTCCTTGACATGTTTAGTCGCAATACTTTCCAACCGGCAAAATCTTGCTGGGTTACGAGTGCACAGGTCATTATGTACCGCAGTATCAAATATCCCCATCACGCACATACGCACCTTTGCGCACATGGATGCCGACAGCGTTGTCTTTGTGAGATACAAAGCCTGTATATCTGCGGGGGTAATATCCAGCAGATATTTGTCGCCCAGAGTAGGCAGCAGATGCTTGTATACCGTGCTCTCGTAGGTTGTTGTGTAAGCTGCTCTTGACACAAAAGGTTTTTTGTAGAGCAGCAGCCATTGTTTGGCCCATCCGGCAAAAGTATAGATGTCAAGGGCTTTTTGTGGCATGCCATGCTCTTGCCGGTAGGCCTCGGCTACAGCTTTTGCGGCCTCTTTTGTGCGGCCGTAAAACGCCTTTTTAATGGCTTGCCCATCTGCACGATATCCTATGGTTGATTGCACCTTTTTGATTTTTCTGCGCATTTTGCCCGCCTCCAATGGTTTTTTACCATTGTACAGCATTTGGGATTTGGGCAATATGCTTGTGGTGCTAATTTTGAACCGTGTGAGCAAGGCGGCGAACGAGAGCACATATTAACTGGTGAAGAAATGCCGAGCCACCGGCATTACTCATCTGAGGAAAACAAAGAAGTAATGTGTGATTATTCCACATCTAAAAAATGGGGCTGTGAAATAAAAAACACATCCAGCTATACTGCTGCTGGTGGTGGTTTTATGACAAGCTATTCTGGTGGCGATAAAGCACACAATAATATGCCACCTTATCTTACCCAAGTGGCACACATACACACATAGCACCAGCTTGTGGTGCTAATTTTTCTGTATCAGAAACGGGCGGCGAAAAAGAACATACCCTCACTATTGAAGAAATGCCTAAACACACACATGCCACTACTGTTGCGCAAAATGGGAGCGAATGGGTCGCCGCGTGGTTTAGCCAAAATGGCACGATTCATGGAAAAAGTTATAGCGGTGAGACGTTGCCTCATACAGCGTCATCGGGCAACGATGTTCCGCATAATAATATGCCCCCATTCCTTGCACAGGTCGTACACATAAAGACGTAATCAGCTTGTGGTGCTAATTTTGAAGCCCTGTCACAAGGCGGAGAAAAAGAGCACCAACTTACACCTGCAGAAATGCCTAAACATCAACACCAATTATTTATCTGGGAAAATACATCAGGAAGTTTGTACGGGCCATCTGTCGCTGCCATTCATTCATCGTCTTTTCAGCGTGTCGCCTGCGTAAATAATTCAAACGGGGGGATTCAGCCTGTGGGGGACGATTCTCCTCATAATAATATGCCTCCATACCTATGTCAGATAGCCCACATCAAGACTTGACATGGACAATCTGTACTATATAAGGCGGCATGTTATTGTGAGCTTTTCCGGCGCCAGTTGTTAGAGTGGAACTCCATGATTGCGTTTCACTGGTGCCTAATTTATACCCAACGCCAGACGAGGCGCCATTACCTGTTGTATAAGGCATGACATGCTTATGTTCCGGCAGCTCCTCAACAGTGAGTGTGTGCTCTTTCTCTCCTCCAGCCACAGGTACAGAAAAATTAGCACCACAAACAAGTGGAAACCTATCTGCCAATTTTTTGCAGTTGAACATGCCGTCTGCGGCGCCGTCGCTCATGGTGTCGCCAATGGCCGCATACAGCGCGGCATATACTGTTTTGTCGAGGTCGTCATCAAAATTTACCCATGGATGACGCTTGGCATTGACTTCCTCATCATCGTATGTCAAGCGATAGGGGGCAAATACCCAATGGCCGGGCTGTGGTATCTCACGCTTGAGGTCATCAATAAGGGCCTGTACCTCTTCAGCGGGGATATACGGTTTGCCCTTGCTCTGTGGGTCGTACACGGCTTTCGCCATGGCCTCTTCGGCGGGCATGTAAGGCTTTTTCTTGCTTTCGGGGTCGTACACGGCCATGGTCATGTCGCCCGCGCCAATGGCCGCCACCTTTTCGTTGATGGCCTCGTCCACCTGCTGCTTTGTGTAGGTGCTGGCCTTATCGGCCTTCAGGCCCAGCTTTTCCTTGGCCCAGGCCAGCATGGCCTCCAGCACGCTTTGCAGCTTTTTGGGCGTTTCGGGCGGCATGTCCCCCTGGCCCGGCACGGCCGCGCCAATGTCTGCGGCGGCCGCCTCGGCCTCCAGCTGTTCGCAAAGCTGGTTGTGCGCGGGGATGGCCGCCTCGCGCACCACCTGCTCTACGCTTTTCTGCATTTCTGTCACCGAAAGGCCGGGCACCGCGGGCTGCCCAATGACGCCCTTGCCTTTCAAATCCTGTTCCGTCACCTGTTTGAACGGCATGCTTTTCCTCCTTTTCTGTGTTTTGCCCGGCGCGCTGCGCCTGCCGCGGCGCGCGCCGGGCGTCAGCCCTTGAAGTTCCCGTTTTCCACAAATTCCACCGCAAAGTCAAACAGGCCGAACGGCTCGTTCACCTCGCTGTTTTCAAAGCGGAAGCGCGCTTTATCCACCTTTTTGATGCGCACTTTGGTCGAGAGCGTCTTGGGCGTCTCGTCGTTGCTCCATGAAAATTTGTCCCAGTTCAAATACCCCCAGTTAAAATAACGCGCTTTCGTGGTGTCTTCCTTAATGTGTGTCCACAGCCCGCGCCGCTGGCCGGAAATGCGAATACTTGTGGCAATGGCGCTTGCCAGCCGCACGGCCAAAAAGCGGAACGTCTTGTTTTTGTAGAACAGCTTGCCGGAAAAATCTGGCGTTTCCCACACGGCGTGGATGGCCTGGCCGTCGTCTGAATAGCTGGTGAGGGCGTTTTTGTCGTCAAAAAAGCGGCGCAGGCCGCCGTCCTCGCCGCCCATCCACAGCCTGCCGTCCCGCACCAGCAGCACGCGCGCGGGCATGTTGGTGCGGTAAAAGCCCGCATACTGCCGGGTGGAGTACGGCTCGTTTTTGGTGGAGGAATACTGAAGCCCGTCCAGAATGTAGGCCGCGCCGTTCAGGCACAGCCAGTACATGTCTTTGAACACCACAGCCACGGCATTTTCTAAATTTGCTTCTTTCAAAAGGCTACCATTTAAGAAAAAGCTGCGCTGCTGGGCATACTTTTCGCCCGTCACGTCCTGCGCGGTAATGGCAAACACGCCCAGCTTGGTAAGAAACAGCGGCTCGTTCACAAGGTAGGCAAAGCTGCGCGGCGCAATGGCCCCCTCGCCCTGCAGGGTGTTCACAATGGGAAAGGCGGGCTGATTGTCCACCAGGTTGCCCTCGCGGATGATGACGTTGCGGCCGTCCTCCATGTTGTCTTTATGGGTGGCAAGCCGCTCGTTCACAATGGAATATCCTACAATGGCGCTTTGTTCTGTACCTAATGTGGCATAGGCTGTATCGGCCCAATAGGTTGGGTCGTTCATGCCGCTGTACCAATCGTAGTTGCGGTATTGCGCGTTGCCCGATACAAACAGCCGGTCGGCCGCGCCGTTCACGCCGTACAGCGTGCCCATGGTGCACCCGAAGATGCGCGCGGCATACCCTTCCACCGTGCGGCTGGCCGTAATGCGCACATTGTCCTCGCCCGCCACCGGGCTTTTGCCCGGCGCCGTGGTGAAGGTGACAATGCCCGCGGTGCGGTCCACCGTGTAATCGGTGTCCTCCGCCTTTTCCTGCCAGGCGCCCTCTGCGTCCAAAAGCTCTACCTTCACCGGGGCGTCGTCCAACCCCGCAAAGGAAAGATGATACTGCGTGTCTTCCTCTGTGCCCAAAAACTGCTCGGTAAACTTGGGCTGAATGAGGTTCAGGTTCTCATATTGCGTACCGCCGCCCGTGGGCGCCTTGGCAATGGTGAACAGCGGTATTCTAGCTGCGTCCCCTACCGGGCCCGCCGCCGTGCCGTCAAACACCGTAAGCCCCGCGCCGTCCAGAATGTACAGCTTATCGCCAAACTGCCAAGCGCTGCTGCGTGCGTCCGCCATGCCGCTATATATTTCCTCTTCGCCCAAATACAGTTTCGTTCCTGCATGTACAAGAAATTCGCTGTCCTCCCTTCGGGCAAACACGCCGTTGATGCGCGCGGGGTACTGCGCTATGGTTTCATAGCCCATGCACTTGCGCACCTTGCCCGGCACGTCGCGTATCATGTTCTGCCCGTTGGGGCTGCGGCTTTTATCCACGTTGGCCGGGCTGTTAGTGTAATCTATGCCATAGAACTCATTCACATTTAAAATGCTTCTGGATGGGCTGGCCGGAATTGAAAACTGTGCCATTTCAGCACCACCCATCCTTTGATGTCCATTCGCTTGTTACAACTCCACCTGTTCCAGCTACAAGCTCGCCGCGGGCCACCTCAAACTCGTTGCGGTAGATAGTGGCAATGGAATTGTCATCATCTTTATAAAGCTGGCTGGCCATATAAAGCGGCAGCAGCACCGCCACGTCCGGTGTAAGTGGAAGCTCGTAATCATCCAGCGTTTCCCCGGTAATCTGCGGCGGCCATGCGTTGTAAAACACCTCATACTGCCCGGCCTCTTCGGCGGGGAAAATAATATCCCGCCCGGCCACAATGGAATAGGCATAGGTTTTATACGGCAGGCCGTTTTCCATGCGGTACACTTCCGGCGTGCCAAAAATCCAGAAATCTTCTGCCTGGTCTTTCATGGTAAATTTGGCCGGGCCCTGCGGCTTTTCCAATAGGGCGCTTTTGCGCAGGTATTTATTTGACGTGCACAAAAGCGCCAGTGCCTCGTTGGCGGCCTGCGGCATGCCTGCCAGGTAGTCCTTCGTGGTTTCGTCCTCTACAAGGTTGCTGCCGTCTGCCGAAAACATTTTCTGAAGTGTGGCAAGCTTAATGTCCTTCCATGTCATGCCTTTTCTCTCCTCTCACGTCTGCCGGCACTGCCCCGGCCGTTTCCTTTTGTCCGTGATAAAAAGGGCGGTTACCCGCCCTTTATGTTAGCCGCCTGCGCCAACTTCCTTCGTGTTTACGGGGTTATCCGTGGTATTCATCACCGTTATATTCTGCGTCTGTACCGGTGCCGTAATCGTGGTGCCCGATACACCCTCGCCGCAGATGGAAATGCAGCGCCAGTTGTTGAAGCCCGCCATAAAGCGCGCACGGCCCTTGAACACGTTGGCATCGGTGTTCGGGTCAATGTCGCTTTTTACCGTCAGCGGCACGCGGTCCAAGAACGGCAAACACATGTAGTCATCCTTGAATTTCGAATCCAGCATGATGAAATAGGGCTTGTCGCCAATGGTTTTAGGCAGATAGTTCCACACCAGCACGTTCCACAGCCCAGCCTGGAAGTTCATGGCATTCTTGCTGCTTTCCGGGTCAAGGTCACTGCCCACGGCCGCCAGCACAGCGCGTTTCAGCTCGCCTACATTGGGGATGAGAATGGTATCCGGCGCTACGTTCAACAGATGGCCGTCATCATCTTTGAAGCCCTGCATATATTCCTGCACCTTATCCATTGCATAGGCGCTGAATGCCGCAGAAAAAATATTGCTCTGTGCTTTGGTGCCCTTCGTAATCGACGGGTGCGAAGCAGAGAACAGTGCCACGCCATCCGCGGAGGTGGTCGCATATTCTCGCGTCCCAATTTTCGTTTTCGCAGATACACCGCCTGCCAGAAGGTTTGCAGCAAACTCTTCGCGTGTGCGGTTGAAACTGGTGGCAAAGATGTTGGCGCGGCTTTTGATTTTGCCAAACTTCGCATCTTCAATCATCTCCTGCGTCACTTCAAACGAGCTTTTCCAGGTGGTAGGCTCTACCACTTTGGCATAGCCTTCCTGCATGCTGGTTTTGGGGTAGGCGCCGTTCTCACCCACATCCTCAAAGTTGCCAAGGCTTGTCTCCTGCGTGTACTTCTCGGCAAAGTTTTTGGTTTTGTCCATGAAATACACGTTTTTGATTTGGCTCTGCTGTTCGAACGCTTCTACATTCTTTTCAATCATGGCGCGGATAGGCTCTTGGCTTTTCCCGTATACACTGTTATTCAGCCCAGAACCTTCCGAAAAAATGATACCTGCCATATTCCTTTCTCCTCCTCTTTATGCGAAATGGCCGCGCACCGTGCTGTTGGTTGTAGCGCCGTCTGTCCAGTCTACGGTAAATACACCGCTCGTAGTGGTTGCGGTAACGGTCTCGGCGTCGGCGCCCAGTGTCACCTTGTTGCCAATCAGTGTGTCGGCAACCGTTGCCGTGCTCTGCACTTCGAACGTCGTGGACGGCATCACCTTCATTGCCGGGAACATCCCATCCTCATTTTTTTCGCCCATCACAATATGCGAGGGACGCACGGTAGAAGATGCCTTGCTCAGCTTGCCGCCGCTGCCCAGGGTGGCAGCGCTGCCAATCGTCAGTGCTGCGTCGCTGGGGTAATACTCCAAAGGTTCTACATCGCCCACTTCGCGTTTTGCTACTTTGAACATATTTTTCCTCCTGTCAACTGTTAAACTGTTTGTGGTACTGCTCGGCCTCTTTTCGGGAAAATCCCAAATTCGCCCAAGATTCGTACTCTTCTTCTGTCAGGCTCGGTTTTTCCTTACCTGTCCCCGTGGTTGGCCCAAGGTGGCTTTTCCCCTTTGCCGCATTGATTGCCGCCTGTTTTGCCGCCGTCGCTTTCCCGCTGGATAATCTTTCAAAATTTGTTGCCTTATAGGCTACATCCAGCGGCACGCCGCTGCGCACCAGTGCGTCAAATTGCGGAAACGTGTCCATTTTTCGAATATCTTCCAGCGTTTTTACAGCCGGGTCTATCTTCGTTATCTCTTCCAACTGTCGCTTCAGTATTCTATCGCCTGCGTCCCGCTGCGCCTGTTCCACAACCTGCGCTGCTTTCTGTACAATGGGGTTTTCCGCAACTGCACGGTCAATAATTTTGGGGTCTATATTGGCGGCTTTCAGACGGCTCTCCGTTTGGGCCTTATTCTGCGCATCCAGTGCGTCAAAATAATCCTTTACCGTTCGGATATTTCGGTCTGTTCCCGGCACCTTCAAATGCCCAAACCTTGCCGCCACCATGGCATCCTGCTGCGCCTGCTGGCGCGCATAACGGGTTGCCGCTTCGCGCTCCGCGCGCAAACGGGCCGTTTTCCACACGTCATTCGGAATCTGTGCTTCTTGTGCCTGCCCGGCTTCGGCAGGCTCTTCGCCTGCGGAATTTTCTTCCGCTTCCACATTCTGCACATCAGGGCTGGCTACTCCCTGTTCAAGTTCCTGTCCACCGGCATTTTCGCTGGTTTCCTGAACATCCATTACGCCATTTTCCAGTTCCATATTTTCCTTTCCTCACCCGGTAAAAGGGCTGGCCGGTATCACGCCCCGGCCTGGCTTATTTTTTACTTCGTTGCGCGAAGGTCGCCGCCCGTTTTCACGGTAGGCTTTTTGGTGCTGCCGGAAGATTTCGGCGCTTTCACCGTCATGCTGCCCGTGTTGGGAATATTCAGCTTCGCCATACCCTATTCCTCCTTTTCCACTGGAATTTCGTGCTTTATGGTTTTAACAGGCTGTCCGTAATTTTCGCACTGCCTGTTTCGGCAAAAAAATTGCTGCCACAAAAACAGCCTTTTCCCTTCAATGTGGTAAGATGTCGTGGTCCTCATCTCAACCTTGCATCTGGGGCATAGCATTTCCCATTCCTCCCGTCTGCTGCATTGCCATCTGCTGCATTTGCTGCATTTGCATCTGTTGCGCCTTTTCATCCTCTATGCGCTTTTGTATCATGGCCTTAATTTCACCAGCATAGGGGTAATCCAGCTCTTCCATCAGCGTCCAGTATAAAAGCATCGTTTCATTCATCCCCAGCTGTCCAAAAGCGCCGCTTTGCAGCTTCAAATCCATTTGTTCCCACAACACGCTGCGGTTCGAAGAAAGCGTTGCACTGGGGTCTATCGTAAAGATAAACTCATCATCCCAATAAAATTCTCCCGCTGCATCCTGCCGTAAAAAATCCATCCTGTTAAAATGCGCAAATGTCGGCTGCCCATCACTTCCCTTGGTGGTATAAGGAATCGGCTCGTCCGCATACGCCAGCAGAAAACGAAACATCAGCTCGTACAGCCGTGCAAAGGCGCTGTTCTTTTGCTCTCGTTTCGATTGCAAGCGTCCGGCGCTTTGATTTGCCGAAAACTGCTTAGCGCTTCCTGATGTAGCCGAAGAATCATACTTGCCCTGAAACGCATCCGTAATGCCCAGCGTGCTTTTGGCATAGTCGTAATTGTCCACAAGCACAACCCGGTCTTTTGTAATATCGGGTTGTACATTCATCACGCTGATAAGTTCTTTCTGCGCTGGGTTTTTAATGCGCACAATTTTAAACTCTTTGTCTGTGGTTTCTACGTCCAGCCCTTCGGGCAGCGTCACAAAGCTGCCGCCTTTTAAAACCTTTTCCTCTATTTTGGAACCGCACTTTTTAATTGCCTCTTGCTGGTCGCATATCACATCCACATCACTGCCGCCCATAAAGGAAGCATACTTGCTGATATTCCGGCGCAGCACCAGCGGATAACGGTCTGGCTTATACCTCGGTATTCTCGTTGCAACTGCCACTGTCTGCATCAAGGGCGCACCTGTTATTTCATCCAGCATGGGTGTGCCATCCGGCGCCAAAATCTCGCGTTCCTCTTCCGCCTGAAATTGTGGAATTATCGTTCCGTCGAACAGCCTGACATCCTCTATCAGCTCTTCTTCGGTCTGCACTTCATCCTTCCACTTTTTCGAGCCGCAAACCGGGCAAGTTTTTTCATTTCCACTTTTGGGGCGCCCGCACTCAGCACAAACTTTTATGTGCAGCGCCTGGTAATCTTCCATGTCTTCCAACACAGTATCTTCTACCCAGCTGAACCGTCCAATTCCGCCATCCTTGTTTCGGAAATAGGCAATGTTTTGCGTCACAAGTTCATCCCAGGTGTCAGCCCCTTCTCCGCGAATTTCCGGCGCCTCCTCGCCTTCCTGCGAAACATCCACGCCATATTTTCGCTTAATGGCCTGTTTTGTCTGTGTCACCTGCACAAATATGTAATCCATCTGCTCAATTTCATACACCCCCGGCTGCGGTATCACCTGCCGGGGGTGGCGGTCTGTCACGGCCACGTCGCCCATTGTGCAGTGGAATCCTTTGTTCTCGTCCCAGTCTACTTGCCACAACGCCCCACCCTGTGTAGTCGTTGTTCTCTCCTGAATATCGTTCATCTCAACGAGCCGAAGCATCTGCACTTCACTGCGTAAAATCGCCTCAATACCTCGGGCCAGTTCCTTGTCCTCTTCATGAATGGCATCTACGCGCGGCATCGGTATCGTGGAATCCACTTCACTCTCCAAAAGCTCATACACAATGTTGCGCACATTAGACGCTTTGCGCGCCGCAAGAGAGCCGTCTTTTTTCAAAATGTCAGAAGTGCCCTCATAGTAGGCTGTGCGCCTGTCCATTTTATCCAGCTCTGTCTGATATTCGCTTTTGGCCCTCTGAAGCTTGTCCTGCCATTCCGCAAGTTTTTTATTTTTCTTAAACATGCGTCCTCCTTAAAACGGGTTTCCATATTTGGAAATCAGGTAAGCCTTTCCCTGCTCATCTGCATTTTCATAATCTTCAAACAGGTCATCTTCCCAATGTGCACGCACCCTTTTTTCTACTCTGGCAGCAGGGCTTGTCCACCATACGCAGAAATAGCGCAGGCTGTCCACGTCATGCGTCAGGGAATGGGGCTCTTTTGCATAAGTGTCAGGCTTTTTTTCGTCCTTTTGTATCTTCTGCAAACAACGCCACAAGTTCGGTGCTGCCCGTCGCTTTATTCGCAGCATTGGGCCATCCGGCCCGGGGTATAGCCATTCCTTCATGCTGGCGCAGCCAGCTGCCACATCATTTGAAACCTTCGTCAAATTCAGTCCGTTTTCCGAAAAAACAATGGCTCGGCTTTTGCCTGTCATCTGCTCGCGGCTCCACAAATCCGGCGGCGCCAAAAAAGCATCTATCTCCTCATTTTCCGAAAGGTTCAAGATAATTTCTGCCGCTTCGCCAATCGTTTTGTTCGGCTCGTCAAATTCCCGATATACCAGCGCGCGCCCGTCTGTACCAATCGATACCCAGTGGGCCGATAACATATCAAGGCCATAGTCTATTGCAACATACCGCCGTGCGCCTGTCGGCACCTCTTCTTCTGTTTCATGCGTTTCTTTCTTTACTTCTGGGAACATCACACCGCCCGGCACACTCAGCGCCTCTTCTACGCTGGCGGGGTATTCCTGCAATGTCTTATCTTCGCCCAGCGCACCAAGTGTGCGGTTATACCACGCTTTGTCGCGCGCAGGGTCTGCATTCCATGGAAGAAAAATCTTGTTAAACCCGTTGTCTGGGTTAGTAAAAATCTCTTCAAACAGTGTGCCTAATTTTATGGTCGAAAGCCCTATCACCATGCCGCCATTTGGACGGTTTACTACAGGAAAAATAGATGCCCATATTTCTTCTGCAAATTGCTGAAAGGCCCATTCATCCAGAATAACAAGGTCTGCCGTAAAGCCGCGCGCCGCGCCCGGGCTGGAAAGAAAAGCTTTCAGAACACTTTCCGGCCCATTGGGGAACTGTATTTTTACTTCCAGGCTGGTATAACTGAACACCGGCCCACTCCATCCAGCTGGCGCATGCTTTTCCTCTGCAATCAATTCCGGCATGTGCCGCAATATCACCACCATGCGGCGCACAAGCTCTTTGGCCTCTTCCTCTGCGCGGGAAAAGCACACCACTGTGCGCCCGGTAAACAAAACCAAAAGCCATGCTGCAACCGAAAGCGCCAGCCAGGTAATGCCCAGCTGGCGCGCTTTCAATATCACATTCAGCCTGTGCGCATGCATGCTGCGCAGGGCCTCTTCCTGTGCTGGCCAAAGTTGAAATGGCTGTATCAGCTCTTCCGCGTCTTTGTCCTCAATGTGCACGAAAGTCTTCGTAAAAAACACGGGGTCTTTCCGGCACAGCGCCACCGTCTTTTCTCTCAGTTCCTGCGCCGTCACATTATCACCCCACACAAAATACAAAATAAAAGGCCCCGCGTTGGAGCCTTTTAAGCGTTCACGGCACGCCCAGGCCGTAAATAAAGCCCATAGGCAAAGGGTTCTAAGCGCATGGCTTACTCCTGTTCGGGAACCCAGCTTTATAGGGTTTCATTTCCCAATTTTGCAATGTATTTTTCAATGCTCTTGTTTCGAAGTGTAAATAACGCGCCATCTGCTGGCAGGTCTTTTGCCGGAATCTCTTGAATATTCTTTCGCTCGAAATGATAATTCAGAGAATCAAAATCGAAATGGATATAATACGCAATTCCGTCAACGGCCTCATAGAAGGCTTCTTTCATAGGAATGCGTCCTTTTAACATCAAGAGCAATACAAGCACAGGCGTTTTTACGCACAAATATCTTTCGTAGCCGTTGAGTTTGAGGAATAAATATCGCTCGTTCTTCTCATCGACACACACGAACAACTCAGGCACATCAAAGATTACAAGGACTTTTTCTTCATGAAGTGGCCCAAATAAATCTAATCCCAATTTTTGAATTACCTCCCCTAAGGAAAATGGGGTATGGGCAACCTTTGCAGGGGGTATATTTTTTATAATTTTCGGCGGGGAAAATATATATAGTACCCTCTCCCCATCCTCGGAACGCCGGGGTCGCCTTTGGGAGGGGTATGCCCCCACACGGGGGCCCCTATATATATGCGCGCAGAAAAAAATAAAAAAATACAGCCCTTGCCTTATGTCTTACCCCCTAGGGGGGGGGTAGCCTTTCCGGCTTTCTGACCTTCCGGCCTCCCAGTTTATTGCCTCTTTCCTTTTTCCTCTTTTCGCCTGCAATTTCGCTAAATACCAATTTGGCGAAATTGTAAATGACGATATATCGTCATTTTTTGTCCTATGTGCATTTATTGGCTGTATATTATGGACATATCAACCATCTTTTCCGCTTTTTGCGTCTGTCAAAGCGTCCAGCGTACCCGCCTTATCCAGCTTGCGAAGCAGCGCAATATCCGCCTCTGTCAATTCCGGCCCGCCAGTCTGCGCCAGCTTGTCGGTCGGCTTATCGCCCGCGGAATCGCGCACCCATGTTGCTGCCGCTGTGTCGCCCTGGGCGGCTCTATGCGCCTGTGCCATAGCGATTGCCTCGTATACATCCACAACCTCCCCCCGCGATTTTGCAAGCCGTTGCATTTTCCGTGCTATCTCGTTACCAGCTTCAAGCATATCTTGCGGTGCTTCCAGCGACAAAACAGCCTCCATAATTTCTCTAAGCGTCTTCTTGCGTCTCCTCGCCTCTACTGACGCCGCCTGTCCTTTGCGCGCAATTTCCGCCCGCTCTTCTGGCGTCCTGTCCTTTAAGCTTACAAGGTTTTTGCGTCTATCGTACTTTTCTGCCATATTTTCACCACCTTATAAGAAAAAGCCCTCCGGTTTACCCGAAAGGCTTTATTTTTTTACCGCTCGCGCTCCATGCGCTCTTGTATCGCCTGCGTTACATACTCTTTGATACTTTGCCCCGCAGCCTCTGCCGCTGGCCCTACCGCATCATTGCGTATCTTGCACACCGTCGCACCCGCCTTTTCGGCTTCCATGCGATTTCTCACCGCCTGCAATATGTATACTTGCGTGCTTTCTCCCGCCTCTTTTGCGGCCGCCTTTATTGCTTCCCCTTCTGCCTTTTCTGGCTTTATTTCTATGCGCATAATTCTTTGCGCCTCTCTCCTTGCATTACTTGCCAGCTTCGCCCGGTACGCTTCTTCCGGCGTGCTGTATTTCTTCGGCCTTGCCATAAAATCACCTCTACACCATTATAGCGCAAAGGTTTTTTCACGGCAACGTGCAAATTACACAAGCCGACGTGAAATTATTCGTGCAATCTGTCTATTGATTAAATCACGTCGGCGTGATATTATGTAATCACAGCAAGGACAACGACAAACGCAAGGAGGAACCCATCATGACAAACGAGCAAATCATCTTCAACGCCGCAATCTCTTCCGGCATATTCACAAAAGAGGAAGCCATCGCTATCCTCGAATCTGGACGCCGTCTTCCCCTCCACACCTATCAGGAGTGGCGCCGCCTTGGCTATCAGGTCAAGCAGAACGAGCATGCCGCGCTGGTGCTCAACCTCTGGCGCTTTACTTCCGGCAAGCCCTCCAAGGACGAGCAGGAATAAACCGCCAGCGAGCATGCTTATCTTGCGAAATCCCACCTTTTCACCGTTTCGCAGGTCGAGAAAACCGTCCCCGTCAAGGTCAAAACACGCGAAGAGCTCATGGCCTATAACCGCATGCTTGCCCAGCAGCGCAAGGCCCGTGCGGCCTCTTAATTCCTGACATACCGCCCGCAAGGCCGACGCATAACGCGCCGCCGGTGCAAGCCCGGCCGCCCGAAAGGGTGGGCGCTCATGGGTAAAGGAGGCCCACAGAATGATACTAAAAGGCACCACAAACGGCCATACCTATCAGGTGGAAACCGTCGCAGAATCCAAAATCAAAATCACCCTGGGCGAGATAACAAAGACCTTCCCCGTGCTCAAAAAATCGGGCTATTGCTTTAAGGCCAACCGCCACAGCATCAGTTGCGACAGCGGAAACGCCGAAAAGCTGCTAGAGTTTTTCAGCGAATGGCCGGGTAACTGTTATCTGCCCGCTGTTGTCCGCAAGCTTATGGGCGCACAGTGACGGACACTTTCTTAGGGCTGCACCGTAAAGCAACCCTGCCCCATATCCGCAAACACTTACGACCGAAAGGAGCAATCTATGTATTATCCCATTGACGAGGGCACTGCCCGCCTTGCCCATGATAACATGAGCATGCGCGACTACATCCCCAACAGCGCCACCAGTGAATACCGCGCTGCGGTAGACCGTGCCGCCGCCGTGCTGGAAGAGGTCAAGGCAAAGTGCAAAACGCAGGCCCAGCGCGAGCGCGCCGAGTATTATTTTGACCTCTACGCTAAGAAGCTGGCACAGGCCATCAACCAGGAAAACGCCATCGGCACCCGCTGCCCGTCTGTGCTCATCTCTGGCGCCTCCAATTTCCCAGTTCGCAAAAAGGAAAAGCAGGTTGCCGCCTGGGAAGCAAACCGCGCCAACTTCGAGAAAGCAGACCACTATCTGCACTTGCTCAAAACCGCGCACATTCAAGGCGTCAAGTCAAGCGACCCGGAAGCGCTGGAATACTTGCAAGCAAAGCTTGCAAGGTTGGAATCTTCCCACGCTGAAATGAAACAGGCCAATGCCTACTACCGCAAGCACAAAACACTGGACGGTTGCCCCGGCATCTCGCAGGCAACACTCGAATGGCTCACCCGCCCCGGTGTGTTTGCCAAAGGTGACGGCACCCCGCTGGCTCTCTACGGCTGCCCATATCCCGCCTATGACCTGCAAAACAGCAATGCCAATATCAAGCGCATCCGCCAGCGTATCGCCTCTTTACAGGCCATCAAAGCCTCCCCCACGCAGGAAGAACGGCACAACGGATGCACCTATCTGGAAAACTCCGACATCATGCGCGTGCAGCTTGTTTTCGACAGCAAGCCCAGTGAAAGCACCCGCGCGCTGCTGAAAGCCAACGGCTTCCATTGGTCTCCGTCACAAGGCGCATGGCAGCGCCAGCTTACTGAAAACGGCAAAGCCGCTGCCCGCCGCGTGCTCGAATCCATGGCATAACCTCAAAAGGAAAGGCCGCCCCAAGTACGGGGCGGCTTTTTTTGACGGTGAGAAAGCGTCCAGCCTCCACTTTCTCCAGTATAATTATAGCATACTAAAAACGAACATTTCGAACATTTCGAACATCTTGAAAAATATTTTTCAGCACCATGACGAAATATATCACAAAAGAAAAACAAAGACATGAAAGACATCCCCAGCCCGCAAAAGGCTGGGGGTTTTTTATTGAATGTTTGCATCCAGCCAGCGTTCCACCCGCATACGCCATGCATCGCCTGTTTTGCCCAGCCTTGCCGCAATGTATTCCCATCCTTCACCATCCAGGCATGCCATATGTACAGCCGCCCGCAGGTCTGTGTCCTCTATCCCCTCTATAAGCTCCACCGCCTGTGCATAGTCTGCCCTGTACTGTTTGTTTCGCTGCTGCATGTCAGCTTGCAGCTTTGCCAGCACCGTGCGTTTCTCAGCCCTCCCGGCCGTATCTATGCCCGTAATTTTAACAGTGTGCATTCCGTATGCTGGCGCATCGCTGCTGGCCTGCACTGTGTCCACTACCACCGGCGCATCGTCAAGCATGGCCTGCATCCGCTTAATCCTCCTGCGCCGCGCGTCTATATCTATCGGCACAGCCCACAACGCCCGAAATTCCTTCTTTGTCAAGCCCTATCCCTCCCGCAGTCTCTTTTCCAGCCTATCCAGCTTTTGCGCCTTAAACCCTGCAACAAGCCCTGCGCAACCATGCAGCAGTTCCATCTGCTCCAGCATAATCTGCACATCTGCTATCTCTTCGGCAATCTGTGCGCGGTTTTCCTTGCCCCTCGCATGCTTGCACAGTTCCTTTTGCAGCTCGGCCATTTCCTCCATCACCATCATGGTCTGCGCCTGTGCACCATAGGTGGAAAGCGCAAGGCGGTATAGCTCTTTGACCATATTCTCTTCCTTGTTTTCTTCCACATATCCCATCAGGCGCTCAGCTTCGTGTGGATGTTTTTGAATCCAATCCCGGCAGGCACGGCCACCATTCGCTTTATCAATAGGGCATCCTTGGCAATAGCTATCATAATTCAAGCAAAATACGTCTGCGGCTTGTTGTAAATTATTAAATACTTCTCCCGTCTCAGGGTTTCGCAATTTCATGGTCATCCTCCTTGTCTATGCGAGCACTGCAGTTTGGGCAGTATTTCCATCTTGCAAAAGCCGCTTCGATACCACCACATTCCGAGCATTTCACGCGCGGGTCAAGTCCATCATCACTGTCAGTGAAAACAGGAAACTCCCAGTGCGCGTGCCTCACCTCCACCACGTCGGCGGCGGGGAGGTTTTGCAGATTGTAGTATACCGCATTTGCATATTGCGCCACGGCAGGGTCTACAATGGTAAGTCCAATGATGGACTCCATAGCCGCCGCCCTCTCGATATATTCAGACATTCTTAGCCATCCCTTCACAATTCTTCATTTTGGTTTCATTTCGAACCAACTTTTCGGCAACTGCATCTGCAATAAATCTTGTTACAGAATTATTGTGATAAAAGCAGGTGTGCATAGCGGATTTTAGCGCGTTCTCCCCATCCTTGTCTTCGTACCCACCATCCGGCAGCACCACACACCGCCCGTCATTATCCGCCTCCACCAGCTCCCGTAGGCGGTCAAGGTCGTAGTTGTCGCCAAGGATGTTTTCAATTTTCGCCAACCTATGCACAAGAGCTGGGATTTTGCACGGAGTTGGCTGTGTGCAGTGTCTCGTGCAATGTGCATCCAATCCGCAGTAGTCCCAAGGGTCATTACACGCCTCGGTAAGCATTTTGTCAGTCAACCGTTCCACGCTCATTCCTCCTGTTACAGTTCGAATTTGCTGAAATATTCCAGTACTTCACGCATTGCCATCTGCATGCCTACATACTTCTGGTACTCCGCAGAATAGGTCTGATTAGAGGCGTGCCGCCCCTCGTTGTCTTTTCTGAAAATATCGTTTGCGGTGTTGCGATAGAATACCAGTAAATCCGAAAAGTACTCTTCTGCCGCGTCCGCGTTAAACACCGGCTTTTTGGTATCACTCACACTCATTCCTCCTTGTGCAGGCCGCGCCATTCGTCCTCGTGCTGGAACATAGAAACGGCATCCACATTTTCTCTTAAATCAAGATACAGGTTGTAGTCAATGACAGGATGAATTTCTCTGTCTACAAAATCTGCAAGGTCGTCAACTTCGCTTGTAACTTCATCCAGTTCTTTGATTGCCGCATCCCTCTCCGCTGTCACTCGCTCCAGCTCTTCCCGCAGTTGGCGCACGATGGGCAGAGCTTCGGGGTCGATAGTGGGCATCGCCTGCACCTCGCTCATTAGCGCCACACCCTCGTTTGCTGGCTCCATGGAACCGCTTTCCCATGCTTGATGGTACAAAATCTTGTTTGCATCAATCAACCGTTGTTCGGCCATTTTCTTCACCGCCTTTCAGATTATTTGTATGCCGCAAAGGGCACCAGCGCGGGCTTGTTTTGATGGCTGGATTTCTGCTCCCTCCGGCGGACGGCGGTATGGCGGTGCGGGAAGTGGCATCCAGTAAGATACCTGTACATCGGACCTTTGCCCAATTCCGCAGGAGACCGTCCATCCGTGGCCGCTGTTCCACCCCATATACACGCCCCAATGTTCGTGCCAATAGGCGCACACCAAGACATTCTCCCTTAAAGGAGGCAGTCTTTCCTCCACGCTCACCCACTCGTTCAGCGGGGTGAGGGTGGGCTTTCTCTCCAATTCCTCTACCAGCATATCAATGATTTGTGCCGCTTGATGATATGTGTCTGTGTTCCTCCATGCGTCGGCGGCTTTCTTTGCCATTGTGATGATTTCGCTCATGATTCTCCCTCCGGCGGACGGCGGTACAGGTTGTAGTTTACACCCATGCCATCAATGGGCACATAAACTGTTTGCCAACCTCTGAAAATGATTTTGTCCTTTGTGACAGCCTTAATGATATGCCATCCGCTTTTAAGCAGCGGGTCAAAGACTTTGAGGTATGCAGGCTCCAGCACACAGTAGCTGGTGGTGGTATCATCCGAAAACTTCCGGCACTTCCCATCCTTCTCAAAATAAACGCAGGGGTATTCCGTGCTCATTTTCATGTGTCCTCCTCTCCCTCCGGCGGGCGGCGGTCAGGCGGTGCGGGAAGGGGCATCCAGTGAGAAACATTTTCAATCTCATCGCCCCACTCATCGTAATACCTGAAGACAGGGTGTACGATTTCTCCTTTTCTCCCTGTATAGAATTTTTGTGAAACGACAAGATGTACCGTTTTATCCGTTTCGCAGTAGCACAGAATTTTGCTACTGATAAGCTCTCCATCTTCTCGAATGTTGTATTTCGGTAACCTCTCCTCCACGCTCACCCACTCGTTCGGCGGGGTGAGGGTGGGATTTTTATACCACGGTTGGAAATTTTTGATTTTCTTCAGCAATGCTTCTGGATGCCCGTCGAAGCAGATTGCCCGGTCGTCAATGTAGGCGACAGCAGGCGGCTTTTCCTTGCAAACTTTGTCTATGTACTCTCGCAGCCCATTATCGTATAACCATGCCTCGATTGCTCCATGTCCTTTTATAGTTGCGCACCTTGTGGATACCACCACAACTTCATACCCTGCATCATGAATTTCTTTCAGGGCCTCACGGATACCC
>ERZ780218.1077-NODE-1077-length-19705-cov-4.372417_pt1 | contig 19705 bp, 20 predicted proteins | sample MGYA00510975_ERZ780218 | MGnify/ENA primary metagenome ERZ780218 (study PRJEB29588, sample SAMEA2152063) | human gut metagenome | biome: human gut; feature: human-associated habitat; material: faeces | place: Denmark | collected 2008/2010 ... | reverse complement strand
TGTATAGGAGAAAAAATGAATTACAAAATCGTGACTGAAGCCTCAGTCGACATGCCAAAATCTTTTGCGGAAGAAAACGACATCACAATTCTTCCTATTGAAGTCAATTTCAATGGCGAGCTCTATCCTGAAGGTTTGCCAAACGACGAGTTTTACAAAAAACTCAAAACTGGCGTCATTCCAAAGACCAGCCAGCCAAATCAATATAAATTTGAAACCGCCTTTGAGCCTTACGTGAACAAAGAAGATTGGTTTGTTTTCACAATCGTCATTTCTTCCGACCTTGCTGGAACAATCTCTCAAGCCAAAAATGCAGTTGAAAACTTGGGCATGAAAAATGTTTATGTATGCGACTCCAGAGTGACAACCTTTGCTGAAGGCGCACTTATCATGGAGTTTGTAAAATTTTTGAAAGCGCACAAAGACATCTCCCCGCAAGACGCAATCACCGAACTTGAAAGACTGAAGTCGCATGTAAGATTGGTTGCTGTCATTGGCGATTTGAAATATCTCAGACAAGGCGGAAGACTTTCTGCAACAAGTTATTTTGCCGCATCGGTTTTGAACATCAAACCTATCATCAGCCTTGACGGCGGAAAAGTGACAAACTGTGCCAAGAAAATTGGTGAGAAAGCAAACGAATATATGGTTGAATGTGCAAACAAACGCGACAGAAATTATCCAATTTATTTTGGTCACTCTGCAAATGAAACAATCATAAAAAACTTTATCGAAAAATATGCAAGCAAGCTCGGCATCGACCCGGAAACAACGCAAATTCACGAAATCGGTTGCGTTGTCGGAACGCACGCTGGTCCAAATTGTTACGGCATGGTTTATTTTGTTTAAATTCAAAAAAAATTAATAAAAATTAATAAAAAATACTCGAAAAATTGAGTATTTTTTATTTTATTGCACATTTTTAAATAATTTTTAAAATATTTTTCTAGCCTTATTTTTCGAACAAATAAATATTTTAAAACAATTTATTTCCAAAAGGTTTTATTCGGCTTGCTTGAATTTCGACATTAAAAACAAAATTGTTTCCGTCTCTTTTATATCTCACCACCAAATCGTCGGCAAGAAGAAAAAAATTGCGTGCAATTGGAGTTATTTCGCTCTTCAAAATTTCAGAAACTTGCTCCAAATTTGTGAATTTGTCTTTGATAAGAAGTTCGTCTATTCTTTGCATAAAATCTCCTAAACGTGCTTTTTGATGTTGCGCTTGAAATAACCCCAAAGCCCACGATATTTGTAAGTGCAATCAAAAATTTTTTTGCTTCCGTCATGAATGTTTTCCGCCAGCAGCGTGAAAGCTCGCGCGCTTTCGCAGTCAAGCATAATTCGTCCATCACTGGACATTTTTGACACAGCGTCATCTTCAGGGATGACCCCTAGAAGTGGAATTCCCATTGCCTTGACAATGCTTTCAATGTTCATCATCTCGCCCGAAAGCAACAAATCTCCACGCATTCGATTGATAATCAATCCCTTGCGTTCGATGTTATATTCACTCAAAAGCCCAACAACTTTGTCGGCATCTCGAATGCTGGAAAGATGCGGAGTGACAACAATCAGCGCTTCATTTGCTGGATAAACGGCACGATGAAATCCATTTTCCACACCCGCTGGGCAGTCGATAAGAATGTAATCAAAAGAATGGTCAATTATGTCGATGATGTTTTTTATGTGTTCGCCGGTGATTTTGCTGGAAGAATATGTGTGTGACGACGGCAAAAGATAGAGGCTTGGATAATTTTGGTCTTGCACAAGCGCTTGCCTAACTCGACATTTTCCTGAAACAACATCGGTGATGTCGAAAATGATCTGTCTTTCCAGTCCCATGATAACATCCAAATTGTTCAAGCCGATGTCCACATCCAGAAGCACAACGCGAAAACCCAGCCGAGAAAGATAAACTCCCAGATTTGCACAAACTGTTGTTTTTCCGACACCGCCCTTGCCACTTGTGACAACAATTTTTCTTGCCATAAAAACGCTCCTGACACTATTATAACCACTGCAAAACCGCACTGACAAGCAAGAAACATGCCTACTTTTTCGAAAAATGTCTTTTGTTGTCAAAACAAAAAAGGAAGTCTTTCAAACTTCCTTACATATCAAACAAATCGTTTCCATCACAGTTTCTCCAGAATGCTTTCGAGAAGTTGAGTGTCAGACAAGAGTTTGCCTGCACCCAAAATTGTCACATTGTCGACATCTTCGCTGATTTCAAATGGATAATTCAAATGTTTTTGCAAATAAGCATCCAAGCCTTGCATTTTTGCACATCCGCCCACCAACAAAATTTTGTTGTTTATGATGTCAGCCACAATTTCTGGTGGCAAAGCGTTTATTGTGGTGTCAATCGCGCGAACAATCTCACTGTAAAACGGCTCAATCGCTCTGCGCAAATCTCCTGACAAAATGACAACCGTTTTTGGAGTTTTCGTCTGTGCGTCCATGCCTGTTATTTCCATGTTGAGCGTGTCGTTTGTGTAAAGACTGCCGACTTCGTTTTTGAGCATTTCTGCCGTCGGAAGCCCAATCACAAGCCCTTGAGTGTAAGCCAAAAAGTTTACGATTGCGGCATCAATGCTCTTTCCGCCGATGCCCAAAGTGGCACCTTTCAAGATGCTTGACATGTTTATCACTGCGATTTCTGTTGCTGTTCCGCCGATATCAACCACCATGTTCACTTTTGAAGTGTCAATGCTTCTCCCCTGCCCGACACAAGAGCACAAAACAGACGGAACAAGTTCGACTTGCCCGAGATTTGCTCCTTCGCAAACTTTGAAGATGTTTTCTTTTTCTTTGGCTGTCAAGCCGCATGGAACAATAAACAAAACATTGTCTTCATAAGGATGAAAGCCAACTTTTTCAAGAAAATATTTCAGCAAAATGACTGAATATTCATAGTTTGAGTGGTCGCCAAAAACGCTTGGAGTGAAAATTTCCACGCTTTCCTTGGTTTTTCCGACCAATTTTTTTGCGTCCATGCCAAGAGCAATCACTTTATAGCCTTCTTCTGTCGGTTCAGCGGCAATCAGCGTTGGCTCTTTCAGCGCGAGCCCTTCGCCTTTCACATAAATACAAGTGTAGCCGCCACCCATTTCAATGGCAAATTTATATTTTTTCATTTTCCCTCCTAAACAGTGAAAGTGATTTTTTGATTTAAATCGCCCAAATCTTCCACACTTTGAAAATAAACCGTCACGCTGTCGCCCGCTTTGAGCTCGTAAACCAAATCAAACATGTCAACTCGGCTGTCAATGCTATGAGACCTAGAATTGAAGCTCAAAGCTGTCACAACATTCCCCGCCGCAATGAAATTTCCGTTGTAATCAAAATCTTCAAACAGATAAAAGCCGCTGTCAGAATTGTTGGCAAAATAATAGATGTCTGTCGTGTAACTTTGCCACTGTTCATTGAAATAAAACAAAGTTTCGTCAGAGTTCAGGCTAGACTCGTCCATAAAACACAAAACATCGAGATAATCAAACCCCACAAACGCCGAAACCAAGTTGTTTTGATATATTTGACCGTTTTGATAGCTCGAAACCACATCACTCAAAAAATTTTCCGCTCCTTCTGCCGCCATGACGACCTTTTCGCCTTGATAAACATCGTCAACAAAGCCCATAAGCTGACCGTCGTCATTGAAAACTGCGGCGGTTTCAAGAGTGTCGTTCACTCCAACTCTTGTGGTGAAACAATATTCCAAAACATAGTCAACAGCAAAGTTTCCGTCAATTTCTGTTTCGATGCCACACACCAAATTGTGGTCAGTCACATCGTTTATCACAACTTCTCCACTCCCAACTGGAGAGCCGACCATAATCACGCGCGAGTCGAAATAAACTTTGTTTGAAACGTCTGCAATTTCAACATAAGGAAGTGCGACCAAACCATTTTCGTTCAAACTTTCACACTTCAAAATGGCAAGATTATAGTTCATGTCGCCATAAAGCACAACGCCTTCAAAAATTTCGCCCGAATTGGCATAAATCCTGATTGGGCTGTCTGGGTCGGCGTTTCTCAAATCTGAATAAGGCGCAACCACAAAACCATCTTTTCTGACGTTGACGCCGACAATTTTGTGTTCAACTTTTTCGTTGAAATTGTCTTCTTCAACAACAGTGAAATCAATTTCCACGGTGGCGTCAAGGCAAAGTTCTCCAACTGCCATGTCGGACAGAAATGGCCAAACGGTTGTTTTTGAAGAGATGCTGTAAGGCGAGATATAAAAAAAATAGACAACAACAAACAAATAGCATAATGCCACTGCTATAACAGCAAACAAAATATACCAAAGTGTTTTTGCGCTATTTTTTTTCATTTTCTCCCTTTATTAAATAATTTGCAAACTTTTCTTAAAAATTTTCCTAAAATCTTCAGAAACTTTCATGCTTTGCATAATTTCAAAGGATGGGTCAGAAGTCACCACCGTTTTCATTATGATGCTGTCGCCCAAAATGTCACAGATGACATCATTAATAACATTTTTTCTTGAAGCGTTCAAGTTGACAGCCAAGTTGACCAAAACGCCAAGTTTTCTGATTGCATCCACGTCTTCATCCGAAAGTAATTCTTTATATTTCATGATTTCTGGCAGATTGAAGTTGTCCAAATTTTGACAAGAACAAGCAAAAGCCGCAATCAAAATTTCTTTTTGAGACGCACCGGCGATGTTGGAATTTAAAATGGCATAGAAAGCGTGTTTTTGATTGTTTTCAAAATTGATAAATTTTCCACAATCATACATATAAGCGGCAATTTTCAGCGATTTCATATAAATTCTTGGCAGTTTGTGAACAACTTTGAGTTGTTTGAAAAGCAAAATTGCCATTTCATAGACTTGACTGTTTATTGCCAAGCCTTCTTTTTTAAATTCGTAATAACTGTCAAGGCTGTTCTGCAACAAATCGGTGTATTTTTCATTTGCCGTGCCCACCAAATTTGAAAGAACAATCCCTTCAAGTGGATTTGCCGTGGTCACAACTGTTTGAGAAAGTTTCATCGTGTCATAAAAGGCATTGATGATTGCCAAGCCGCCGCTGATATTTTCAGCTCCTTCTGGACCAAGACCTTTGATTTTTTTGACCTTTTGTGTGTCCAAATCTTTGGCAAATTCAACAACTTTGTTCAACGCTTCAGAAGAAAGTTCATAGTTGTTGTCGATATCAACAGGATATCTCGTCAATTTTTTGGCAATTCTTGCCACATCAATAAAACTCGAACCGCATCCAAGCACAACATCTTCTTCAAAACCCTTGACAAGCGAACATTTTTTGAGTTCTTTTTTGACAAGTGCGGTCATTTCATCCAAAGGCAAGTTGAGCGCGGTCAAATTGCTGTAGCCATAAGGAATGGTGTTATATTCGATGACATTTCTGCGATTAAACTTCAAAATATAGGTGTTGTAAGAGTCGATGTTTATGATGTAACCTTTCGAAGCGTCAATCTTTGCCATGCAAGAGAGATAGGTGTTTTTGACCGTTTCTTCTGGGTTTTCCAACAGAAAATTCATGCCAGTGTTGGTGTAAATTTCGTCCAAAAGCCCGCGATAGTTTCTTGCCTTGACAATGATGTTTGAAGCCGTTGCAATCATTTTGTTGACATTGAAAGTGGCGATCGTAAAGCGATATATTTTTAGCGTTTTCAAAATGTCAGATTTAGATTTTGGGCTGAACAAACAATCTTTGATGATGTCGTTTGTCAAATCATAATAATTTTCAACTTCTTCCAAAATTCGATATCTTCCGTTTCGACTTTGAACAATCAAAAGTCTTGTTTTTCTCTCGTTGAGTTCTATAAACGCAATGTTTTCCATCTTTTTTCTCCTATGAAAAATTATTTGTCAAGATCAATGGCTTCCACTGGGCAACTTGCTTGGCAAGCACCGCAATGAATGCATTTTGTTTTGTCAATTTCTGCTTTTCCGGTTTTGTCAAACGAAATCGCGCCCACAGGACATATAGAAACACATGTTCCACATCCGATACATTTGTTTTTGTCTACCATAGTTTCACCTCTCGTTAAATTCATAACAAATATATCACAAAAATGGAGATTTGTCCACTATTTTTTTAATACTTTTACAAATTCCACAACAGCCAAGACACACAAAAAGCCGCCAAAAACCATTTTCAAAATTTTGGATGGCAAGAAAGACATCAAAATTGCACCCGCCACCGAAAAGATAACTCCAAACAAAATTATCCAAAAAATGTTTTTGGTCACGATGTAGCCGTTTCGATAGTGAATGTAAATGGAAAAGATTGCCATAACCAAAAAACTCATCAAATTTATGCCTTGCGAAAGTTTTTGGTCAAAGCCCAAAAAGATGGTCAAAATTGGGATAAGAAGTGTTCCGCCGCCCATGCCAAGACCGCCGAAAATGCCCGAAACAAACCCCGCCAAGATATAGAAAAAATAAATCATAGACTTATTTTGAGACTTTGAGCTGAATTTATTCTATGGCATTTTGTCATAGGTCATGATTTTTTTTATTTTTAATATTAAAATGCCTACAAAGGAGAAAAAAATGAAAATAATTGCGGAAATAATTTATCAAACTTACATCAACAACAATAAAGAAATTTTTTCAGAAAATTATGGCTCTGTTTTAGAAAATCTTACAAAAATGCTGGATAGACAACAACATAGCAAATTGTTGGATTTAGAAATTGAAATTTATGAAAGCTTAAGATTAAGGTCTATTGATTTGATTTTATATTTATTAAATCTAATCTGCCCAGAACAAGAATAGTTTAAATGAGATTTCTCCACTTCGCTGACGCTTCGGTCGAAATAACAAGAAGAAGTCGCCGTTGTCATTCAGAGCCAGCCGCCAGGCTGCGTCGAAGAATCTCGGCGACGGCTCAACATGACAATGTGAGTGGTTGAGATTTCTCGACAAGCTGTGTCGAAGGATCTCTTAAATCAACAACCTTATTCCGCCGGCGAGCATGACAAAAACAAAAATTATGCGAATGATTTTTGCTGGCAAAAATTTGAGTGCAAATGAGCCGACAATTCCGCCAAGCAAAACGCCCGTTCCAATGGTCAAAAACGAAACCGTTTCAAGATTTCCGCTCAAAAGATAAATCACCGTGCTGATGAAAGAAATTGGGAAAATTATCACGATTGCTGTCGCATGTGAATATTTATTTGGCAAATGAAGCACCTTTTCTAATAAGGGAACGCAAATCATTCCCCCGCCACCGCCGAAAAACCCATTGATAAAACCAATGATTGCTCCACAAATGCACAAAAGAAACTTTGATTTGGCAGAAAGAGCATCATTTTTTTGTGTTTTAGATTTGTTGTTTTTCGATTTCATAGAATTATTGTTTATAAATTTAAAAAAAATATTTGATTATTTAAAATAAATGTATTATAATATGTCAGTTAGACTTATAAGTAAAAGGTGTAGTATGAAAAAATTGAAACAACTCAAAAGCAAAATTCTTATGTTTATCTTCGCATTGGTGTTGCCATTGTCTGCAAGTGGAATGGTTTACACAATGACCGATTTGTCTGTTGCGCGTGCAGATGACACAACAACGACAGCAAATTATTATTCTGGCTATCTGGAAGAAGTGACATTGTCAAACAACAACTTCAATTCCAGCACTTCGACTTATTCCATAAGCACCAGCCTTTCAGGTTGGACAGGTCAAGTGACTGACAGAAAAACAACCGCAGGCATCATCAACGTTGGAAACACTTTCCAAAACTATATGACTGGCACCTATCGCCTTTCAAACAACCCACTTGCAAAAGCTGTCGACAAACACATCTTGATGATAAACTCAAAAACTGCAAATTCTGAGCAATATGACACAGCAAGACAAGGATATAAATCAAGTTCCATCACACTTGACCCAAATTCTTATTATTCTTTCCAAGTTTCATTTAAAAGTGACACAAACTATGACTCTTACACAACTTATGAAGAATTTGGAAAAATCACACAAGACACTCACATTGCAAAATCGACTTTTGAAGCGGCAAATTTTGGAAATCTTGACGATGAAACTTATATAAGCTTCTCTTACAACAGCAGAACATATTATCTTCGCAAAGCGCTGACCGAAGAAGGCACAACACTTCAAAGCGACCTCGAAAATGTCGAATTTTTCTATGAAGAAACTGCTGACACAGACGAAAGCGAAGAAAGTGACACAGCTGAAGAAACAACTCCACTTTATGTCGGATTTATGTATAACGACGGAACCGGCGAAAAGCCTGTTTATGTTGACAAATCTTTTGTTGAAGAAGTTTCAGTCAATGAAGAAACACAATACAACATCAGATCTGGCGCTGTGCTTTACACCTGCGACATTGAATACACAAATGAAGACAGCAATCAAAGATATTTGCTCAGCGCAGAAAAACAAATTCCATATTACACCACAAAAACAGAATACACTTCTTTAAATGACTATGTTTTTGGCTCTGTTTATCTTTCAGGGCTTAAAGACGCCGACGGAAACGACGTTAAAGCTGAATATGTCAGAGTAAATTCAAAAGAATGGGTGACTTTCTATTTCTTTGTTGCCACAGGAAGTGAAGAACAAACCGTCACACTCGATTTGTGGCTTGGCTCCATGAAAGGTCAAGAAAGCAGCGGCGTTGTTTTCTTTGATGATTGCCATGTTTATAAATATAGCGAAAACACTTTTTGGAAAACTTATCAAAACTATTATGGCAGAAACTATACACAAGAAGGGACAAGCGAAAGCGGTTCTTCTGTTGACACAATCGACTGCTCAATGCTGCTTGACCTTAGATCAAACACCGAACTTGACTTTTCTTCTCACAACTTTGACTTTGAAGAAGGCGCTTTCAATGACGAACTTTCTTCACTCAAAAATTGGACAAAGAGCGGAAGCGGAAATGCACAAGTTTTCAATGTCAACGCTCCACAATATTTCAAAAGCGTGACTGGCTATAACTATGTCGGCTCAAACCTGTCTTGCGAAGTGGAACTCGACGACCTTGACCAAGTGACAATCACTCCAAACAACCACATTTTGGCACTCTGGGCTGATGGCAATTTTGTTAAGGTTAAGTCAAATGACATCGACATAAATTCAAACGAAATCTACAAAGTGACGGCATATTACAAAATTTCAGAACTTTCTTCAGGCAGCGTTTATATGTTTGTTGAAGAAAATGACAACATCTACGCCGCCTACAAGCTCGCCGAAAATGAATACACTTTGACAGAAGAAACTTCAAGCAGTGCAGTTTCTTCAAACGGCACAGACAACTTCACAAACAGCTATGGCACAATTGAATTTTACATTAAAGGCGGAGTGCATTACAATTCTTCAGTGAACATCTCTTTGGGTCTTGGAAGTTCTGAAGAAAATGCCACAGGTTGCGTGCTTTTTGATGATATAAAGGTTGAAAAAGCCACAACAACTGACTATGACGCAGCCACAAACAAAGTTGAACTCGACGCAAAATCTGGCACTCAATCAATTGCAAACGGAAACTTCAACAATGTGACAATCGACGAAACTCTCAACAGACCTTATGCTCCTCAAAACTGGACTTTGACCAGCGGAAACGGCTTGTCTTTTGGTGGAGTTATAAACACCGAAGCAAGTCAATATGCAAGCTATCGCCAGTTGTATGAGCAATACGCTGAAACTCTTGAAGACAGAGAAAATCCATATCTTTGGGCATACCTTTACGGAAACCCAAGAAACAGCGAAAACAACACCAGCATGCCAGACAACGTTTTGATGCTTGGCAATGTCAACAAAACTTGGCAAAAAGCAAAGAGCGACAACATCACCCTGACAGCCAGCTCAACAAGCAAAATTTCGTTCAACTATAAGACTCTTGGCATAAACGACGTTGGCGCAATCAAAGTGACACTTTATGGCGAAGATGGTTTCAAACTTTTTGAAAGCGCCGAACTTGTCACAAACGGAAGATGGCAAACCTATGAAATCTATTTGAGAACTTTGGCTGGAGAAAACACCGTTTATCTTGAAATTGATTTCGGAACTTCTGAAGAAACGACCGAAGGTGTGGCATATTTGGACAACTTCACTCTCACAACCGTGGAAAGCTCTGTCTATGAAGAAAAGGCAAATGTTGAAGACAACAACTACACAACTTTTGGTGTTGTTGACATGACTGACAACTATCTCAACTTGCCAGTTAACGTCATCACAGACGATTTGAACGAGTCTTACACCCCTGCTTACACTGGAAGTGTTGTCAGCGCAAACAATGGAGTTATTGTCGACGGCGGAATTGTCTTGAGCGACAAATTTAAGCCGATAAGTGATGACAACAAAGGCTTCTACATTGAAAAAGAAGACGAAAATGAAGAAAGCAAAAAAGTCTTCTTTATGACAAGCACTGGCGTTGGCTCTTACAACATCGACTCAAACTTCTATCTGGATTTGACAGCAAACAACTATTATCAACTCACCTTCAAAGTCAAAACAAACTTCAACTACACCAACGACGGAGTTGAACTTGACAGTGACAAAACTTATTCTTATGGTGCTGTGGTTGGCTTAACGGGCTTTGACTATGCAACAGGCATCGTTTCAAATGACCAATATGAAACTTACACACTTTATTTCCACCCTACCGAAGATGCATCAGCAAAACTTCATTTTGGGCTTGTGTGTGACAGCATTGAAACCTCTGGCTCGGTTGTGATTTATGATGTCGAGCTTACAGAATTTTCTGAAGAAGATGGTCAAGAAGCTTTTGATGCCGCAAATGAAACCTTTACTGGCAGAAATTATGACTTGAACGAAGATAAAGTGTTTGTTGCAGAGTCTGAAAACGGAACTGATGACGACACGACCGACGACGACACAACAACTGACGAGTCGACCGACGATGAAAACACACAAGATTTCAACTGGCTTTGGATTCCAACTTTAATCACTGGGCTTGCAATTGTCATCGCCGTGATTGGATGGGCAATGCGAAAAGTTAAAATCAAGAAAATTGAAAGAAAGAGATTGGAAACTTACGACAGAAAATCAAGCCTTCACATCGACGCAATCAAACTCAAAGCTAAACAACAAAAAGAAGCTGACATTGCTGAAGTTAAAGAAACAATCAGCAAATTTGAAAAAGAACTTGAAAATCTCGAGCAAGAACACAAACAAAAAGTTGTTGATTTGAGAAAACAAGACAAAGGCGAAGTTTCAAAGACGACCGACAAAGAATTTAAACACTTTGCTCAAAAGAGAACTGTTATCGCCGAGCGAATTGACAGTTTGAACAAACAAATCGAACAAATGAACTCGCCTGAATATCTGTTGAACTTGGAAAGAAAACTGTTTGCTCAAGAAGAAATGAAACAAAAAGAACTTTACAAAGCTTCCAAAAAACTGAACAAAGAAAAGAGCAAACAAAATTCTGACAGAGAAAACAAAAAATAAAAAAAGCGACTGAATTTTCAGTCGCTTTTTTGTTTTACTATCTTGTGACATAAAAAAAGAGCATTTTTGCTCTCTTTTTAAAAATCATCGTCGTCATCGTCATCATCATCGTCGTCAGAATCTTCTTCATCATCGTCATCGTCGTCTTCGTCGTCATCATCAAAATCAAGGTCATCATCGTCGTCTAAGTCGCCGTCAAGGTCGTCATCCAAATCGTCCAAACCATCATCCAGTCTGTCATCAAAGCCAATTGATGTGTCGATGTCGTCGTCAATAACGTCGTCGTCCAAATCGGTCACTGACGCCATGTCGCCTGTCTCTTCGTCGTCATAAACAACTTCGTCTTCGTCGCGATTGAGATAATCTTCCCAATCGTTGCCGGAGTCTTCGCCTTCGCTTTGGTGTTCTTTCAAACAGTTGGCACACATAATTTCATCTGGTTGAATATAATTCGTCTTGCAAATCGGACAAAGTTCCAAATCCAAATCTCCGATAAATTCGTCTTTCTTTGCAGAAAGTTCTGCCTTGCAAACACTGCAAAGTTTGTCTTTTTTTTCTATATAATTAAGTTCACATCTCGGACATCTTATATAAACTGGTTTTCTCATAAAAAACTCCTTTTCTTTTCGTTATTCTACAAACATTTATATTTAAAGTCAACTGTTTTTAGTATCTTTTTTCGTGTTTTTTAAAAGCAAATCACTTTCTGCCTGTGAAGGTCGCAAATAAAGCGGCAAAAGCTCTTTTTCTGAAACAAATTCGTGCTTTGTTTTGGCAAATTTCAGCAAATCCAAGCTCGAGATTTCCACAGTTTGCAAACCTTCCAAGTCGCCAGCCAAGCCAAACTTTTGCACTGTTATTTGGTCATAAATTTCTTTTTCAACCATAGTCTCACTTTTCAATTTTGTTCCATTTTTGTCAAAATATCCAACAAAATAAAAATTTGACAGCGCATTCAAAACGCAAACAAAATCTTGCCCTTGGTTTAGTCGGTTTTTAGCCACAATATATGCCATAAGTTCCAAAGATGACACAGAAACAAACTTGAGATTTTTGTTTACGCAGCCAAGCGCTTTTGCGATTGCCACACCAATTCTCAACCCTGTGAAAGACCCTGGCCCTGTGACGACCGCAACCGTGTCGACATCCAAAATGTCAATGTTTGCTTCTTTGCAAAGTTCGTCGATGTTCTTCAAAACGTTTTCACTGTGTTTGCTTTTGGCGTCAAGCGTCTTTGTGAAAACTCCTCTTGAGCTTTCCAAAGCCAAATTTGCCGTCAAAAAAGCGGTGTTAATTGCCAGCATGACTGTTCTCCTTTATCAAAACCGTTCTCAACCTTTCTCCACGCTTTGTGATTTCAATTTCATAGTCAAATTGTTTGATAAGCCCTGCAACATTTTCTGGCCATTCAACAAAACACACACCGTCAAGCCTTTGTTTGTCAAAATATTCTTCAAAGCCGACCGCCTTGGCTTCTTCCGCTGAAGAAAGGCGATACATATCAAAATGATAGATTGGAAAAGCCGCATTATAGGTGTTCATAAGCGTAAAAGTCGGACTTGTGACCAAATCTTTGCTGCCAAGTGCCGCGACGACGTCTTTAACAAAAGTTGTTTTGCCACTTCCAAGGTCACCTTTCAAAAGCACTATCATTGGCGGAACCAAAATTTTTGAAAAGGCTTTTGCCAGCTCTCTTGTTTGATTTAAATTGCAAATTTCCATTTTAATTCTCATTTTTCACTTCCTTCTTTTTCTGAACAGCTCTCATCAAAAGCAGCCCAATCACACAAATAGCCGCTGAAATTGCCACCCCAGCAAGCACATCTGTCAAGAAATGTTTACCAAGATACATTCTTGAAAGGCAAACCAACCCAACATAGAGCGTGCAGGCAATGACAATGCAAATTCGCATTGATTTTTTCTTATAAATTTGCCACAAAAAATATGCCATAAAAATTGCGATTGCAGTCGCACAAGCGGCATGCCCACTTGGGAAACTAAAACCAGTCACTGTGTCGCCTATGTTTGCGATAGTGTCAGTCAAATTAAACGGTCGCACCCTTTGAATTGTTGCTTTCATGATGCTGACGGTCAAATAGACAAAGCCATAGCTGAACAGATACCAAAAACACAACTTCCACTTAAAAAGAAGAAAGAAGATGGACAGAGCTATCACCCCAACAAAACTGCCCACAAGCGAAATAACTTGAAAGCTCATGTCAAAAAACGGGCTTCTTCCTGCTTGCAAAAATTCAATAAGTTTAATCTCGAAATCCATAGTTTTATTTTAGCAGATTTTGTCAAATAATACAAATATTTCAAGAAAAAACAAAGAAAACAAAAAGCAAGCCTAATTTTTGCTTGCATTTTTCTTTATGCTGACACTGACACCGTCATCAATATGAAAAAAAGTGGTTTCAAAGTCGCTGTCGTTCGAAAGCAGCTCAATATATTTTCGCAAATTGTTGACGATGCTTCGATGTTTGTGGTCAATTTTGCCTTGTTGCTCGACCAAGCCATAATAAAAAATGTCATCTGAAAACAAGGTTCCATTTTCAGCAAGAATGTCTTTCAGAAGTGGGAAATATTTGAAATATTGCCCCTTTGGACCGTCCAAAAAGATAAAATCAAATTTTTCTCCGCGATAATTTTGCAAAAAGTTCATGGCGTCGTCATTTATAAGCTTTATTGAAGTCGACTTCAGATTTTCAGTTGCGTCCTCAAAATTTTGTCGGTCTTTTTCCACTGAAACAATCTCTGCTTCAGGGCAATTTTCGTGCATCAAAAGCGCCGAATAGCCCAAAAAAGTGCCAATTTCCAAAATTCGCTTTGGTTTTGACTTCTTCAAACATTCCAACAAAAGTTTTTCGGTTTTTTCTCTGACAAAAGGTCGATAATCATGGCTTTCAAAGCCTTTTAGAGCTTGTTTTTCAATCATGACGCTAATCCAACAGAACAATCGTCAAAATCATTGGACGACGCTTTGTTCTTCTGTAAATAAAGTTGGAAACATTTCTTCTGATTGTGTTTTTGATAACCGTTGGGTCGCAACCGCGCAGGTCTTGTTCTTTCAAAGAGGCAATAATCATGTTTTTCGTATCTTGAACAAAAGCTTCGGCTTCGTCTTGATAAACCACACCTCTCGTGATGATAAATGGGTCGGCCACAACTTCGCCAGAAATGTTGTTTATGGTCATAACGACAACGCAAATGCCGTCTTCAGAGAGTTGTTTTCTTTCTCTCAAAACGTTGCTGTCCATGTCTCCAATGCCATAACCGTCAATCAAACGCTGACCGGCAATCACAAAGCCCGTTTTCTTAAGTGAATTTGGCGTCATTTCAATTTGCGCACCAATGGTTGGCAAAATGATGTTGCGTTCTTCCATGCCAAGGCTCATGGCAAGCTGTTTGTGCATTCTCAAGTGACGAAACTCACCGTGAATAGGCATGAAAAACTTTGGTTTCACAAGCGCATGAATTGTTTTGATTTCTTCTTGGCAAGCGTGCCCAGAAGCATGCACTTGTTCCAGCTCGTCATAGATGACATCGGCGCCTTTTTGGAAAAGTGAATTGATAACATTATAAACACTCTTTTCATTTCCAGGAATTGGCGAAGAAGAAAAGACAATCAAGTCGTTTTCGCCAATCTTGATTTGCTTAAAGTCGCCAGCAGCCATTCTTGTCAACGCACTGAGTGGTTCGCCTTGGCTTCCTGTTGTGACAATAAGAAGTTCTTTGTCGGCATATTTGTCAATTTTGTCAATGTCGACCAAAATGTCACGATTGAAAGTAATTTCGCCAATTTTCATGCCGACATCAATGATGTTTATCATGCTCCTGCCCGTAAAAGCAACTTTTCTGCCATATTTTTCAGCCAAATTCAAAATCTGTTGAAGCCTGTGAATGTTTGAAGCAAAAGTTGCCACAAAAATTCTGTTGTCTGGATGTGATTTGAAGATTTCTTCAAGCGCTCTTCCGACGCTTTTTTCGCTCATAGAATAGCCCGGTCTGCAAACATTTGTGCTTTCGCAAAGCAAAAGGTTTACGCCCTTTTTGCCGAGCTCACCAAATCTTTGAAGATCGGTCATTACGCCGTCAATTGGTTCGAAATCGATTTTAAAGTCGCCCGTATGCACAACGTTTCCTGCTGGCGTTGAAATGCAAAGTGCAAGCGACCCAGCAATCGAGTGCGAAACCTTGATAAATTCCACCGAAAATGAGCCAATTTTCAGCACATTTTTCGGCTTTACCGTGATGGCTTTGTAAGCAACCTTTGGATGTTCTTTCATCTTGTTTTCGACCAAAGCCAAAGTCAATTTTGTGCCATAGATTGGAGCTTTGATTTCTGACAAAACAAATGGAAGTGCTCCAATGTGATCCTCGTGACCGTGTGTCAAGATGATAGCCTTGACTTTGTCACGATTGTTTATAAGATATGTGAAATCAGGAATAACAACATCAATCCCTGGCAAGTCGTCGCCCGGGAAGGTCATTCCTGCGTCAACAACGATGATTTCGTTGTTATATTCAAAAGCGGTCATATTTTTTCCAATTTCACCCACACCGCCAAGAAAGGTGATTTTCAATTTGTTGTTCATAAAATTCTCCTTCTAAATAAAATCAATACAAACGCAAAATGCATTTGCAACAAACAAAACACAAAGTTTTCGTGGCGTGAGCGAAAACGCCGACAAAAAATTGTCTGTTATGTAAAAAACAAAAAGATTACAAAATGTAAGCTGTTTTGTTTATGTTGTCAACTTCTTCAAGTTTTTTTGGTGTCAAAATGTTTGTTTCATTGACATAAAATCTCATGCCTTGGCTTGTGAAAAACACAACCATGTTGTAGATGCACAAAAATGCGGTCATGATTGGCACAAGAACAGCCAAAGTTATAACGCCCAAAACAAGCACAATTGCCCAGAACAGCGCAAACGCCAAAGCAGATGTGGCAACCGTCGCCCAAAAATGACGTTTGACAGCTTTTATGCCTTTTCTGAAAGCCTTGAAAACATTGCAATCGAACACAATCATCGCTGGTGCCCAGCCGAGAACGCAAAGCAAATTGAGTGAATATAAAAGCACCAAAACCACGAAAACAACCCAAGGCAAGCCATAAGTCACAAAGTTTGCATCGGTCACCAGAGACAAGCCGTAAAGCGCGCTCAACACAATTGCCAAAAACAAAATGTTGAAAAGCGTTTTGCAAATGGCAAAAGACAGAGATTTTTTAAGGCTCTTGACAAGAGCGCTAAAAAATCCCACCTTGCTTTTTGAATTCATGTAATAATAAAGCATTTCTTGCAAGGTATATTTTCCGATGTTCAAAAGAAACGGCAAAAAAACAAACATCACAACAAGCCCATAGATGGCAAGTCCCAAATTTGTTTGAAAAGCAGTTATGCAAACATTCAAAACCGAATTGAAAAGGTTGTGCAAGTTTCCGCCAAGCGAGCCATAGAAAACGCCTGTGAAAGAGTTTATGGCTGTTGGATGAAAAAGCGAAACGATAAGGTCTTGAAATTCAAAAAAAGTCGGCAAAAACAAAGCAAAACAAAGCCCCCAAATCACCACATAAAACAGAAAGAATTTGAGAACTTTAACCCAATTTGAACCAAACAATTTCAATGAATTTACAAACGTCATAAAAAATCCTTTTCAAAGGCAAAATTAAAGCTAAGATAAGTTTAACACATAATCACTGAAAATGCAAATCTTTCCAATAAAAATTTTCTTTTTTCAACGAAAAACTCAATCAAACATTGATTGAAATAACTTTGTAAACCACTTCGCCGCCAGGAGTTCTGACATTGACAGTGTCGCCCACTTTGTGACCAATGAGCGCTTTTCCGACTGGAGAAAAGTTGCTGATGACGCCATTTCTTGGGTCGCTTTCAGAAGAGCCAGTGATGCGATATTCCACTTCTTCATCAAAATCTTCGTCATAAAGTTTGACTTTGCAACCTACATTCACTTGGTCGCAGTTGATTTTTTTCTTGTCGATAACTTCGGCGTTCAACAAAATTTCTTCCATTTCAGCGATTTCAGCTTCCACCTGAGCCTGTTCGTCTTTGGCTGCATCATATTCAGAATTTTCTGAAAGGTCGCCATATTCTCTTGCAATGCCGATACGCTTTACAACTTCTGGTCTTTTCACAGTTTTAAAATAATTCAATTTTTCTTCAAGTTGTGCTTTTCCTTCTGGTGTCAAATAGTGTTTTTCCATTTCAAAATCTCCTTTTGTTAAAATTTCAAATTGTCTGTTGACAATTAAAAAAATCGACCATTAAGGCCCATTATTTTGGATTGAATATTAACTTTGACGCAAATTATTATATTCAATTCTTTTGCAAAAGTCAACTAAATTTGCAAATTTCTTAATAATGTATTCAAATTTGTCAAAAATTATTCCAAAATTTGAGTTTTTTTGAAAATTTTTCAAATAATAACCAAAAAGGAGTTGTTATGTTCACTTTGATAGCTTTCATTTTGACAGTGCTTGGCTCAATAAATTGGCTTTTGATTGGGCTTTTGCAATATGACTTTATCGCCGGACTTTTTGGCTATCAAGCCAGCATTTTTTCGCGGCTGATTTACATTTTGTTTGGATTTGGTTGCATTTATCTCATCATTCGCGTGATAGCAAACAAAGGTTCGGTCAAAGTTTATGAAAAGAGAAAGAAAAAAGAACAAAAACCAGAGCCAAAAGTTCAAGCTGAAGCGGGAAAAGAAAATGTTCCTGAAAACGACCAAAATTTGTTTGACGAACATTTGAGCGGCTAACTTTTCAAATCGTTTGACATTTTGTTTAGAAAAATTTATCATATTTGCAAGGAGAAATTATGGTAACTTTGGTCATTTTGGACGGATTTGGAGAGAAAAAAGAAAAATTTGGGAACGCAATAAAAAGCCAAGGGACGCCATATCTAGACAAGCTCAAAAAACTTTATCCACACACAACAATTGAAGCGAGCGGAGAATATGTCGGCTTGCCAAAAGGCGTCATGGGAAACAGCGAAGTCGGTCACTTGACGCTTGGAAGTGGAAGAGTGATTTTACAAGACCTCAAACACATCGACAGCGAAATTGAAAACGGAAATTTTTATAAAAATCCCGCACTTTTGAAGGCTCTCAGCCACGCAGAAAAAAACAAAAGCAATTTGCACATCATGGGCTTGCTTTCAAATGGCGGCGTGCATTCCGACATTCAACACATGTTTGCCATTTTGGAACTTGCAAAAAATTTTGACATCAAAAACATCTACATCCACGCAATTTTGGACGGCAGAGACACCGGCATAAGAGACGGACTTGGTTTCATCAAACAGACCGAAGAAAAAATCTCTGGCACAAATGCAAAAATTGGCACAATCATTGGCAGAGTTTACGCCATGGACAGAGAGAAACGATATGACCGCCTGGAAAAAGCTTACAAAATGCTCTATTTTGGCGAAGGGAAAAAGTTTAGCTCGGCTGAAGAGGCGGTGCAAAAAAGTTACGACGACGGAGTTTATGACGAATATTTTGAGCCGAGCATAATCGACGAAAACTCTAAACTTTCTGACAACGACAGCTTCATTTTCTTTAATTATCGCTCAGACAGAGCAAGAGAATTGGCTTTTGCCATGACCGATGAAAATTTTAAAGAATTTGAGACCAAAAAACTGAACAATTTTTTGTTCACTGCGATGACGCAATACGCTGCTGAGCTGAAAAAACTCAACACAATGTATCCGCCAATCGTTGTTGAAGACAACCTGGCAAGTGTGCTTTCAAAAAACGGCAAAAAACAGTTTCACATTGCTGAAACGACCAAATATGCTCACGTCACTTTCTTTTTTAATGGCGGAATTGAAAAACCTTATGAAGGCGAAGACAGAAAGCTGATTGAAAGCATCAACGTCAAAGATTTTTCAAGATATCCAAAAATGAGAGCGCTTGAAATCACGGCTGAAGTTTTGGAAGCAATTTCGTCAAACAAATATGACTTTGTTTTGGTGAACTATTCAAACCCAGACATGATTGGCCACACTGGAAATTTCAACAGCACAAAAGAAGCGATTGAATGTGTGGACAAGCAAGCCTACGCCGTTGCACTTGCGACGATGATGATTGGCGGAACATGCATTATCACGGCTGACCATGGCAATGCGGAAGAAATGATGGACAAAGATGGAAACAAACTGACCAAGCATACGACAAACCCTGTGCCAGTGATTTTGGCAAGCGAAACATTGAAAAAAGTGAAGCTAAAGAAAGGAAAATCTTTG
>ERZ780218.1070-NODE-1070-length-19784-cov-4.159663_pt1 | contig 19784 bp, 18 predicted proteins | sample MGYA00510975_ERZ780218 | MGnify/ENA primary metagenome ERZ780218 (study PRJEB29588, sample SAMEA2152063) | human gut metagenome | biome: human gut; feature: human-associated habitat; material: faeces | place: Denmark | collected 2008/2010 ... | reverse complement strand
TGGCATTTGCCACTCACTGATGACAACAAAAGAGTGAAAGTTAAAGAGCTTTTGCACGGAATGGAATTATAAAAAATAACGCAACTTTTTGCGTTATTTTATTTTTGTCTTATAATAATTGTAATTTTGTCTAAATTTTTCAAGATAATTTTTTGTTTCGGCAAAAGGAATTTCTTTCAAAGTTTTTCCGTCGTCACTGTAATCAGCATTTTTTAGCCACCCCGAAACATTTGTCGGCCCAGCATTGTAAGCAGCAAGAGCTGTTTCTAAATTTTCAAATTTTTTAGACAGCTCGCTGATATAATAAGTGCCAAAAGTGATGTTGTCTTGTGGACTTGCCAAATCAAACTCAGATTGATTTAATGCTGCCGCAAGTTCGCTGGCTGTCGACGGCATAACTTGCATCAAACCAATTGCTCCTTTTTGAGAAACAGCATTTTGATTGAAGTGGCTTTCAACATTTATCACTGAATACACAACCGCTTCGTCGACATCAAATTTTTCGCACGCCGAAGATATTTCGTCTTGAAAACGCATTGGAAAAAAATATCCATAAACACAATTTACTCCAAAAATTGCCAAAAAAACGAAAGAAAAACTGAAAAAAACAGCAAAAAACCACTTCATAGAGCTATTTTATGAAAAAAGAGCATTATTATGCTCTTTTTGTTTGTCCCTACAGCTTAAACAAACTTATTCTTCCATTGCGCTCAGTGTATGAATAAAAACCTTCAAAATTGTTTAATCTTCCGCCCATCAATGTTTGAACTTTGGAATAATAATCACTTAAAAATTTGACTGAAATTCCACAAATTCGATTGATGCTTTGCGGAGTGTTTATTATCGCCGCAGGAACGTTGTTTGATCTCAACAGATTTGCAAAATTCAGTGTGGCAAACCTTGTTTTAAAAACAGCCAAAGTGTAGTTCACAGCAACTCCTTATGCACAAAATGTCCCCTTATTCATTATATTATTAATAAAACAAATTTGATTTAAGAAGGTTTTTGTTATGATTTATTTAGATAATTCCGCTTCAAGTTTGGTTAAGCCAAAAAGTGTTCAAAAAGCCGTGTTAAACGCTTTGACCTTGTTTTCTGCAAATCCTGGCAGAAGTGGACACAAGCAAGCAATCAAAACCGCTTTGGAAGTGGAAAGCGTGAGAAGTTTGACTGCCAAACTTTTTGGCACAACTCCTGAAAATATTATATTTACTCTAAACTGCACAGATGCACTCAATTTGGCAATCTTGGGCAGTTTTAAGCCTGGTGGTCATGTTGTCTGCACAGTCAACGAGCACAATTCTGTTCTTCGACCGCTGGAACACTTAAAAAATTGTGACCCGTCTTTTTCTTACACAGTCGCACAAAGCACTGGCAAACTTGGCGTGACATGGCAAGACATTGAAAAGTGTCTGACGGACGAAACTTACATGGTCGTTTGCAATCACATTTCAAATGTCAATGGCGACGTCGCTGATATTGTCGATATCGGCAACCATTTGAAAGAAAAAAACATTCTTTTTCTTGTTGACGGCGCGCAAGGTGGTGGTCATTTTCATTACAACATGAAAGAAATGGGCATAAACATGTTGACGCTTGCTCCGCACAAAGGTTTTTATGCTCCGCAAGGTGTTGGCGTTTTGGCGCTCAATGGAAACTTTGACCTTGAGCCAATTCGATTTGGTGGAACTGGCACAAATTCTTTGGAACTTTTTCAACCAGACTCCACTCCTGAAAAATATGAAAGCGGAACAATAAACACTCCTGCAATTTTAGGCTTTGGCGAAGGTTTGAAATTTGTGGAAGAAAATTTTGATTACATCCAGGCAAAACTGGAAGATTTGGTAACTTATTTGCATTACGAACTTTCAAAACTTCCAATCACAATCTACACAAAAACTGAAAACACCAACGGCGTTTTTGCATTCAACATCCCCGATGTGAACAGCACCGAAGTGGCAAATTATTTGGATGAAAAATGGAATATTTGTGTGCGAAGTGGCTATCACTGTGCGCCGTTGAAACACAAATCTCTCGGCACACTCGACCAAGGCGCTGTCAGAATTTCACTTTCTTATTTCAACACCTATCAAGAGATTGAAAAACTGGTCTTTGCAATAAAATCGTTCATAAAAAGCAAGACATAAAAAAAGAAGCCTAAGCTTCTTTTTGTTTTGTCTTGCTTTCCATTGTGATGTTGTCAGAAATGCCCAAAATTCCGTAGCCGTTGATTTTCATGCCTTTGTAAAGCTTTTTGCCAACTGCATTCAGACCGTCTCTTGTGGCTTTTATGTCGCAATTTCTCATGACAATGTCATCTGAAACACTGAATGTTCCTTCAACTTTGCAATCGCTCAAAACTGCAGCTCCACTGACGAAAAGATTTCCATTTTCGACAGTGCTGCCAATAACTTTTCCGCCGCCATAAACAGAAATTTTAAAGTTTGGGCAAAGCTTTGAGAAAATCACCATGGCGCTATTGTTTACATAACAATCTTTCACAAGAAGCGAGTTTCTCACAACTGCATCGCCACCAATGTGGCATCCAGGTCCAACAATTGAATTTTCGTCAATCCAGCTTCTGCCTTCTTGCGACAATGTGACATAAACTTCTTTCAAAGGCACCCCTTCATTGTCAGCTTTTTTCAGAGCCTCATGATCTATAAAAGTTGCAGTGTCTCTCGTGATATAACCACCCAAATCTCCAGCTTTAATTTCTTGACCGTCGATTGTTGTGAAATCTTTCAAAGCAACGATTCTATAAAACGTCAGCTTTTGATCTCCAACTGAAACTTTTTTGTTGTCATTCATGTCCAAAGTATATTTCATTTCATTCAGACTGTTCATAACATTTCCTCCTAAAGTTTGATACAAATATTTTATCATCAAGTTTAAGCTTTGTCAATACCCAATTTTTCAAAAAAAAGCAAGATGATTTCTTGCTTTTACTTTTGATAAATAAATCTTTTGCAATGTTCGCAAGTGATGATGCCTTTTTCTTTTATCCTAGAAATTGCCACTTTTGGAAGTTCCATTCTGCAATAACCACAAAAATTGTTGCCTTCAAGTGGAACCACAACTGGAAAAATTTTGTCGTTGCGTTTCTTTTTATATTCTCCCATAAGCACAGGCTCAACATCTTTTTCAAGGGTCAAAAGTTGTTTTTTAAGCTTTTCTTTTTCTGGCTCGCTCGCTTTGATTTCTTCATAAATTTTTTGTTTGCAAATTGCATATTGGCTGCGAGCTTCGTCAAAAGTTCTCTTTGTTTTGTTAAACTCTGACAAAATGTGATTGATGTTTTCTGCACTTTTTTGAAGCATTTTTTCCAAAATATTCAAGTTTGAAACAATTTTACCTTTCAAAGAAGCAAGTTTTTCAAGTTCTTCCATGCTCAAATTTTCTGCATTGTTTGAAAGCATTTCGTCGGCTTTTGACTTGTTGACATTATATTTTGACTTAATGTCTTCAATTTCTTTCAAAAGCCTGTCCGCTTCCGCTTCAAGTTCGGTGGATTTGATTTGAGATTTTTTAGCAATCGTCGTAAGTTCGTTTGCCTTTTTCTTATATGGACTGTTTTGAAGCTTTTGTTCCACTTTAAAAAGTTCACCGTCCACGCTTTGATATTTCAATAAATTTTCTATGTTCATGCACTTCTCCAAAAATTAAATTTTATTCCACAAAATCGATAAGCCTTTTGCTTCTGTTTGGATGTTTCAATTTTCTCAAAGCTTTGGCTTCAATCTGTCTGATACGCTCTCGTGTGACAGAAAATTCTTTTCCAACTTCTTCCAAAGTCTTTTGTCTGCCATCCAAAAGTCCATAACGCTGACGAATAACTTCTTGTTCTCTCGGCGTCAGCGTGTCGATAACTGCCAAAAGTTGTTCTCTGAGCAAGCTTTGTGTGGCACTTTCGATTGGCGACTTTGCCGTTTCGTCAACAATGACGTCTGCCATTTTTCCGTCATCTTCTTCGCCCATTGGTGTTTCCAGAGAAATTGGGTCTTGTGCGGTGCGTTGAATTTCCATAACTTTATTTACCGACAAATCCATTTCTTTGGCAATTTCTTCAATGGTCGGTTCTCTGCCCAAGCGTTGCATCAAAATTCTGCTCACTTTGACATATTTGTTTATCGTTTCAACCATGTGAACAGGAATTCTGATCGTTCTTGATTGGTCTGCCATGGCACGCGTGATGGCTTGTCTGATCCACCAAGTTGCGTAGGTCGAAAATTTGAAACCTTTTGTGTAATCAAACTTGTCAACCGCTCTCAAAAGCCCCATGTTTCCTTCTTGAATAAGGTCCAAGAAAGACATAGAAGTTTTTCCGACATATTTTTTTGCCACGCTGACAACCAGTCTCAAGTTGGCTTCGCAAAGCACAGATTTTGCATATTGGTCGCCCGCCATAACCTTTTTTGCCAATTCTTTTTCTTCATCAGCACTCAAAAGTGGAACTTTGCCGATGTCTTTCAGATACATCTTCACAGGGTCGTCCACAGAAACCGACATAACCAAATCGGAAAAGTTGTCTTTGTAAAGGTCCTCATCGTTTGTTTTGATGATTTTGATACCTTTTTTGTGAAGCGTATCCAAAAATTTTTCAATGTTTTCGGCATTTTCGCTCACTTTGAAAAGGGCAAAATAGACATCTTCTTCGTTTATCGAACCCTTCTTCATTGCAAGCGCCAACAGTTTGTCATAAACAAGTTTAACTCTTGCTGCATCTTCTCTATTTTCTGACATAAAATTCCTCCAAACTCTTGTTTTTCAATTGCAGAGCAACTTTTCCAAGCTTTCCAGCGATTTCAGCACGCTTGGTCAAATCTTCGCAACTCTTATATTCTTCATTCAAATTTTCTTGAATTTTTTTCAACTTCTTTTCTGCGGTTTTCCACAGACATTCTCGATAATACCGATCTTCATCATTTTCAAACTCGGCAAAATTGAAATTTAAAATGTCCATCAAAAACTTGTCATCACTTGCGCCTTCCAAATCAAAAATGCTGGAAAGCGGAAGATTTTGATTTATTATTTCCAAATAATTTTCAAATTCACCCAAAAGCTTTTGATAATCAATTCGCTTGTCCACAAACTCCTTTTTGTGCAACAGCGACGCCAAGATAAACTTCACTGCTTTTTCGTCGCCACGTTCTTCATTTTCGACCGCTTTGACAATTTTGTTTGCAAATTTGTTTGAACTTTCTCCTGTGTTTATATCCCTTCTCAACACGTCAAGCGGAATTTTTGTCAAATCTCTCACCATTTCGAGATAAGGTTCAAACAATGTTGGGCTGCCAAGCTTTTTGATTTCGCCCAAAATGACTTTGACAAATTTTCCTTTCTCTTCGGCATCTTCAAGGTTGTATTTGTTTTTGTAATAGTCAATCAAAAATTCCATATAGCCTTGTGCTTTGTCTATGCACTCTTGCAACTTTTCTTTTCCATAGGCATTCAAAATTTCGTCTGGATCCTTTCCTTCTGGCAAAGCGACAATTTTGAGATTGACGTTTTCGTTTCGAAACATGTCAATCGCTCTCAGCGTGGCTTTGACGCCTGCTCCATCGCCGTCGAAACAAATGTAGATGTTGTCGCTGTAACGTTTTAGCTCACTGACATGGTCCTTTGTGAGCGCTGTGCCCATGCAAGCCACAGCCTGCTTGAAGCCGCCCTTGTGCATGGCAATGACGTCCATTTGCCCTTCCACCAAAATGATTTTGTCCAAAAGTTGCTGTTGTTTGAGCGATTTCAAAATGCTTATGCCAAAAACCACTTTCCCTTTTTGAAAAACAATCGTTTCAGCGGTGTTTTTATATTTTGCAAAATCGGTTTTTTCGAGCATTCGAGCGCTGAAACCAATGCATTCGTTGAAAGCGTTGAAGATTGGAAAAACCAACCTGCCCGCCAAAACATCAAAAATTCGATTCCCCTTTTTTGCGCAAATGCCCGCCTGCAACATTTCATATTCCGAAAAACCTTTGCCTTTCAGATAGTCCACAATGTCTGTCCAATCTTTTGAATAACCAATTTTAAATTCTTCCAATTCTCTTCGAGTGAACTTTCTCAGTTTTATGTAGTCCTGAGCTTTTTTTGCTTCTTTGGAATATAAATTTTCAACATAATGTTTGTAAGCATAGTCAAGCGCACTTAAAACTCTTTCTTTCAATTTTTGATTTTGTTTTTTCTGGTCAGAGTTTTGCAACTCTGGAACTTGCATCCCCGCTTTTTCTGCCAAAATTTTGATAGCGTCCAAAAAGTCAACATTTTCCATCTTTTCCACAAACTTGATGACATCGCCCGACTCTTTGCAGCCAAAGCAATGATAAATTCCATCATCATTGTTTATCGAAAATGACGGTGTTTTTTCGTTATGAAAAGGGCAACAAGCCCAAAATCTGCGACCCTTTTGTTCCAGGTGCAGATAATTTGAAGCGACGGAAGCCAAATCGTTTTTGCGTTTCAGTTCCGCCAGCCATTCCACAGGAAAAACTTGCAAATCAATCTCCTAAAAAGCGTTCACTAACCTTATTATACCATAAACAATTTCAAATTCCTTTAAAATAAAGGAAAATAATTATAAAAATATGACTAAAATGTTGAAATCAGGAAATAATTATTATTTTTTCATATGTAAAGAACAAAAAAAGTGGAAAAATCCACTTTATTGCTTGGCAATTTCTGTTTCGTGATGCAAATCTAGCGGCTTTTTACCAAAAGAAATACGTTTGGCAAGAGCACTGATGCAAAGTTCGTTTTTAGGCAAGTCGTAGTCTGCAATCGCTTTTTCAACGTTTTGAACAAACTTATCAAAGTTTCCGTCAATCGTCATGTCCATTTTGTGAGTGGAACTTTGAGTAGAAAAGTTTCGATATTTATTGTTTAAAGTGCTTCTTACGTCAACAACATCCATTGTTTCCAATCCGACATTAGCTCTGAAAGACATATTCAAATATTTGCTGGCATCTCTAAGCTCTTTAACCTGTTCTTTTGGAAGTTTCTTTTCAGATTCAATAAGTTTTTTTACAACTTGCATGCAAACAAGTGGAGAAACTTTGAAATAATAGAAATACACAACAGGATTTGGATTGTCGCCTTCCATGATGTCTTGGTTCATGTGCTTAACTTTCTGCAAGAAAGAGTTTATGTTTGCCATGTCTTCTTCAGAAGCCTTGTTGTTTTTCAAATTGACGGCGCTGGCAAAAACTCCACTGAGATATTCTCCAAACTTGCCAAATTTTGTTCTGTTTTTCTTGATGTAATCAATTTCTTTTGAATAAAACTCATCAAGAAGTGTTTGAGCTTTCAAATAACTTGGATTTTGTTTTGTCTGTTCTGTCAAAAGACCATCAAGATAATTGCAATATGATTTGATTTTTGTCCAATAATCATCATAGTCTTTTTCTTTTGAAAGTGGTTTCAAATGGTCGCCATAATCTCTGACATATTTGTTGACAAAGTTGACATAGTTGTCCAAAACAAACTGTTGAGAGTTTTTGGTAGACTTTTTGTTTAAATTTTCGTTGGTCATAAGCTCGGGCACATTTTTGTCAAAATGATAGCCATCGTTTTGAAGTTTTGAAAGCAATTTGCTTTTGAAAGTGACCAAAGAGATGTTGTTCAACGTGTCCACATCCACAAACATTTGGCTGCCAAAGATATCTTCCAATCTCTCTGCCAAACCGTTTGCAAAAGCTGTTTCCAAATCTTCGTTTTTCTTCAAGTTTGCAACTTTTTCAGTCAAAACAAAATCGTTCAAAAATTTTTCAATGATTTCGTTTGGCTTTTTGAGTTTCAAATATTCAAAGTCAACAAAGTCTTCCATTTCTGCCTTTTGAGCATCACCCAATTTTGTGTAAGATTTGAAAATCGAGGTGGCAAGATTTTTGTAAGACGAAAAATCGTTTTTGAAAATTCTCTTATAAAAATCTAAAGCAATCTCATTTTTTGGTTTTGTCAAGTCAAAAGTTTTGACGTTTCCTGTGAGCGAAATGAAATAGTCATAAAGTTCTTGTTTTTCTTCTTCAGTTAACACAATTTTTTTGCCATTTTTATCCCCTTTTTGCAAAATATTATGTGTCAATTATAACCCTTTTATAGCCAAATGTCAATAAGAAGTCTTATTTAAATTGCATAAAAAAATCTCACTTAAAAAAGTGAGATTGATTTTAGTAAACATCGCGTTCTTCAGTCTTTTGTTTCTCTTCAATTTCCACCACCAAAGCTTCTGTTGTCAAAAGCGTAGCTGAAACTGAAGCTGCATTTTGAAGTGCCGACCTTGAAACCTTTGTCGGGTCAAGAATGCCTTTCTTTATCATGTCGCCATATTCGTTGTTTAACGCATCAAAGCCGAAAGCTGGTTGAGCCAAATTTTCGTAAATCTTGTTGACAACCACTCCGCCGTCGATGCCTGCGTTTGATGCAATCTGTCTGATAGGCTCTTCAACTGCTCGCAAAACGATGTTTGCACCAGTTTTTTCGTCACCAGAAAGTTTTTCTGTCAACTTCTTTATGGCAGTTGTCGTTTTCAAAAGTGCAACTCCACCGCCCGGCACAACACCTTCTTCTGAAGCGGCTTTTGTCGCAGAAAGTGCGTCTTCAATGCGCAATTTTTTCTCTTTCATTTCCACTTCCGTGGCAGCGCCAACTTTTATGACAGCCACACCGCCTGCAAGTTTTGCCAATCTTTCTTGCAATTTTTCTTTGTCATATTCACTTGTGGTCACTTTGATTTGGTCTTTGATTTGTTTCACTCTTGCTTTGATTTGGTCGCTGTTTCCCGCACCTTCAACAATGGTTGTGGTGTCTTTGTCGACCTTAACTGTTTTTGCTCTGCCCAAATCTTCCAAGTTGACCGATTTAAAATCGACGCCAAGTTCTGAAGAGATGAATGTTCCACCGGTCAAAACAGCAATGTCTTCAAGCATGGATTTTCTCTTGTCGCCAAAACTTGGTGCCTTGACAGCAACAACAGAAAGTGAGCCACGCAGCTTGTTTAAAATGAGCGCAGTCAGAGCTTCGCCTTCGACATCGTCAGCAATTATCAAAAGTTTTCCGCCAACCTTGACAAGTTGCTCCAAAATCGGCAAAATCTCGTTCAAATTTGAAATTTTGTTGTCGGTTATCAAAATATAAGGATTCTCCAATTCCGCAGTCATCTTTTCCATGTTTGTGCTCATGTAAGGCGAAAGATATCCACGGTCAAACTGCATTCCTTCAACAACTGAAAGTTCGGTTTCCATTGTTTGAGCTTCTTCAACAGTGATAACGCCGTCACTTCCAACTTTTTCCATTGCTTGAGCGATAAGTTTTCCCACTTCTTCATCGCCCGCTGAAATGCTGGCAACTTGTTCGATGTCTTTTGAACTTGAAACTGGTTTTGAAAGCTTTTTAAGCTCTTCACAAGCGACATCAACCGCTTTAAAAATACCTTTTTTCAGAATGATTGGATTTGCACCCGCCGTAAAGTTTTTCAAACCTTCGCGAATGATGGCCTGAGCCAAAACACAAGCCGTCGTTGTTCCGTCACCAGCGACATCGTTTGTTTTGACCGAAACTTCTCTGATAAGTTCAGCTCCCAAATTTTCAAATGGGTCAGAAAGCTCGATTTCTTTGGCGATTGTCACGCCGTCGTTTGTTATGAGCGGCAATGCAAACTTTTTGCCAAGCACAACATTTCTTCCTTTTGGCCCCAAAGTTATTTTGACTGTGTCAGCAAGCTTGTTTACGCCTGCTTCCAAACTTTTTCTGGCTTGTTCGCCCTGTAAAATCATTTTAGCCATAAACTCAACCTCCTATTTTTCCAAAATGGCAAGAATGTCAGATTGTTTGATAACAATATATTTTTTGCCATCAAAAGAACATTCTGTTCCGCTATATTTTGTGTATAAAACTTCTTGCCCAACTTCAACTTGCATCTCAATTTTTTCGCCGTCAATTTTTCCGCCAGGCCCAACTGCAACAACTGTGGCAATTTGAGATTTTTCTTGTGAAGCTGTCGGCAAAATAATTCCGCTTTTTGTCTCTTTTTCCGCTTCCTTAGGAAGCAAAACAACTCTGTCAAAAATAGGTTTAATTTTCATTTTTCTTCGCTCCTTTACCGATAATAGTATAGTTTTTTTTGCAAAAATTGTAAAGTTTTTGTGCCAACAAAATAAACTTCCTCGCAAAAATTCTGTCGAAACAAAAAACATTTTCATCATGTTGAGCAAGGGAGCGAAGTGACCGCTGTCGAAACATCTCGTTTGTCATCCAGAACGGAGCAAAGCGAAGTCGAAAGATCTCCAAACAAAAAAACAGCAAAAGTTATGCTGTTTGATTTTTTCGTTTTGTTTTTCGTTTAAAAACATTTTTGCGATCGTCAATAAGATAAAAAATATTGAAATAAACCAACATAAAAACAATGTAAAGTGGCAGATATAAACCGTATGAAACGCCTAAAATTTCTTGAACATCATTTCCTGGCATGAAATACATTGGGTCCGCTTCGATTTTTAAAGCGTAAATTTCGATTAGGCAATACGCTAAGATGATAGCATAGCAAATTGCTTCTTTCCAAATGGTTTTATATTCAAATTTGGTGAATTTTAAAGTTATCAACAAGATTGACGTCACGAGAATAAGCGAGTGTGTGCAGATGGAATACAGATTTTCAAACAAGATATATTGATTGTTAAAACCAACACCTGGATAAGCAAAAAAAGCTAATGAACAAACAAGTGCCGTCATGCTGGCAAAATTATAAAAGAATTTTTTGTTGAAAATTGTTGCAAAAATCATCGTCCAACAAGCAATGGCACACCAAGGCCTCGGCAACAATATGTGAAGAACATTTTGCCAAGAATAATCTGTTGTTTTGCAAAAATTTATCACTCTTCGCGAAATTTCAAAGACCAAAATGAAAGAAACCAGCACCCACAAAACAATTCGTCTTGCCTTTTCACTTCTTTTTCTGAAAAGAAAAGTTAGTCCCACAATAAGCACAATGCAAACAATCAAAGTCACGATATGTAACCAGCCCCATTGTCCATTTGTGCCAGGGTTTGGATAGCTGCTGTAAATCCAATCAATAAAAGACATGTTTACTCCAATTATTTTAATTTAACTTTGCTAAATTTTTGCTTGCTCACTTTTCAAATATTTTATTAAATACAAAATGCCAACAGGCAAAGCAAAAATCACCGTCAAAACTACGAATGTGATATGTAATTTTTTGTTGTCACTTTGTTGCAAGTGTTTTCGATAATTTTCTGCAAACACAAGCACCAAAATCATGTAAACGAGTCCAAGCAGACAGAAAATTCCGAGCATAGATTTGACTGAGCCAATCAAGCTTGCCGTTCCAAGCACAATCAATGCTCCAAACAAAATTGCACAGATGTTGCTGACTATGTAAATTGATTTGTCAAGCTTTGAAGTTTCAGGTTTTGGCAAAATTTCTTTAGACTGCGGGTTTCTTTTTCTTTTGAAAAACCTTACAAGCTCAAAAGCTCCATAAATAAGCGAAGCTATTGCCACCATAACAAGCATAATCACTGGCAAATGCCATGGGAACGGCAACCCTAAGTCGACCAAATCTAGATTTAAGCTATAAGCAAAGTTGTTTCCGCTGACAAGTGAAACTGTCATTGCAACTGCGCCAATGTAAACATATCCCGCAGCCACCTTCCAAATGTTTTTGATTTCCACCACAAACTGCTTGCTGACAACCAAATAAATTGGCACAAAAATCAAAAGTGCATGAACCAAAATCGTTTGAATGTTGATAAAATGCAAGATTGGATAATTTGAAGTTATGCAATCTGGATAGCAGAAGGTTAAAAATCCGCCAATCATGGCACAGCCAAACAAAATGTTGTATAAAAACTGCAAAAATTTGTTTTCCTTTTTAAGAAATGCACTCAAAACAAGTGTGATGATTGTTGTCCAAGTCATGATAGCACACATTTGGAAAGAAATTGCCCACCACCAGTTGAAATTTTCTGCCGTGCCGCCATTGTGAACATGCATAAGATATTTATAAACAATTCTGCTCACTTCCAAAACAAAAAGAATGCAAGCAAGCGCAATTCTCGTTGCCTTTCTGCCCTTTTCACTTTTTGCATGAAACAAAAAGCAACACATCACAACAAAAAGAAATGGTTTAAATTGAAAAACCAATCAATACTTTGCGAAAGCTTGTTGTCAAAGCCAAAAAAATAATCCATTTTCGTTCTCCTTAGTTATATAATTTTATATTATATAAAACAAAATCTAAAGTCAAATTATTATCTATCAAAACAAACAAAATTACCTAAGTTGTTGGTCCGTTTTGAAAATATTTTGCCACGGATCTTTTTTCTTCAGCCTTTTCAATGCTTCAAACATGTCAACTCCATTTGGAGCAACAGATTCCAGTTCGCTCCACAAAATCGGCATGGAAACCTTTGCTCCAGGTCGCGCTCGAAGTGAATAAGGCGCCACACTTGTTGCTCCCCTGCCGTTCCTGACCCAATCGATAAAAATTCTGCCTTTGCGACTGTCTTTTCTGATGTTGCTGGTGTATTTATCTGGCCATTTGTTTTCCATGATGATGGCAACATTGTTTGCAAAGTCGTGAAATTTATCCCAATCTGCTGACGGCTTGAAAGGCACAACAACATGATAGCCTTTTCCGCCGCTCGTCTTCAAAAAAGATTTAAGTCCGAGTTCGTCAAGCACTTTTTTCAAATCCTTGACGCCCTGCCTTACTTGCTTCAAATCCATTGCTTCGTCTGGGTCAAGGTCAAACACCATAAGGTCAGGTTTCTCCAAATTTTCATAAGTGCTGCCCCAAATGTGAAACTCCAAACTGCCAAGCTGAACTTCACTCAAAAGCCCATTTTCGCTTTCAATGTAAAAATAATCCGAAGTTTCGCCGTCAGAATTTGTGACAGGCGCAACCACAACACCGTCACATTCGGTGTTTGGATGTTTTTTAAAAAATTTTTCGCCATTTACGCCGTCATGACATCTGACCACACTCAAAATTCTGCCTTTGACAATTTTTAACATTCTTTCAGAGACCTTTGCATAGAAATCTGCCACATCTTTCTTGGTCACGCCCAAATCTTCGAAGATGATTTTGTCAGGATTGCTCAGCTTAAACGCACTTTTGCTCTCAACAATTTCGGTTGCTTCTTCTTTTTCCACTTCGAGCGGAACTTTATCTTCTCTCAACCCCTTAAAACTTGCCTGTCGCAAAAGTCCTTCCTTTGTCCACTCCGCAAACTGAATTTCAGCAACAAGTTTTGGTTTAAGCCAAAAAACTTTTTCGTCTTTTATAGGTTCGCTTTCAAACGGGCAACTTTTGCAAGCATATTTTTCAAAACTTTCAAAAAGATTTTTTGTGTCGATTTTTCCAATTCCTGTGCCAGCCTTGCCAGCAAACTTCAGTTTGTTGTCCTTGAAATAACCCAAAATCAGAGATTTTATTCCACTCGCTTTTTTGTCAGTCAATGTGTAGCCGCAAATCACAAACTCTTGCCTTTTGAAGCATTTGAGCTTTATCCAATCCTCCGTTCGACCGCCAATATAACTTGAATTTGCTCTCTTTCCGACAATGCCTTCCATGCCAAGGCTTTCTGCCACCCAAAAACATTTTTCGCCATGCCCTTGCACGTGCTCGCTGAACACAAGATTTGCTGGTGCGGTTTTCAAAATGTCTTCGAGCATTGCTTTTCTTTCAATCAACGGTCGCTTTCGCAAATCCTTACCGTCCAGTGCAAGCAAATCAAAGACCATGTATGCCAACTTTTTGTCAGACGGGCTTTTCAAAAAGTTTTGCAGCGCTTGAAAATCACTTCGCCCTTGTTCATCCGAAATGACAACTTCGCCGTCCAAAACCATCGCTCGCCCAGCAGAAAATTCTTCAATCGACTTTGTGATTTGTTTGAATTTTGAAGTAAAATCGGTGTTGTTGCGTGAAAAAAGTTTCGCTTTGCCACTTTGTGCAAAAGCAACAATGCGATAGCCGTCATATTTCAATTCAAAAACCCAATCTTCTCCACTCGGAATTTTTTCCACCAACGAAGCCAACTGAACTTCCACTTTTTTAAAAGGATTTTCTCTTTTTGTCAAATCTTCTTCGGCGGAAATTTCTTCCATTGTTCGACCGGTTTTGACGCTGGTTCTAAATTTTGAAATGTCAAATGCGTTGGCGAACTCATCTTTTTCTTTTATAAGAAGCCAGTCATCTTCTTCAATTTTGACAAGCGCCCATTTGCCTTTTAGCCGCTCTCCAAACAGCGAAAATTTTAAAGAATCTTTCTTTAAGCCATCGTCGACATCACAATTTGCTTGCCATGTGCCCTTATCCCAAAGCATGACACTTCCACCACCATATTGTCCTTTTGGAATTACACCTTCAAAATCTGCATATTCCACGGGGTGGTCTTCAACCATAACTGCCAGCCGCTTGTCTTTCGGGTCAAAAGACGGACCTTTCGGCACCGCCCAACTTAAAAGCACACCGTCGTGTTCCAACCGAAAATCAAAGTGGTCTTTTCTCGCATAATGTAGCTGCACACAAAAACTGTTTCCTGTTGTTTTTTCAATTTTTCCGCTTGGCTCTGAAGTGTTTTTGAAATTTCGTTTTTGTTTATATTTTTTTAGTTTTTCCATAACAAAAATTTTGCCCAAACCGCATTTTTTCAAACAAAAAAACTCGCCCCGCGAGTTTCTTAAGTGGAGATACACTTTGTGGCAAAAACGAGCCAACAGCGCAGTTTTTCATTTGGAGCGGACGACGGGAATCGAACCCGTCTCTCAAGCTTGGGAAGCTCGCATACTACCGATGTACTACGCCCGCAAAGCTCCAAAGTGGAGCAAGAATTTATTCTTGGATGTTTGGAGGTGTAACAATAGGTCCCAAAATTGTGTTCATAGTGATTGACGTTATCATGTTTGAAACATAGGCAATCAAAATTCTGACCGGTTGGCTGTTTCTGATATATTCTTTCGGGTCAGGCAGTTTCATAAATTCGATTGAGTCCACAGGGATGTCAATGCTCATTGTGACAGCCACTCTCATCAAATTTGACGGCGTGACAACAAGTTTTCTTTCCAAAGTGACTTTGACGATTTCTTCTGAAATTTTTCTGACATCGATAAAGTCTTCAGGTTTGATGTTTATCATGGCGTTTGGCTGTGGCAACTGAAGTTTTTCAAAAACAATTTTATCTAACATAGGTTTAACCAGGTGTGGTTTGATAACATTTTCCATTTTTTTCTCCTTAAAATTCGTTCAGACTTTATTTTAACACAACAAAATCAAAATTACAAGCGTTTGCTATTGACAACAACCGAATTTTGTTTTAATCTTTTTATATGGCAAAAAAGGCAATAATTTTTTTGGATTACAACGACACTTTCGATGATGTTGGCTATGAAAAAGGCAACGTCTTTATTTCTTCGCTCAAAAGATTTGTCAAACATTTTGGCGGGAATGTTAAAATTGTCGTCATAACGTCTGCCTTGCCTTTCGGCGAAAACAGCTCAATAAAAAGTGATTTGAGTTACACCTTGTCATATTTTCCACCCGAAATCAAAAACAAATTCAAATTTCTTATTGAAGAAAACTGCAAATATTTCACAGAAATTTACAACACTGACAGAATACATTTTGGGCAAACGTGCAAACTGTCTGACAAATGCGGTTCCAAGAAAGATGGCGTTGAAATCTTTTTGAAAACCTTTGACAAGCAAAACGAAATTTCCACTTGCGTGTTTGTTGGAGACAGTGAAAATGCTGATTTGCCGATGTTGAACGCCGACATTGGCAATCGACAGAAATTTTGCATTTTGGCAAACCGCAGAATTTTGAAAGCTTCCACCTATCCAGTCTATCGACTTTCAATGCAACCCCAAGAAGGCAAATTTGATTACGCAAAAGACATTTTTCAATCTGTTGAAAAAGAGCAAGCATTGAAATCACTTGTCATCAAAACCAGCAACAAAAGTTATGGCGCTGGCAAAGGGCTGGAAGCCGTCACTTGTTTGCTTGAAAGCGAAGGAAAAGAATTGTAAAAATTTTTTGTCTATGCTAAAATAATCTCATGGAAAAATGTTTGACTTGTCCGCGAAACTGCAACATCAATCGAGCAATCTCAAAGGGCCTTTGCAACGAATTTGAAACTTTGCGGATTGCAAAAGTCATAAAAAACTTTATGTGGGAAGAGCCTTGCATAACCGGAAAGAAAGGCACTCTTGCCATCTTTTTTTCAGGCTGCAATCTGCGATGTGACTATTGCCAAAACTATAAGATTTCGCGCGGAAGCGTCGGCGAAACCTATTCGATAAACGAATTTGTGAAACTTATTGAAGAAAACCAAGACGCTCACTCTTCAATCGACCTTATCACTCCCACTCATTTTTCAAATCAGCTCACAAAGGCGTTTAAATTGATTGACAAAAAAATTCCGGTCGTTTGGAACACAAACAGCTATGAAAAGGTTGAAACAATTGAAAACGTTTCCAAGTTTGTCGATGTCTTTTTGGCAGATTTAAAATATGGCGACAACAATTTAGGCAAAAAGTTTTCAGTTTGTGACAACTATTTCAGCGTTGCAGTTGATGCAATAAAACAGATGTGCCGTCTCAAACCTGACAAGTTTGACGGAGAGCTGATGACGCAGGGAGTTGTCATTCGACATCTTGTTTTGCCAGAGCATGTGGAAAATTCTTTTCAAGTTTTGAATGCAATCAAAGAAAATTTCCCCGAAAGAAAAATCAGCATAATGAGCCAATTTACACCAAATGGTCACAGTGCATTAAATCGGAAATTGAAGCCGATTGAATACAAAGCGGTGTTGGCTCACATGGAAAAACTTGGTTTGCAAAATGGTTATGTTCAAGATTTTGACAGCGCCAGCTCTGTGTTTGTGCCAGATTTTTGACATTTTTTCAAATTTGTTTGACATAAATTTTTAAAAATCTTATCATATTAACATAAAGGAGAGCTTATGCAATCAAAAAGTGCAGTGAGATACACCATTTTGGGAATTTTGTTTGCAGTCTTGGCCATTGTTTTTGCATTGCTTTATTACTTTAATGTGATTTCGGGCATGGATTTATATTTGGCTGTCACATACATATCATATTTTGCTGGGCTTGCATTGTTCTACAATGGAGCTTTCACAAGAGAGTCGGGCAGAAAAACTTCCACAGCACTCAACTTCATTTTTGGAACAATTTTGATAATCATTTCCACAGTGCTTTTGATTTACGGCTTCTGCACTGGCAGAATATCTTTGTTTTAAGCTTTAAATTTGATTTTAATTTTCAAACATAAAAAAACCACACATTTCCGTGTGGTTTTTGTTTTTCATTATGAGTTCAGCTTTTTGATTTCTTCCAAAATGCTTTCAAGTTTTGAGTTGATTTCTGCAATTCTTGTTTCAGACTCATGCCTTGCCATTGCATCGATAGCTTCTTTTTGAAGAGCATCAATTTCTTTCAAGAGTTGTTCTCGTCTGGCTTGTTTGTCATCAACTTTTGAAGAATTCATATCATTCATTGCTTTTTCCAATTCTTGATTGATAGAACTTCTCATTTCACTTATCTTTTTTTCTTCTTCAGAAAGCTTCTTGTTTATTTCGGAAATCGCTTGATTTTGTTTTTTAGGGCGACCTCTGCCACGTTTAACCTTTTCTGTTTCGGCTTGTTCCTTGACAATTTTCTTTGGTCTGCCAACCTTTCTTTTCTCTTTTGGCTTTTCTGGTTCTGTTACCACCTTTTTAGGTCTGCCAACTTTTTTAGGCTCTGTTTTGGCAGGTTCTGTTGTTGTCTTTCTTGGGCGACCACGCTTTTTAGGTTCTTTTGGTTCTGTTTCAGTCACAACCTTTCTCGGTCTGCCAGCTTTTTTCTTAGGTTTTGTTTCGGTCGCCTGAACTTCCGACTGCGTTTCAGCATTCGCTGTTTCAGGTTCTTTTTCAGGCTCTTGCGCTTTTGTCTTTTCTGCCTTTTCTTCTTCAGCTGGCTGTTCAACTTCTTGTGGTTGCTCAGTCTGTTGTTCTGCCGGTTTTTCACTCTCAACAAACTCTATAGAGTTGTCTTTGTCGATGTCTTCCACAACATTTTTTGCCACATCATAGACGGCGTCTTTTTGAGAAACATCTGTCATATAATCAAAAGGTTCGAGATTGTTTAAGTCAACAACTTTTTTCTCTTCTTCTTGAGTTGGAGCAGCTTGAATTAGTGTGCCGTCTTGAGAATAAACATTTCCGTTCTCATCGTGGAAATTGCCATCTTTGTCATAGAAAGTTCCATTTGGATAGATATAATTTCCTTCGTCGTCATATTTGCCTTCAGCCGGAATTTCTTCAGTCTTGTCTTTTGCTCCGTCATAAGCACCTTGTGGAACATTTTTAAGTTGAATTTCAAGTTCTGTGACAAGCTGTTTGTTCTTTTCATTTTCAGCATTCAAATTGTCAATCTTTTCTTTAAACACCGTTCCAACAACTTTTTCAGCGCTTTGGCAAAACTTGTTGAAGAAAGTTTGATATTCGCCAAGCATGGCTTGTTCGATGTTTTTCTTTTGTTGAGCAAGTTCGTCGTTGAGCTTTTTGATTTCGTCTTCGCCGTCTTTCTTTTCCAAAAGATATTTTGCTCTAAGTTGTTCAAACTCTTGCTCAAACTGTTCTTGTTTGCCAATTTCTTGGGTTTGTTGTTTTCTATAATAGTTGCTTTCAATTCTGTTGGTCGTTTCTTCTTGCATTTGACGCAATCTGTTAACGTTTTCTTTTGAAGCCTGAATTTTTGTCTGATAATCTTTTTGAACATTATCAAAATTCTTTCTTCGAGAGTCAAGCTCGGCTTCAAGCTGAGAAATCTTGACCAAAATCTTTTCTTTTTTGTTTAAGAAAAGCTCACTTTCTTTCATCGCTCTGTCAAGCACAATTGAACCATCGATGCCAGTCGAAGAAAAATCGTATTGTTCGTAAGTGATTTCGTTTTCTTTAGCCTTTTGAAATTCTTCCTTTTCTTTTCTCGCCTTATAATCCAAAAATTCACGAAGAACTGGTTGACCTTTCTCAATTTCTGCTGGAGTAAACAAAATTTGATAGTCAATATAGCTTGGCAAATCAACGCAAGCATTGTCCATAAATCTGCCAAACAAAGCGACATTTTGATAGAGAGAATTTAAAGTTGAATTTTTTCTTGCTCTCAAATAAACAACAAAAATCACACCAATGATCGCGATGAAAATCGGCACCAAAAGCGCCATAGCCAAAGACCTTCCATACAAAACGTTTTCCGCGTTGCTGCAAAGGATGACAAACATCGCTGCAATAAATGCCCAGAGTGTTGTGAAAATTGTCAAGTTTTTGATGTTTGAGTTATACGAGCTGGTTTTGAGTGGTTTTTCAACAAGATTTTCACTTGACATATAAGAAGACGGCGTTCCCTCTCTGAAGAGTATGTATTGTTGCCAATAATAACACAATCTTTTTGGCGTTTTCGTCTTAAACAAAACGTTCAAGTCTTTGATGTTTTCTTCAGTGACGACCTTCTTTTCAAACAACCAATAGTTGAGCCTGTCCAAAGCCCGGTTTAAAGCCGCTTCATAAGAAAAAGCTGACTTTATCAAAAAGAAAATTACAAACAAAACTTCCACTGCCAGTGCAATGATAAACACAAGGTCAAATGAAATTAAATTTGCGACCGTGATGAAAAAATTTATAATATTATCGACTATCGCGCCCATTAGAGAAAACATAGAAACCTCCCTATATGTGATTAGTATATCACAACTGAAAAAATAATTACTAATA
>ERZ780218.1069-NODE-1069-length-19810-cov-24.282814_pt1 | contig 19810 bp, 22 predicted proteins | sample MGYA00510975_ERZ780218 | MGnify/ENA primary metagenome ERZ780218 (study PRJEB29588, sample SAMEA2152063) | human gut metagenome | biome: human gut; feature: human-associated habitat; material: faeces | place: Denmark | collected 2008/2010 ... | reverse complement strand
TTTATGTTTAAAGGCATAGGGGATTTTTACTCACTAAAAAGTGTTTAAGTTGAGATTCTAATACAAAATTACCCAAAAGTCAAGAAAAATACGCAAAAAAATTATTTGACACATAAAAGAAAATTATATAGAATTATAATATAAAAACTTCATGAAAAAGATTATAATATTTAAGGAGGGGCTTGTATATGAATAATAAATCTAAAATTGTTATAACCATTATAATTACTATACTAGTGTTAGTTTTTATTGGTACGGCAGGTGTAACATTTTATTATTTAAGAAAAAACGATAATACAAATGGTAATATTAATGGTGGAGAAAAAGCTAAAATAGATGATTGGAAATATAATGGTAAAAGTGATAATACTGATACAACAGGCAGTAAAAACTTTTTCTCTAAAAATATATCAAAAGGGCTATCTGCGGATAGCAGTATACAATCAGTAACAGAAAGTTCTTCAGTAGAAAGCAAAATAGGTTATTCAGTTGGTGGTTCAAAAAACATACAAAATTTCAGAGAAAATATAAATAGTGGATATCTTCCTATTTCTACCGATATTACTTATAATGGACTATTTTATGATTATTATTTTGATACTGGAAAGGTAAAAGAGAGTTCCGAGCTTTTTTCACCATCATACTCTATGGCGGTATCAAATGACCCAATATCTTCAAAAAAAGAATATTATATGACAGTTGGATTAAATTCTAACATAAAACAAAGTGATTTTAAACGAAAAAAACAAAATATAGTAGTTCTTTTAGATATATCAGGTTCAATGTCTTCTAATTTAAATGATTATTATTATGATGCAAAAAATGGACTTTTTTCTAAAGCAAGAGAATTTCTAGAAAGTAAAGAAGATAAAAGCAAAATGAAACTTGCAAATGAATCTATTAATCTAATGCTAGATAAATTAAATGGCGATGATAGATTTGGAATGGTATTATTTGATGATAAAGCATATTTAGCAAAGCCAATAAATTTAACTGAAGAAACAAATATGGATAAAATAAAAGAGCATATTTTGGAGATAGAAGCAAGAGGTGGAACAAATTTTGAAGCGGGTTATACTAAAGCAACAGAATTATTTACCAAAGAACTATTAAATGATGATGAATATGATAATAGAATAATTGTAATTACAGATGCAATGCCAAATATGGGAACAACATCGAAAAAGGGATTATTAAGTTATGTAAAAGAAAATGCTCAAAATAAAATATATACAAGTTTTATAGGCATTGGAGTAGATTTTAATACAGAATTAATAGAAGAAATTTCAAATGTAAAAGGTGCAAATTATTATTCAATAAATAATAAAGAGAAGTTCCAAAAAATATTAAGTGAAGATTTTGATTATATGATTACACCATTAGTATTCGATTTAAATTTGAATTTGTCATCTAATAATTACGAAATAGAAGGAATTTATGGAACAGATTCAAAAGATAAATCTTCAGGAAATATTATAAAAGTAAATACATTATTCCCATCAAGCACGAATGAAGAAACTGGAACAAAAGGTGGAGTAGTTTTATTAAAATTAAAGAAAAAAGATAATGCAAATAATGATAATAAAATAAATTTAAATGTTTCTTATACTGATAGGAATGGAAAGAAATATTCAAATTCAGAACAGATAGAATTTGAAAATGATAATGAATTCTATGCAAATAGCGGAATTAGAAAGAGTATTGCATTAGTTAGATATGCAAATTGCTTAAAAGATTGGATTTTATATGAGAGAAGCAATAATAGTGAAAGATTTTATATAAATAATGAAAAAGGAATAATTGAATGTTCAGGATACACTAAAGAAGATATAAAAAATATTTTAGGGGAAAATGAAAGAACATCTACAAAACTTAGTGTTAGTGGTGAATATAAAAATATTTTTGAGAAAGTAAAGAAATATTTAGAAAACGAGAAAAATGAAGTCAAAGATGACACATTAAAACAAGAAATTGATTTACTACAGATTCTAATTAATTATTAGAGCTGTGGGTTAATACAATTGATTCTTATTTGTAGAGCAGTTATTAAAAAACTGCTCTATTTTCAATCTATAATGTTTTAAAAGTAAAAAATTTAAAATGAAACAACAGCATTTATAAAAAAGTTGTTATATTTGCAATTGAAATTTTGATTAAAAAGAAGGACCAGAAAAATTCTAAAAATTGCTTGACAAAATTTACGAAATATAGTAAGATAATGAAGTGAAAAAGAAGAAGCTAATACCACTTCTCACCTTATCTTATGGAAAAAGGTTAATAAATATATGTAAAAATGCTTATATATTAGTATTTTATATTGGAAAATATTTATTATGTGGTGAGGTGATTGGCTAAAAAGTCAATCTTTTTTTAAATTTATTTGGAGGTGTTTTATATAAAACAAGAATTACCTATTAACGAACAAATTAGAGCTAAAGAAGTTCAACTTATTGATGAAGAAGGAAACAAAAAAGGAGCAGTTTCAATTCAAGAAGCTTTAGACATTGCTTATGAAAAAAAATTAGATTTAGTTTTAGTAGCGCCAAATGCGCAGCCACCAGTTTGTAAAATTATGAACTATGGAAAGTACAAATTCGAGCAAGCTAAAAAAGAAAAAGAAGCTAGAAAAAAGCAAAAAACAATGGAAGTAAAGGAAATTAGAATTACACCAAATATTGAACAACACGATTTTGAATTTAAAGCCAAAAATGCTAGAAAATTTATAGAAGATGGAAATAAAGTAAAGATAACAGTTAGATTTAGAGGTAGAGAGCTAAACTATGTAAAATTAGGAGAAGAAACTTTAAATCGATTTATAGAAGCTTTATCTGATATTTCATCAGCAGAAAAGAAACCAGTACTTGAAGGAAAAAATATGTTTATTATATTAGCAAAAAAAGCTTAAAATATTTTTTGTTAATTTAGTATAAATAGTTCAAAGAAAAAAAGAACTTTGACTAAAATTACCCAAATTTAATTAATACAAATGGAGAGGAGTTTGAAGTATTATGCCAAAATTAAAAACAAATAAAGCAGCTAAAAAAAGATATTCTTATACTGCAACTGGAAAGGTGAAAAGAACAAAAAGTAATAGAAGACACCTTTTAGCAAATAAAACACCTAGAGCAAAAGCTAGAGGAAAAGTTCAAGATGCTTATGCTGATAAGACATGCGAAGCAGGAATTAAGAAATTATTACCATATGGTAACTAAAAAGTATAATAATAGAAAGATAGGAGTGAATAAGAAATGGCAAGAGTTAAAACAGCAGTTATTACTCGTAAAAAACATAAAAAAATATTTAAAAGAGCAAAAGGATATTATGGTGCAAAGCACTACAGATTTAGAATGGCAAAACAAGCTGTTATGAAATCTGGAGCATATGCTTATGCTGGAAGAAAAGATAAAAAGAGTAATTTTAGAAAACTATGGATTGCAAGAATTAATGCAGCAGCTAGACAAAATGGATTAACATATAGTAAACTAATTGCTGGCTTAAAAAAAGCAAATGTAGTTGTAAATAGAAAAATGCTTGCTGAAATGGCTGTAACAGATGCGGAAGCATTTGCAAAAGTTGCAGAAATAGCAAAAAATGCATAAAACCAAAAATAAGATTCGAATTAGAAATTAAATCTAATTCGAATTTTTTTGTTATTTTTAATTATAATATGAATAAAGATTAGTAATAAAAATATGAGGCATTAATTTAAAAATATAATTTTTAATAACTATGTATGCCTCTTTGATCCAAGAGTAAGAAAGGAATGAAATTAAGAATGAAAATTTTTATTGATGGTCATTGTGATACTTTAGAAAGGGCAGTAGATGAAAAATTATCTATAGAAGATAGAAAACTAAAATTTAATATAACAGATGTAAAAGATATAAATTATGAAAAGATAATACAAATGATGGCAATTTATATTGATCCAAAATATTGTAATAACAAAGATGGGGCTCTAAAAAGGGCAAAAGAGATGATAAATAAATTTAAAGAAGAAAAAGAAAAATTTAATCAGATTATGCAGATAAGATCTAGAAGTGATATTGAGACATTTTTAGGCAATGAAAATAAAATAGGAGTAATACTTACTGTAGAAAACGGGAGTGCAATATGTGGAAAAATTGAGAATATAGATTTTTATGCTGAAGAAGGAATAAAGGTGATGTCAATTACATGGAATGAAGATAATGAACTTGGATGTGGGGCTCATACCCAAAATGACACCCGGACTTACAAGTTTAGGAAAAAAGTATATATTAGAACTTAATAAAAAGGGCATTATTATAGATGTATCACATCTTTCAGAAAAAACATTTTGGGACACAGCAAAAGTCTCACAAAGACCAATTGTTGCGACACATTCTTGTGTATATTCAATTTGTAATCATAGTAGAAATCTAAAAGATGAACAAATAAAGCAAATAGCCAAGACAGGCGGAGTTATTGGAATATGTTTTTCATCTGGATTTCTTAATTTGAATAAGAAAGCAGATGTAAGAGATGTTATAAAACATATAAAATATATAGTAGATCTAGTAGGAATTGATTATGTAAGTTTAGGAAGTGATTTTGATGGAGTAAGAGAGGAAAAAATACCAAAGGACTTGAATGGTATAAAAGATATAGGTAATCTAAAAGAAGGACTATATGCAGAAGGATTTGCAAGAGAAGATATAAGCAAAATAATGGGTGAAAATTGGTATAGGGTTTTAAAGCAGAATTTGTTATAAATTAGTTGTGAAAAGATATTTTGTTTGATATAATAATAAAATAGAATTAATAAGAAAAAATATGTACTTATAGAAAGGCAGAAAATATGGAAGTAATTTATAATATACTAGAAACAATAATACCATTTGATTTTATATCATATGCTTTTATGAAAAATGCACTTATTGCAATATTATTAATATCACCAATTTTTGCAATGTTAGGAACAATGATTGTTAACAATAAAATGGCCTTTTTTTCAGATGCACTAGGACATTCAGCATTAACTGGAATTGCAATTGGGATGTTATTTGGAATAGCTAACGTTAATCTTTCAATGATAATATTTGCTGTAATATTTGCTATATTGTTAAATATGGTAAAACATAAAACAACATATGGAGCAGATACAATTATTAGCGTGTTTTCATCAATTGCAATTGCACTTGGGCTTGCACTTTTATCTCAAAGTGGGAATATTACTAAATATTCGAGCTATTTAGTAGGAGATATTTTAAGTATTACAATAAATGAAATTATATATTTATTAATAGCATTTATAATAATAGCGATATTTTGGAGAAAATTTTTTAACAAACTAAATTGTGTTAGTATTAACGAAACATTAGCAAAAAGTAAAGGAATAAATGTTCAATTAATAGATAATATTTTTGTAATACTAATTGCAGTTATTGTTATGATATCAATACGATGGATAGGAATTTTATTAATTAATTCATTATTAATACTTCCTGCAGCATCTAGTAGAAATATTGCAAAAAACATGAGAAGTTATCATCTTTTAGCAATAGTTTTCTCAATTTTTTCACGGTGTAGTTGGATTGATTTTATCATATTATTACAATATAGCAACTGGACCAATGATTGTAATAATATCAGGAATTATTTACTTTATTACTTTTACATTAAAATCAAAAATTAAAGAATAACTTAAGTTTTTAGTAAAGATTAAAAGTTAATAATAACACGAAATTCATAAGAATAGAAGAAATCTTTTATATAATTAAATTTCATATTAATAATAAATAAGAGGGGAAAGAGAGAATGAAAGAATATAATAAAAAAATAGTAATTAGAGTATTAAATGTCATTTCACTAATTGGAAATATATATTCCATAATTGCAATTGTTGCAATGCACTTTTTAGCACCATACATAGAAGAAATTGCTAAAGTGATGGAACAAAGCAATATTTCTATAATTCAACAAGTTATAATGCTTGGAATATGTTTGATATTAACAATATTTAATATAGTTTTGTGCAAAGATGTTCAGAAGAATAAACATAAGATAGCGTTATTAAGTTGTATAACAATGCTCACAGGAAGTATATATAATATGGTAGCTGGATTTGTTACATTAATTGTAATCTACAAAAAGGGAAAAAATGAGAAAGATGAAACAAGCCTTAAAAGGTTGGATGATGCAAAAGGATTAAACAAGTGGATATATGCAATTTTATTTATTATCTTATTTATTGTACTTTATACACCTATTGTATCAAACTGGTTTACTAACTGGAATCCATGGCTAAAAATCATATTATATTATGGAGGTCGTGTAGTATTTGCGGTTATACCATTTTTCAGCATTTTAAAAAGAGATATTAAAGAATTTATTTCACAAAAAGGAATATATATAAAAGAAGTAATTAAGGCCTTTTCAATAACATTATTGTTTTACTTACCAATAACACTCATAATAAGGCTGATTATAGGGGAAGAGTCTACAAATCAAAGTCTTATAAAGGAAATTCCTTTATGGATTACAGCAATACTTGCTATTATAATTGCACCAATTTCTGAAGAAATATTATTTAGAGGCTTTTTAAGAAGAATATTTAAAAATGAAACTGTATTTATTGTAATTAGTGCTCTTATTTTTGGTGCTATTCACTGTATGTTTTTAGAAGAAAATTTAGTTATGTACTTATACATAATACCTTATGCAATAATGGGTGCTGGTATGGCTAAACTTTATGCAAAGACCAATAATTTATGTACTAATATTACATTGCATTTTATATGGAATTTGATTGTTATGGGTGCTATGGTAATTATGAGCATTTAATGATATGGTTTTAGAGAAAATTATGAATAAAAATTACACATACTTTTAAAACATGTGTAATTTTTATGTTTTTTTACACATACATCTTTATATTGAAACAATAAAAATATATTTTGAAAAAAATGTAGACAATGGTTTGTGTGTAGCAACAGCTATAAATCATTTGGACGAAATCTTCTTAAAAGAGCTTAGAACTAGTAGGAGTTAAATTAGTAGAAAATGCACTCTTGGGAATGAAAATAGAAGAAATTAGGATTAGAGGGACAATTGTAATTATTATATGGGGATAATATAAATTACTCATAACCCGAAGGTCGTAAGTTCGAGTCTTACCCCCGCAACCAATCTTTAATCACTAGAACTATAACGGTTTTAGTGATTTTTTGTTATTCTCAAATAGTTTACAATAACGCTAAAACCAAGCATTATTATGTTGATTTGGGAAAAAGTTGGGAAAGATAATTACCTCAAACTACTTAAATTCTAATAAAAAATCATTAAAATTTTATATATTATTTTTAAAATTATAAAAGGCAATGGGAAATCTAAAATTATATTTAGTTGCCTTTTATTTTTATATCGTGAAAACTGTAACGGCTTTTTAGCCTTATGTGAAAATTAGAAAAAAGTTCAAATTAAGACCTTGTTGGTAATAGTAAGTTTTCTAGTGCATATCCAGCTTTTCTGTTATGTGATAATAGTGGATGCACATAAAAGTCAAGTGTTGTACTTATTTGTGCATGACCTAATCTTGCAGAAATAACTGCTATATCAATATTTTGTGCAACTAGTAAACTTGCATTTGTGTGTCTTAATCCGTGAAAATTAATTACAGGTAAGCCAATTTGTGCAACAAATTTTACAAACCATTTACTGATTGTTGATGGATGCATAGGTTTGCCATCTACTTGTACAAATAACCTATCAGAATCGGTCCATAATTCGCCGTAAAACGATTTTTGATCTTCATACCATAATTTATATTCCTCAAGCAGAGAAACGATAAATTCGGGTATGGCAATCTCTCTTATAGAACTTTCTGTTTTAGGTACTTTTGTAAAAACTCCTAAATCAGCTAAATATTGACTAGAACGATTTATACAGATTATTCCGTTCTTAAAATCAATGTCTTGCCATTCAAGACCCATTAGTTCACCTAAACGAACACCAGTAAAAACTGTTAAGATGATTGCAACTTTATATTTTGTATCTTCTATAGAAAGTTGCTCTAAATTCTCCAATAGTATTTTAGTTTGCTCATCATCATAAGATTTTCTTTTTGGTTTTCTTGCTTTAGGTGGTTGTACACGTTCTGCAGGATTTGTAACTATTAATTGCCAATAAACTGCTTTGTGTAACATTGCTCTTAATAATCTGTGATGTTCTAAAATGGTTTTACCAGATAAAGGTTTTTTAGTTTTTGTACCATTGTTGCCTTGTTTTCTAACTAATTGAGTATCTTTTTCAAGTAAATCATAGAATTTCATAATGTCAGTTGGTTTAATTTTGTTAATGTAAAAACGTCCGAAGTAGGGTAGAAGTCTTGTTTCTAACATTCTGCAATATCGCTTATATGTTGATGGAGCTAGTTCTTTTGAACCATAATCTCTTTTCCATATTTCAACGAATTCAGAAAATCTCAAGGCTTTACCATCTATAACTAAACCATTTTGTACTTCAGTAACAAATTTAGCAAGTTCTACTTCAGCTTCTTTCTTTGTTCCATGTACTGTTTTTCTATGTATTAATGGTTTTCCGTGTAAGTCATATCCTTCAGATACTATTAGCCTGTAACTATTTTTACCTCTTTTTTCTATACTCCCAGCCATTACTCTTTTCACCTCCTTTCGAGTATACCTATGGGTGGGAGGAGTATTAACTTAATTGTTAACAAATAGATTATACAACAATAGTTAACAAATTGCAATAGTTTTCAAAAATAAACTTAAAATTTTTTTATAATTCAAGATAATAAATAAATCAACACCTGGAAATTACTGGATTATTTGCAGAATTTGTGATACAATACAACAAAATAATAGGAGGATATATGTTAATTATGGAAAAAAGAGAGATATATTCTGAACAACCAGAATTAGAACAGTGGAATTTATTGGAAATATACTCATATCCAAACAATATACGTAAATATTTTAAAAATAATAGTATGGATGAACCATCAGAAGAAAAGATTGAATATATAACTAATTCAATCTTACAAGCAAAGGAATATTTCTTTTTAGCAAAAAAAGCAACATTATACACGCAACCAGTATTGGTATATTATGGATATATAAATTTATTAAGTGCAACTTATGTCTTAAAAAGAGGAGAAATTCCTACTATAGAAAATCATGGAATGTCAATAAAAAATAAAGGAAATAATATAGGTGAAATAGATGTTCATATGAATAATGAGAAAAGTGGAGCTCTATCAATTTTTGCAAGTTTATTAGATCAAAATTTGGATATTAAGAAAATGAAAGACTTTAAAATCAGGGAATTATTTTCTGTGATACCAGAAACGTTAGAATATTGTATTATGAGTTATTCGAATAATCCAATTCATATTCTACCAATTGAAGAAATAATTCATAAAAAATATACAGAAGATAGATTAAAAAACAATTATATTATGTTGTTAAAAGATAAAATTGATACATTAAGAAATGACGAATACATAAAAAAGAATTATTTGCCAATTCAATACTCAGAAGAGTACAAATATATTTTGATGAGAAGAAAAATAACATATTCACCAGAATATTTTTATTGCATAAATAATCAAAGGTACATTAGTATACCATTTAATGAAAAGGCAAATGGATTAAAAATAGATAATAAAATAAGTATTTTGATGATTTTATATGCACTAAGTATACTTTGTAGATATAATCCTTCAATATGGAATAAATTTATTAAATTGGACAGTTCAGGAGAAAAACTTTTAATTCAGTCATTTATAAATTGGAGTATAAGATTAATTCCAAATTATATATTGAATATTATTGAAAATAAAAATATAATTTTTTCTACCAAAGAGCAAGGTATTATAAATAAAAAAGATAACGAAAATGAATTAAATGATATTATAAAAAGAGAAGTAGAAAAATATTTGAAGGAAAGGAGATAAATTTGATGAGTGATTTTAAACATGAGGTTTACGATTTGACAAAGAGAATTAGTAAAAGCAAGTTAAAAAATGAGTATGATGAGATAATACCTGCTTTTTATATTGATGGTGGCTCCAAAAGTGTATATAATCAAATGACAATAGCTAGAGGACATCAATTCTTATCTTTTTTTATTACTGAAAAATATAAAGATGAAGCTTTTGAAAAAATAAAAATGATAATACCTTTGTTAGATAAGAATGAAAAAAGATGTTTTGGAAGATGCCATAGCTATTTAAAATATTTAAATAGAGAATTATGCAAAGAACTAGTATTGAAATATAAAGAATTAGAACAGGTATTAGATCCGTATTCAAATATTTTGGTAATTCCAGAAGAAGAAAACATAGACGATATAAAAAATGAGATAGATATAAGCTCGTTAATTGAAAATTTTAAAAAGACAATTGCATATAAGAATATTATTAACTATAATGAAGTTGATATTAGTAAAATTCCAGCAAAGCAATTTTCAGAATTTTTTGTTTTAATTAACAAAGAAATTAAAGAATTAGAAATAGAAAAAAGTATATCTAGAGATACAGAAAGTATAATAAGGCAGATTAATAATCCCAATAATAAGGGATTGATTAAATTTATGTTTTCAGTAGTAAGTGTAAGATATATGATGATGTATATGAATCAATTAATTTATCAGAAATTTGGTGATAATAAATTGTTTATGATAGATGAAAATAATTTAATTACTTATACTAATCATAGCAATCTTTTAGGAGAAGGTATTATTGCATTAACGCAACCATCTCCGTTAGAGTTTTTAATTGAACCGGGGGATTTGATATTATTTTCGGGGTTACAAGAAAAAATTCAACTGTGTGAGATTGAGGGAACAACATTGTCTTTTCATAAAGAAGAAGGGAGTACAAAGAAATATAAGTTAAGAAATATAAATAATGAACTTAATCCATTATATAATGTTATAAAATAGAAGCTAGAAAATTACTAGCTTCTATTATTTTTATTATTTTCCAACCATTTGTCAAAGTCTTCATAAGTTTTATTTTCACTTCTAATGGCATCCATAAATTCTTTTGCTTCCTTCTTCCAATTCTCATAGTCTTTTTTATAAACTTCTATATCAGGATTTCGTTTTACTAGCATTGCTTTTTTTGCATATATCTTACGATATTTACCATAAACAATTTCATTTTCTTGTTTAATTCTCTGGGCGATTTGGTTACCAATATCCTTGCAAGTTTGTTTGCCTTTGAACAAATTATTACAATAATTAATGCGAGGATTATCTGTTATAAAATATTTACCACAGTTCTTACATTTTTTTATTATATTTTTATCTTCTTCTACAAATTTAAATAATGTAATATAAAGTATGGTATAAACACTAGAAGTTGTTGCATTAGTTTCGGCATATACATCAGCAAAATGTTGCCCAGTTGTGAAAAACTCTAACAATTTTTCTTCACTATTTTCAAGATATTCAGGAAAGATTTTATAATTAAAAGCATCATCTATTTGAAAATCTGTAACATATTGTTTTAATGTTTTAAAATGTGAAGTGTAATAAATATAAAAACGTATCTTATTAGTCATTGCTCTTGAATTTTCAAGAGGATGTTTGTTGAAAATGTAATCAACAAATTCAGAGTAAATCTTTTGGACTTTTATGGCATCTTTTTTTATTAATTTGAAATATTTTTTTCCTAAGTTTTCAATTTCACTATAGCTATAAGTATTATCAATCTTTAAATTATCTATATCACTTTTTTCAAAATATTTTATATAAGAAGTAAAAAATTTAGTAAACCAAACAAAATATTCATCAAAGTTAGAGAAATTTGTATTTAAAAAATCAATTAAATTTGTTCCTCCGTGAGCAATTGAAAAATGATTTTTTATAAAGAAATGACAATTTGAGAGTTCACCTAGTTCATAGTAATGTAGCTTTTTAGGGATATCTAAATGATCTATCTTTCTTTTTATTTCATTTGTAAAAGGTTTAGTTTTTACACGTTGAGTAAATAATTCTTCATACTCTTTATATTCATCTTCAGTTAAGCAATCTTTTATAATATCTAGAACTGAAACACCTTTAGGTAATTTACGATTTGGATCGCCATACAATAGTGTGATGTGTTGGATTTCTTCTTCACTAGTAATAGAGAGATGTATATTACTATTTATTTTATCTTCTTTCATAACTCCTCCGTTAACAGTCATTTAAAAGTACTAAAGTTAACCTGCTATCAAAATAACCTAAAAAGTATTTACAAAGTTAACTATAATCAATATAATACATTTGTTAACAAAAGTCAATATTAAATTACAAAAAAATAGGAGGTGATATTATGGAACTACAAAAAGTACAAAGGACAACATTAACAATGAAAGAGGCATCTGAGTATTTAGGAATATCATACTGGTTGATAAATCAATTAGTAAGAAGAAAACAAATACCATGTTCTAAAGTTGGTGGAAAATATTTATTTAGAGTACAAGCTTTAGATGAATATTTAACAAAAATGGAACAAGAATCAATAGATTAGCTTCTAGAGAAAGTGAGGAAAGGAGGATATGGCAGATTTACAATGGCTAAAATTATCTACAAATTTTTTTGATAATAATAAAATAAAATTGCTAGAAAGTGAAAAGGATGGAGATACAATAATTAGAGTATGGATACAACTTTTAATAACAGCAATGAAATGTAATTATCAAGGTAGATTATCTATAACAGAAGATAAACCAATGACTGTTGATGAATTTTCAAAGATTATGGGAAAGTCTAGGAAAAAAATCTCAAAATGCTTGGAGAAATTTGAAGAATTAAAAATGATTATAATAGAAGATAATTTCTATAAAATCAAAAATTGGTCTAAGTACCAAAGTGCTGATAAACTTGAAGAAATCAGATTACAAAATCGTTTAAGACAACAAAAATATCGTGAAAATATGAAAAGTGAAAAAGAAAAAAGTAACGTTACAGTAACGCAACGTAACACTAAAGAAGAGAAAAAAATTAGAAATAAAATAGAAAAAGAAGGAGATGAGAATAGAAGTGGATTTAAAGAATTTAAATTATAAAGTTATCACAAATGAAGGTGCAAAATGTGGGTTTTGTAACCAAAAACTAAAGCCAATTGGATTTGATTATTTATATGTAAATTATGATAAAAGTATGATTGAATATGAAAGATGTAGTTGTGAAAAAGCAGTTCAATTTTGGAAAGAATTTGATTTAGAACAAGAAGAAAAACAAAGACAGGAAAAGTACAGAAAAATTATAAATAGTATTTATAAAGACAATTATATGAAAAAGAGATTACAAAAGTATAATTTAAAAAATCTTGTTGATACATATGAAGATACAACTATTATAAATCAATTAATAAAATTTACAGATTTATGTATTAAGTCTGAGATGAAAAATGGCTTGATTATTTATGAAAATATAGGTTTTGAAAAAACATATTTTGGAGCATGTATTGCAAATAAAATGATAGAAAATAATAAAATTGTGCTTATGGAAAAAAGTAGTTCTATAATTGATAAAATTAAAGAATCATTTAATAAAGATGGATTATCAGAAACACAAATTATTGAACTATATTCTAATGTAGATATGTTAATTATTGATGATTTAGGTAATGAAAATTTAAGTAAATGGGCTTTAGAAAAATTATATAAAATCATAAGTAATCGATATGATAATGAATTACCAATTGTTATTACAACAAGATATAATAAAGAGCAATTAATTGAACAGTTATCTACTGAAAATGATACAGAAATTGCAGAAGAAATTGTTGAAGTTCTGAATGAAATGTGTTATGGAATTTCAATTGCAAAAGAAATAAAAACAAAAGAAAAAGTTAGCATAAGCGACCAAACTATTTGCTAACTCAATCTTAAAACCTAAAAAAATTATAATATAGATTATAACAATTGTAAATAGAAAAAGTTTGAATTTTTGTTCAAACTTTTTCTAAAATTTAAACAAGAATTATAAAAAATGAATAAAAAAACTTCCCTCGGAGAGCCAAAAAGGGTATTAGGGCGTTTTGCCCTAAACAGCAAAAATGGTGTCAAAACACCACGCTGGCGAATATTAGGTACTAAAAAATACTACCTATATTCGAGCAAAATATATTTTGCTAATTATTAATGCTTCGTAAACTAGCATTAATAAATTTATATAGTAAGGAAGTGATGAAAAATGTTCAGAGATTCAGAGCAAGCTTTAGAGAGTATTTTTGTATCATATAATAAAATTTTAAAGAGATTTAAATTGTTGGGTGTTACTACTAAATGTGGAAAAGAAATAACACATGAAGATTTAAGAAAAGCTGTGAATGTAATGTTAAAAAAGCATCCAACTTGCAGATGGAGAAGTGAAAAAGTAAAAAGTAGAAAATACTTTATTTTAGATGAAGGATATGTATGGTTGCTTCAAGTGTATTTTCAAAAAGAAAAATCATTAACCGATGCTGATGTAGAATTTTTTGAATATAGGATAAAACAATATGAAGAACTATTAAAAATAGTGCATGATGAAAATTGGTGGAATGAGGATATGGATATAAAACAGCTATGCAAGTATTTTAATAAAGAAGATATTACTATTAGAAAAGCTATAAGAAAAATGTGTGATAGCGGATTAAGGGAATATAAATTTTTGATTGATGAAAAAGTTTTTATTTCTAGTAAAGGTGTTGAATGGATTTGTAAAAATGTATTCAAGCAAAAATATTTGGAATTATTAGAAAAATACAAAATGGAATTGACAGAATTATATATTAAAGCCGGTTATCCATATGATCATTTTTTTCATAGGAATTAAAGAAATCATATTGACAAATAAACAAATGTTTGATATAAAATAATATAGAAAAATTTTTTATAAATAACTGTCGATTTGTGGAAAAAAATTGAAATTTATGATATAAAATAATTAATGTAAACAAAGGAGAGAATTTTTATGAATCCGATAATAAAATGGGCTGGTGGAAAAGAGAAAGAATTACCATATATTGAAGAAAATTTACCAGAAAAAATAAATAGATATATAGAGCCTTTTGTGGGTGGTGGTGCAGTATATTTTGACTTAAATATAAAAGATTCAATAATTAATGATAAATCGGAAGAATTAATAAATTTATATAGATGTATAAGGAATCAAGATAAAGAATTCTTCGATAAATTAAAAGCGATTTATAAAAACTGGAGATTATTGGAAAAAGTTGTTGAGAATAATTCAAATGAGTTATTAAAAATTTATAGAGATTATTGTAAAGAACTAACTAATAGTAATAATACAAAAAATATAAAAATTCAATTTAATGATAAAATATATGCGTTTGTAATAAGACATGCAGAAGAATTTAACGGAATATTATCAGCAGAATTTAATATTGAAATAGATAATTTCATTAATGAAATTGTAAAGAACCTAATTTCAAAAATGAATAGAATGTATAAAATTGAAAATCAAAAAGCAAAAATGAGCGAAAAAGATACTCTTGATAATATAGAATGTGCATTTAAAAGTGCATTTTATATGCATTTTAGGCATTTATATAATGAATATGAAGAGCTTAATATTAATACATCGTTTTATACGGCTATATTCTACTTTATAAGAGAGTTTTGCTATGCATCAATGTTTAGATATAATAAAAATGGAAAATTTAATGTGCCTTACGGTGGAATAAGCTATAACAGGAAAGAATTTATTAAGAAAATTGATTATATTGGAAGTAAAAAAATAAAGGAATATATGGATAATACACAAATTTATTGTGAAGATTTTGAAGACTTTTTGAAAGAAATAAAGCCTAAAAAAGGAGATTTTATATTCTTGGATCCTCCATATGATACTGAATTTTCAACTTATGCTAAAAATGAATTTGCAAAGAATGACCAAATAAGATTATGCGAATATTTAAAAAATACAAAAGCTAATATAATGCTAATAATTAAAAATACAGATTTTATTTATAACATATATAATACAAAAGAATTTAATATAAAAACATTTGATAAAAAATATCTTGTGAGTTTTCAAAACAGAAATGATAAAGATGTAGAGCATTTATTAATAACAAATTATTAGGAGGAATAAAACATGGCATGGGGTTGGAGAACAAAGCCTAGAAGTGTTATAAAAACTATTCAATGGTTTAAAGCATTTGAAGAATTAGATGGAGAAGATTGGAATTATTCTTTGAAAAAACTAAGTAGAAATATGCATCCTATTCATCCGATTAGAAGAAAATACTATTATAATACTCAAATTGATTCCATTGAATCTCCAATAAAAGATTTATCATATGAAGAATATTTAAGTGGAGATTTTGATGGCGAAGCTGATAGTGAAAGCAATGCAAGAAATGATTTAGCAACTTATAAGTTTTTTGGATTAGGTTTCATCGATTTTGAGGGTAAAATAAGAATTACAAAATCAGGAAAAATGATTGCCAAAGGAAATTTTGATAGTGAGATATTTTTGAAATTGCTATTAAAAATGCATTTTCCAGCACTTAGTACTGGATATGGAAAAAATTGTTCAAAGGTAAATCCAGTTTTTCCATTAAAATTGATAATAAATCTTATTTCTAAATTAGAATATATAAACCGATTTGAATTAAGTTTAGCATTACTATGCAATGATATGAAAGACTTTGACAAACTATTAGATGCAGTAAAAGAATTTAGAGAAAAGTATTTAGCATTAGAAAATAAGAGAGATAATAGTAAATGTAATGAGTTATACAGAAAAATTGCAGAAAAGTATTTTTCTTTAGAGGGAAAGCCGGAAGGAACTTACTTTACAATGAGTGATGCAATTAACAGAGCATTGAGATATACAGGATTGTTTAGTATTTCTGGAAGAGGAAATTATACTAAAGTTAGAATAGCAGAGTATGCAAAGAAAAAGATACAAATGCTAAATGAATTTTATGACTATAGTTATATTGAAACTGAAAATTTTGATGAATACATGGAATGGTTTGGAGATTATGATAATATTCAACTTCCATGGGAAAATGCAAAAAATCGTAAAGACTTAATAATTGACAAATTATTATTATTAGAAAAGAAAACTGATGAATATAACAGTAAATATAACCTTGACTTAAAATATGATAGTGCAGTATATTATGAAGAACTTAATAAACAAAACAAGGATACTAAACTTAAAGTATTAGAGAATGAATTAGTTAATCAGATTACAAGCTTAAATGAAAAGATATTTATTGAATATACTTCTAAAACAAAAAGTATTAGAGATGAAATAATTGAAAAATTTGAAGATATATCAAATGGCGATGAAGATATGGCAGCATTATGGCTAGAATGTAATACATGGAAATCATTAGTAGCTATTGAAGGAAAGAAAGAGGTAAAACGTAATTTTACAATAGAAGAGGATTTGTCACCAAGAAATTTCGCTCCAGGAACAGGAAATACACCAGACATGGAATTGTATCATGATAAATATATCATTGTACCAGAAGTATCTCTTATGACAGGAGTTTTACAATGGGAACATGAAGCTTCATCAGTAATAGACCATGTACTAAATATTATAAAAAAACATGAAAACATAGATGTAATAGGATTATTCATATCAAGTAAAATAAATGTTAGGACAATGTGGCAATTTTTTATTTTAAACAAACAAAGTTGGATGGGAGCACCAGTACCAGTTATTCCACTAACAATTGAACAATATATGAAGGTACTGAGGTATACATATAGTAATGATTTGACAATTGATGAGTTGAACAATTTATTAAATTATATACACCAGGGTGCAATTAAATGTGAAACATATGAAGAATGGGATAAGAGTATGGAAAAATATATTGAGAATTGGAAGCAAAAAGCTTTAGCCTAAAAAAATCATGATTATAATAGTAGAGTGATTATAAAATAATTTGAAGATAACAAAAGAAAAGCAAAATAAGGATGTAATTTTTTATTACAAAATTATTTTGCTTTTTTAATAATAAAGTAAGGCTTTAAAAAATAAATAGGATGTAAGGAGAAATAAATGTACGAAAAAATAGTAAATTATTTTGAAGAAAATTATTGCATGGAAAATATTTATTTTAGAAAACATTATAAAAAATGGATAATTACAATCATTACAGTTTTAGCAATTGAACTAGTAATTAATCATATAGTGTCGATATTAATAGATAGTATATGGAGAAGGATTGGTGCTATATTATTAATTGATTTAGCTATTGACATTCTAATATTTTTTTTCTTATATGTTTTGCCTTTAAAAAAGATATATAAGCAGAAGGTAAAGTTAAAAACAAAGCTAGATTTAATAGGAATATTAATGAAAGAAGAGAATTTAAGTACATATCGTGAAGTAGAAATTGAAGGAATGGAACACTTCTTAAAAAATGAGTGTAAAATAAAGAGAATAGAAAGTATTAATATGATTGTAGAATTATTAGATCAAGAAATAGAGAATAAATATAAAAAGAAAAGTTTTATTGAAAAATATTTTAACAATACTATATTACCAATAATAATTTTCATATTAACTATTTATTTTACAAATAATAATGAACAACAATTAACTGATATTGTAACTAAGACAATAACATCCATATTAAGTATTATAATTGTAATGTATTTTATATCAAAATTTAAGAGTGTAAATATAACACCAGTTGATAAAGAACAAAACTTATTAGAGTTAAAAAGAGTATTAATAGATATAATGATAAAATGGAATAAATAGAGGTGATATCAATGAGCAAATATACAGATGAGGATATTAGAAATAAAAACAAAATTACATGTCAAATTGCAGGAGATTATTTAGGGATTTCAGCCAACGCAGTTTCAATTGGTATGAGAAATAATTTATTACCAATAGGTTTTGCAGTTCATAACGAAGAAAATGATAGAGGATTTTCGGAAAGTTGGTCATACTATATAGTTGCTGAGAGATTAATTGCATATAAATATGGAAAAATATCTGAAATTAGAGTCCAGAACATTGAAAACAATTTAGAAACTATAATAAAAGAATTCCAATCAATGAAAAATGAATTCCTTTTTATATTAAGCGAAAACGCAGAACAAGAGAACTAGAGTTATATGAGTATGCGTTTTCGCTAGGAAAGTATAAAAATAAGGAAAAGAAATATGAAGGAAAGGAAGATGTTTATGGATAATTCAACTATGAGATTTGAAAGAAAAAAACTGTATGATGAAATTTGGGACATTTCATTAACAGGTGTTTCTAAAAAATATAGATTAAATTATACAAAATTAGTACAAGTATGCAAAGAAAATAATATTCCATATCCATCTTCAGCATATTGGACTAAGAAAAATATGGGATTAGATTACTCAACAGAGATTGTTGAATTACCAGAAACAGAAGAAAAAGAAATTGAAGTTCCACTAAAAAATACAGGAGTGTTAATTGATGAAAAAGTAAGTGATAAAGACAAATTTATTAAAGAATTCAATTTCTTAAAATTCCTAGAAGAAGATGATAAAAAGAAGGTAGCTGAAGTTATTTACGGTTTAAGTGTAGATAAATACAAGAAAAATCATAAAGTAATTGTTGAATATAAGAATAAGAAAAAAGAAGAGCGAAGAGAAGAAAGAAAAGCTAATTATTTTAATCCTTATTATAGTATTCATAATTATGTAGAAAAAGGATATTTCGCTAATGTATCAAAAACACAAAAAGATAGATGTATGAAGATATTAAGTGCGATTTATTTTGCAATAGAAGAACTTGGAGGAAAAGTAAATAGTGATTGTGCGCCCAGAAAAGGGCAAGTAATCTAGTGGGTGGAAATCCCGTCTGGCTA
>ERZ780218.1063-NODE-1063-length-19909-cov-3.622796_pt1 | contig 19909 bp, 13 predicted proteins | sample MGYA00510975_ERZ780218 | MGnify/ENA primary metagenome ERZ780218 (study PRJEB29588, sample SAMEA2152063) | human gut metagenome | biome: human gut; feature: human-associated habitat; material: faeces | place: Denmark | collected 2008/2010 ... | reverse complement strand
TATATCTCCTCTCAATTACAATGGATAGCGTCGTAGTGCGGGAATGGGAAGGTGGGCTAGATAAAAATTTTGATTTTTTGCATGAGAAATATTAGCTATGGAATTTATTAATTCTAGAACGTATAAATTATAAAATAATTAGGAAGATTAATATAGCAAACAAAATTTGATGATAAGGTGACATTTGATGACAGTTTTCATTAAACCAAAGGTGCTAGCATTTAGTAGTAGTATATGCAAAATAATTATTGCAATTAGCTTGCTGTATAGTATAATGAAAGGGGTATAGAGAATGAAAGGAAGTGCCATCTTGAAAAGTATACAGTTAAAAAATGTTCGTAGTCTTGCTGACACGGGAAAAATACCTATCTGTCCATTAACGGTTCTCGTGGGAGGAAATAGTTCAGGCAAAAGTACTTTTTTGAGAACATTTCCTTTAATTAGACAGTCTATAAGCAAAAGAATAGATGGACCGATTCTATGGGCTGGTGACATTGATGATTATGTGGATTTTGGAAGCTTTAAAGAGACCAAAGGACGGATGGGCAATGCAATAGACTTTAGTTTTACCTTTGAAATTGAAAACGAAAACCGTCTATTTGGTTACTATCACGACATAAGGAAAATCCCTGATTTAAATCAGCCATACACAGTAAATTACTCTATAAGTGTTCGTCAAAAGCCGACTTGTTTTGGTAGAGGTGAAGAGGTTCCAACATTTGAAATTGAGCTTAATAGGCATAAAGTCGTTATTGAACATTCACATAGAAAAACAGAACCATATAAAATTTACGTTGATAATAGTCAGATTTCGCTAATAGAGCCAGAAGCGACAGGACAAGACGAAAAACAGTGGCAACTCTATAAGCTGGTTTATATGTTGACAGCCAACAAAACGATTTTTGGATTTCAAATGCCAAATCTTCATGGAATATGGAGTCAGTTGGAGTCGTTTATATTTCAAGATTACAACTGCGACATGCAAGAAGGATATCGTTTTGTTGAGATACTTGCAAACGTGTTTTTACTTCAGAAGAATCCGACAGATTTTTTAAAAGCAGTAGTTGAAGACAAAATCACATTTGCATTGGATTTCGAAACATGTGATGAATTCGAACGGAATTTAAAAGAAAAAATTAAAGAATTTATAGATAAATATTTGGAAGCAGATAAGAAGAAGCAAGAGAAAATACAAAAATGGCTCATCTTATTTAAAATATACACCAGCACAGAACGAATCGATGAGTATATTTCTAATTATTTTCGGGGAGTTCACTACATTGCACCGTTACGTGCAACTGCAGAACGCTTCTATAGATTGAGAAATCTGGCAGTAAATGAAATTGATTATCAAGGCAAGAACATGGCGGTTTTTTTAAATAGCCTCTCAAAGGAACAGCTTCAAAATTTTCAAGATTGGACCCAAAAATATTTTGATTTTATTATACAATTAAGTACAAAAGCCCAGCATATATCAGTAAAAGTTGCGAAAAGCACGCATTCTATAGGAGTCAACATTTCTGATTCTGGATTTGGATATAGCCAAATATTACCGATTATTGCGCAAATGTGGTTTTTAACATCTAAATTAGAGAATGGCTATAGGTACGAATTGGAAAATGGTTATAGATACGATGATGGGGTGCCAATTGTAATTGCCATCGAACAACCGGAACTTCATCTGCACCCCGCATTACAAGCAAAACTAGTTGATGCATTTATTGCATGCATAAATAATGCTGAAGAACATAATAGACAAATTCAATTGATTATTGAAACGCACAGTGAAACAATTGTAAATAGAATAGGTCGAAATATTGCTCGAAAAAAATTATCGGAAGATAAGGCGGAAATTGTACTTTTTGATAAAGAATTTGACAAAGACCAGTCAAAAGTACATATTTCGAAATATGATAGCAACGGATTCTTGACAGAATGGCCCATTGGCTTTTTTGAGGCTGGGGGAATATAAATTTGATTATCTATTTAGACAAATCAATAAAGACACAACTAGTGGGACCAAATTCCAAGGATAGTGTGCTTTTTTTCGACGAACTTTTAATGGCAGACTATAGAAGTAATCATGTGGTTTTCATTGATAGTGAATTGGCGGAATATGCATCTGATATTGTATCAAGCAATTTGAAAGGATGGCTAACTCACATTGATCAGCAAACAACAAAACTTGCTGCCCTAGTTTTATATGTGAAGAAAGTTCTTGTTATAACAGATGGAAGTTCTGATACGCAGACCTTGCCATGTTGCTTGCAAGATAAGGCTGTTTTTATTTCGTTCGGAGAAATCAAAAAAAGAAACATATCACAGACGATTCTGCTTTGTGAAAATTTAGATGACTGCAAATTTTATATGCAGATGACAAGATATTATGAAAAAAAGCATAAAATAAGGAGCTACACACATAGATGCGAAACCGTAAACGGGGGTGGAAGTACCACATACCTATCATATGAAAATGCTGTTTGCAATAATGGAAGATTCACTTTGTGTATTGCTGATAGTGACAAACATTATGCAGATACATCCGCACCAGAAGGGCAAACTTTAAAGGAACTGCGCAGAACAAATCGAATAATTCAAGAGTCAGGGAAGGATACTATATGCGAACTTTTGCCGTTGACAGTTATGGAGGCTGAGAATTTAATACCATATTCTCTGCTAGAACAGATATTCTTATCCGAGCCGGTATGCAAAGAAGGCCTGGAGACCTTAAAGACTATGGTTACTACATTTTCGGATGATTCCAGCCATAGTCCAGTACTATTTTATGATTTGAAAAAGGGCCTTAGAATTAAAGACTGTGCTAAGTGTGTACATAAAGAAATTGCAAATTATTGGAGAAATGTTTTTCAGCGGATGGGAGACGATATATCGACACAATATGATGACTACAGCAATGAAAGATATGAAGCATTGAGCAAAGAAGAAAAAGAGAAAACTGTAAGAAGTGGATTGCAACAACATGAAATTCTGCAGAAAGTTGTAAAATATTTGGAAACGGATGAAAACTTGAATTTGATGCAAATAGATTTGTATCTTGTGGATTTATGGGAAAGCATTGGAATGGTTGTATTCACATGGACGTGTGCACCTACACCGCATTCGTGCTAATATAGACATAAATGTGATTTATGTGTATGGCCATACCTTTCTGATGCGTCTCAAAGTGTAATCTCCCATAGTCATTATTAGTATAAGTTGTAGAGCGACCTGTAAAAATTGAAATCTAATATTCGTATAACAAGTGGATTTGTTGGAATTTATGGGCGTTATAGACAACTGTTCGTGAAAATTTAATCATTTTGGGAGGACTACACAACTTGATATGAGCTGCGTTTTGTGGTAAGATGAAAGTGTGATAAGGGTCTACATAAATTAGTTGAACCTGCAGCGAGAAGGTGAATGCCAATGAAAAAGCAAAATATGGTAGAAAATCAACTAGCTCATACGTTGACCCAGACGGAGTTTGACGCGGACTACGATAAGACTGCAAAAAAGCTGCTGGCCAACAAGCAGATTTTGGCACAGATTATGAAGGGCTGTGTAGATGAATACAGTGAGTGTTCCGTAGATGAAATTGCTGAAAAGTATATTGAAGGAACTCCAGAGATTGGCACAGTTGGTGTTCATGTTGATGATACAAACAGATTAATGAGGGCTCCTGAAGTAATAGCTGGAAGCAATAATGAGGATTCTACGCTGACTGAGGGAACGGTACATTATGATGTTCGCTTTGATGCGATTGCGCCGACATCAGCGCATGATGCGGCTTCGCAAGATGTGATTCGGCTTATTATTAACGTGGAAGCACAGACTGCGTTCAATCCGGGATATCCGCTGACGAAACGTGCAATCTATTATTGCAGCAGAATGATTTCCGCCCAGCACGGGCCGATATTCAAAAAGTCGGAGTATGGAAAAATCCGAAAAGTGTATTCTATATGGGTTTGTACAAAACCGTCCGATGAATTTCAAAATACACTCACAAGGTATTCGATTTGCCCGGAACAGTTGATTGGAAATGCAACTGAAAAATCAGAAAACTATGATCTTATGAGCGTGGTAACGATTTGTCTGGGAAAACCTGATTCGGAAAACTATATAGGTATTCTAAAGTTTTTGGATGTGCTGCTTTCTTCGTCAAGGGCAGCTACAGAGAAAAAGAAAATTCTCGAAGAAGAGTTTGGCGTTGCAATGAGCGATGAACTGGAAAGAGAGGTGCTTATTATGTGCAACCTTAGTCAGGGCGTCAAAGCCGAAGGTAGAGAAGAAGGCAGGATAGAAGGTCGGAAAGAAGGCCGGAGGGAGGGCAGAAAAGAGGGCATCAGTATCGGTGAAATTGGGATGCTTGTTCAACTTGTTCAGGACGGCGATTTGAAACTGGAGCGTGCTGCTGAAAAAGCTAAAATGACAGCTGAAGAGTTTAAGAAAGTAATGGAGAGCGCCTCAAACCAGGAGGTATGAAGCAAACATTATATAGAGCATGATTCTAGCAAAATGAGTTTTGATGGTGCACACAAATTTACAAATATATAACTATCAGATGGTGTCATCATAAATTTATAGATAGTCAGCTATGACGATTGATTTTTTAGAATGGCTTGTCGTTACCATAAATCGCACGATTAGGCGGCTCGCTTGTATGGGGTTCAAGAGGCCGTGAGTTCGACTCTCGCCACTCGGACCAAAGATGGCTGTCAAGGTCAGCAGGAGCGTCAAATCCGAAAGGATTTGGCGCTTTTTTGTTTTTCACGGCTTCAAACGCGGCAGCGCCTGCTCTAAGCCGTTGGCAATGGAACGCTTGCGGCGTATGTCCAGATGGCCGTAGATGTTTGCGGTCATCTTGATGTCCGAGTGTCCGAGCCACTCCTGCACGTCCTTCAGGCCGTAGCCCTCCGACAGCAGCATGCTGGCGCAGGTGTGGCGCAGGTCGTGGAACCGGATATGGGGCAGGTCGTACTTTTTCAGCAGCTTATGGAAGGTGTGGCTTACATAGTCGGGGGAGTAGGGATGCCCGTCCTCCCAGGTGAACACGTAGTCGTTGTCTATGTAGTCCTTGCCGAAGTGATTTCGGTAGATTTGTTCCTGCTGAAGCAGAATTTTGAACAGCCTTACCGCATCGTCTGTCAGGGGAAAGCTGCGGAAGCTGGATGCGTTCTTGGTCTTGTTCTTCTCCACGACCTTCGTGACCCGGGCCACGGTGTGCCGTATGGTCAGCGTTTGCATCGCAAAGTTGATGCTGTCCCATTTCAGCCCCAGCACCTCGCTGCGGCGCAGGCCGTACAGTGCGGTGACGTAGATGATGGGGTAGAGGCGTTCGTTCTTAACAGCGGTCAGCAAATCACGCATCTGTGATTCCGTGTAGAACGTGCCGGTAAACTGCGCCGCGTGCGGCATGACGACCAGATCGGCTGGGTTTGTATGAATCAGACCGTCCCTTTGCGCCAATTTGAGCGTCTGATTGAGCACGTTCTTGTGCTGACGCAAGCTAACCGCTGATAGGCCGCCGTGGCCGTCAGAACGCCCGAATTTGGCCTTTACGTTGATGTACGTCTGCAGCGTCTCGCCGTCAACATCGCACAGCCGAATTTGCAGATCATCGAAGTAGGGGAGGATGTGCGCTCGGGCCTGAACCTCGTAGCCTTGGTAGGTGACCTCGTCCACGCGACGCCGGACATCCTCCAGCCAGCGGCGCACGGCGTCACTGAAAAGCATATCGGGCGGGGCAGCCTGCTCAGGCTTTTCGCCGAGCATGTCAAGCATGATCTGCCTGGCTTTGCCCTCGTTCCCTGTTACTGTCAGACCTGTGGAGACCCAGGTCTGATTTTTCTTGCCATCTGTCGTATGTGTGAGTACAACATAGTATTTGTCGTTTTTTACGCGCAAGCTGGCTGTCATGAGAAGGGCCTCCCAAAGCATTGTGGCATAAGACTGCACCTCCAAGATTCGACTGTCGGGACGGGGCGTTTTCCTCGTCCGCAAAACCAGTATACTACAATCGTTACGATTTCAAAAATGTACGAATGGAACCAATATGGCGGCACAGCAATGCCGTGAAAGCAGGTACTTTCACGGCATAATCTGCTGCTATATTGGTTTTGCGTTTTTCTCCCCCTGCAAATTCCAGACAGGCAACCCTTCCCGGCGCTGTGCCCTGCAAGGCAGCCTTTGGGCCGGCCTTGCAGCATGTTGTCACGCTTTCTTGGCACGCTCCCCGGACAAATTCGGATTATCGCGCTGCTTCCCAAAAAGCGGTACGGCAGAGGACGCTATTCAGTTGTCGTGAGAGGAAGTATATCTCCTCTCAATTACAATGGATAGCGTCGGAGTGTGGGAATGGGAAGGACAGAAAATAAAAATTTTACTTTTGAAGTGAGCACGGAGGGCGATGGACTCATTTTTTGGCATTGGAGCCTGAAATGTAAAAGAATTTTACAGAATTTTTGGCTTCCTGAAGCCGATAGTATATAAGGCAAAGGTGGGGTACGATCTGTTTTAGCATTTGTCAAGCGGAAATAATTACACTTGCAGCATAATAGACCAGACGGAAGGAAAGAAGCGTTGGATATGACAAAATAGTGGTTGGGTGACAAAGAGATATAAAACGATAGGATAAAGAAGAAATGAAGCAGGATAAAAATATTCGGCGCGATGAAAGCAGTTCTAACCCCGCCACTACGGCCATAAAAATTAAGGCTGCAACACGAACAAATGATTCATAAGTGTCTAAAAATAAACAGAAGCAAAAATCGACATAAAAATAGGAACGATATATCGCATATAAAACGGAGTGCAAGAATTGACATATCGAATAGAAACTGTCTGTTTACATTGTCACATCAGGGTGATAGGATGAGGGTGCAGTGAAAAACTTCCCCCAAATGGAGAAGATGAACGGCAAAGAGGAGTGAGCAGAAAATGGAGCAGGCAGTGGTAAAGATTCTGCTGCTGGGAATCTGCGGATATGGCAGTAACTACATCAAGGAAATTTCGGAACGCGACATTCCCGGTATAAAAATCGAGGGCATCTGTGAGGTCGTTCCCAACGCCGCAGATTTGTATCCCATCATTAAAGAACAGAACATTCCGATCTATCAAACGCCTGAGGACTTCTATAAAGAACATACCGCCGATCTGGCTGTTGTCTCAACGCCCATTCATCTGCATTATTCGCAGATCGTCACCTGCCTGACGCATGAATCGAATGTGCTGACCGAAAAGCCCGTCTGCACCTCGGTAGAGGGGGCACGCAAGCTGGAACAGCTGGAAAAGGAGACCGGTAAGTTCATTTCGGTAGGGTATCAGCTTAACTACTCCCGCGATGTACTGGCCCTGAAGCAAGACATTCTGGATGGCCGCTTCGGTAAGCCCATCTACATGAAAGCACTGCACGCGATGCGGCGGGGTGATAAATACTACGCCCGCAACAGCTGGGCTGGGCACATTGATGTAAAGGGCTGTGCTGTGAATGACAGTCCGTTCAACAACGCCTGCGCCCACCAATTTCAAGTGATGACTTTCCTGCTGGGGGAGCGTCTGGAGCGCGCGGCCGAGTTGGCCGATGTACAGGCCGATCCCTATAAAGGAAACCCAAATGTCGAAAATTTCGACACGATTACAGTACAGGCGCATACGGTATCAGGTGTGCCGCTGTGGTACGGCACAGGCCACGCCATTGTAGACAAGAAGCTGGGACCTATAGCTGAATACCGTTTTGAGAAGGGCACGGTTTACTTCGGCAAAGACTTCGGCAGTGGGCCAATAGCTGAATATGTCTACATCGGAGATACTGGCGAGCGTATCGACTATGGCCGCATCCCTAAAGGAGAGCGCCTGCAGAAATTCTACGATGCCATTGAAGCCGTGCGCACAGGGAAGCATCCTGTTTGCACTGTACAGTGCGCAATTCCTCATTTGGAGGCGGTAGAAAAAATTGCAAAGCTGCCCATTGTTTCCATTCCGGCCGAAGGTGTGGAGGATATCCGGGAAGATGATGACACATTCCACACCATTGTAGGGTTGCACGACATTTTTATCACTTGTTACAAAAACCGGGAAATGCTTTTCCAAGAAGGATTACCCGGGAATAAATAAGAAGGAGAAACACCATGAAAAAACAAAGCACCCTCAAGCGCGCACTGGCGCTTGGCATGTCGGCCACTATGGTCGGCGCTACGCTGGCAGGCTGCGGCGGTTCTGCCTCCTCTACGGCAGCAACCTCTACAGAAACTGCATCGTCTGCAACCACTGAGGCGGAAGCGACTACGGACAGTGACAAACCCTTTGCGGGCACTACGCTGACTTGGTACACCACATTGAACGGCAATGTCTCTGACAACTTCGCAAACCTTGGCGATACGCCATGGGCCAAGTATGTGGAGGAGCAGACCGGCATCACCATCGAATTCCAGCACCCGACGCAGGGGTCCGAAGCCGAGGAATTCGCCGTTATGCTGGCCTCCGGTGAGTATCCCGACATCATTGAATATACATGGACGACTTATTCCGGCGGTGCGGGTGCAGCCATCAATGATGGCGTCATCATCTCGTTGGATGACTATATGGCAGATGCCACAAACCTGTCCAAAGTCATCCAGGAACATCCTGAAATCGGTAAGATGATCAAGTCCTCCGGCGGTAACTATTACTGCTTCCCCTGTCTGCGCGGTCTGGAATCCCCCAACAAGACCGAATTTTCTTCCGGTTTCCTGTATCGAGCCGATGCGCTGAAGGAACTGGGCTTTGATCAGGTACCCGAAACGATCGATGAGTGGGAAGAAGTCCTGCGCGCCGCTAAGGCCGCCGGTTACAGCAAGCCGTTCACGACCCGTAAAGAGTGGGTCAAGGATGTCTGGTCTGCCGCTTACGATAACTGGGGCAGCTTCTATGTAGATGACGGTGTCGTGAAGAACGGTCTCATTGAGGACAGCCGCAAGGATTTCATCCAGAAGATGGCCGACTGGTATGCCGAAGGTCTGCTGGACAACGACTGGATGCAGGCGGATAAGAAATCCACCCAGACCGACTTTGTTTCCGGCAACTGCATCTTGGGCTACGCACCGTTCGGTCAGGGTCTCGGCAACTATACCAAGGCTATGATGGAAGCCGATCCCAACTTCAAGGAAGATTACATTCAGGCTGCTGCGCCCGTCACCTCTACCAAGGGTAAGAACGCAAAGTTCTCCAAGATGAACAACATCTATGACCAGTCCGGTGCTTCTGCCGCCATCTCCTCTCAGTGCAAGAATGTTGAAGCTGCTGTTTGGCTGCTCGACTGGCTGTACAGCGAGGAAGGTCAGATTTGCTACAACTTCGGTATCGAGGGCGAAAGCTACGAGATGAAGGACGGCAAGCCTGTCTACACCGATCTTATTATGAATAATCCCGATGGCATGAGCGTTGCACAGGCATTGGCTGCGTACACCCGTGCTTCCACCACCGGCGCCGGTATCCAGAGCGAGGACTACATTGACCAGTATTACGCACAGGATAATCAGAAGAAAGCGCTGGAGCTTTCCATGAAGACCGACATGGGCGAGCATATGTTCCCGCCGACATCCGTTTCTGAAGAAAATCAGGATCGCTACTCCGAAATCATGAGTCAGGTTAAGACTTTGGCCGATGAGATGGAAGCCAGCTTCATCTGCGGCACCACCCCGATGAGCGAGTGGGATTCCTACCAGCAGAAGCTGAAGGATGCCGGCATTGAAGAGGCAGTCCAGATGATGCAGGAAGCATACGACACCTACATGGCAAACTGAGTTCCGATGCGATAAAGCGACAATAATATGTTAAAAATGGCATCCGGAGGAATGCTCTTTCGGATGCCATTTCCATAAGGAAACACTACGGGGTGCTGACAAGATTATGAACAGAATGACAGAGTTGCTGGAACGGATCAATTATGATCTGCCCGGGCTGAAAAAAGCAAAGATGTGCTATGCACAGGGGGATGCGGACGGCGCAATGGATGCGGTTATTGAGCATTTTCGCACACGCACAACGCCGAAGTATCTCTTTACCGCTAAGGAGATGGAGCAGTGTAAGGTCGATGGCATCCTCGAGGATGCGCAGGAGACGCTGGATCATTATATCTATGGCCACAAGTTTGACGGCGAGATCGACTGGTTCTTCAACCCGACGGAGCATACCTCCCACGATAACGAGTGGACATGGTCGCTGTACCGCCACATTTATTGGCAGCCGTTGGCTCGTGCCTACGCGTTGACAAAGGATGAAAAGTACACGAAAGAGTTCCTGCATGAAATGACCGAGTGGGGCAAAGCATGGCCTGTGACCCCCTTCATGGAAAATGAAGAGGATGCTGCAGCCAAGTACAAATTCCCCGGTCACTCCTGGCGCACCATCGAGACGGCCATGCGCATCTACACGGTCTGGCTGCCCTGTATGGAGGCGTTCCGCACCTCGCCTGCGTGGGATCGAGAGGGATGGGTAACATTCCTGACGCTGCTGTGTGACCATGCAGATTTCTTGATGACCCATTACAGCAACCACAAGAAGTCGTCCAACTGGCTGACGATGGAAAGCGGCACACTGCTGGAATGCGGCATTCTCTTCCCGGAAATCAAATCCGACTGGTTCATGACCGGCTACCGTCGGGTCATGCAGGAAGTAAAGTACTCCTTCGATAATGACGGCATCCACATGGAGCGCACCCCCATCTACCACATGGTGGCTGCGGGCGTCTACTTCCAGTGTTACCGTCTGTGCAAGCTGAATGGCATCCCTGTGCCGCCCTACATGGAGCCAACGCTGGAAAAATCCGCACAGTTTATTATGAGTCTGGTCAAGCCCGACCTGTCCACGCCGATGATCGGCGACGCGGATCGGGATGATCTGACGACCCGCCGCTGCGATACCTCGCTGTACGAGGGTATGAACCTGACATTCGACCCCTACGATTTGAACGAGATGCGTGCGTACTTCCGTACTTGGTACGAGGAAACGGGTCGCGAGGACTTCCGTTTTATGGCCACCGCGGGCAAAGAGGGCACACCGCCTGCACAGCGCAACTACAAGTACATCCCGGCTGGTATCTATGTTATGCGCACAGGCTGGGGTCCGGAGGACAGCTACTTCCATGTACACGGCATCCAGCTCGAGCGTGGTGAGGTCAGCTCGCACTCCCACAACGACACGGGCCATGTGGAGATTCACGCCAGGGGCGAGGACATCCTGACAGACTCGGGCCGTTACATCTACAACAGCTCCTGCTGGAAAGATTGGCGGCACTACTTCCTGTCCGCCAAGGCTCACAACACGCTCTATGTGGATGACCACGAGATGGGTACCGTTCCCGGTGTTACCCGCACCCGCGGTGTGCGCACCTATCTGCACGCCTTTGAGGAAAACGAGCAGTATCAGCTTATCGACATTTCCCACAACGGCTATGACTTCATGGATGACCCAATGTTCCACCGGCGCCGCGTCGTGCGCCTGCCTGATGATATTTATGTCATTGAGGACCGTGTAACTGGCATCTGCAGGGAAGACCATGACATCCGCCTGTATTATAATTTTGCGTTTGGCCATCTGGATGGAGAAAACGGCAAGTTTGACTATACCTCCCAAAAGGGACGCGGGTATACGATGACCGTACAGGCTGACAAGAAACTCGATTTTGAAATCCTTGAGGGCAGCGAGAATCCCATCGGTGGGTGGATCAGCTACGGTTACGCATGGCGCAAGCCCATCCCGCAGCTGATCGCCAAGCATAGCGGAAAAGCACCCATTCACTTTATTACGGTACTGGCCCCGGAGGGAACCAAGGCTGAAACTGCCATCAATGGTGATGCCGCCACGGTCACGCTGGCTGGTGGCAAGGTATTGACACTGACAGAGAATGCGGTAGAACTGCATTGAGAAAGGAGCCTGCAAGATGAGATACGGTATCTGTACCGGCATCGAAAATGCCGGGCTTGTAAAAAAATTGGGCTATGACTACATTGAGCTTTCGGTGACAAAGACCATGGGCCTTGACCCTGCGGCGTACGCTGCAGGCAAGAAGGCGCTGGAGGAAAGCGGAACCGAGGCGGAGTGCTTCAACATTCTGTTCCCTAAAACGATGAATTTCGTTGATGGTAAGACAACGAGCCTTGATGAGTTGGAAATTTATCTGGAAAAGGCAATGGCAATGATTGCCGATCTGCATGGTAAAGTGGTCGTGTTCGGCAGTGGCAAGTGCCGTACATGCCCGCCGGAGGTCAAGTATTTGGACGCTTACGAGAACCTTGTCAAAGCCTGCAGACTAACGGGTGAAATCGCAGGAAGGTACAGCATCAAGGTGGTTATTGAACCGTTGAGCCGAAAAGAAACCAATATGGTCTGTACCGTGGCCGAGGGCGCATTGCTGCAGAGGGATGTGGCCAACGAGAATGTAGGATTGCTGGCCGACTACTTCCATATTTGCGCCAACCACGATGACATCAACAGCATCGCAACCATCAAGGACTTTGGGCATATCCATATTGCGTCCGGCAATGGCCGGCGTTATCCGCTGCCCGGCGATGGCGAAAACTATGGCGAGCTTTTTGCTGCTCTGCACACGGCGGGTTATAACGGCCGCATGAGTATCGAGGGCAAAACAGAGAACATCGAGCAGGACGGTGCGGCCGCCCTTGCTTACTTAAAACAGTTGGAGGCGCAAAACAATGGCTGATAAAGTAAAACTCGGTATCATCGGCTACGGTCATATTGGCAGCCAGCATGGCCGCGCGATTCGGGACGGAAAGTGTCCGCAGGTCGATCTGACTGCGGTCTGCGACATTGACCCCGCCCGTCTTGAACTGGCAAAAAAGACGAACGGTGAGGGCATTCAGACATTTACCGATGCATCCGAGCTGATCCACTCCGGCGTGTGTCAGGCTGTCATCATCGCAGTGCCGCATTACCTGCACCCCTCGATGGCCATAGAGGCTATGGAGACTGGCCTGCATGTCATTGTAGAAAAGCCCGCGGGCGTCTACACCAAGCAGGTCGAGGAAATGAACGCTGTTGCGGCCAAACACCCGGAGCTTGTCTACTGTATGGATTTCAATCAGCGCACGAACCCGCTGTACAAAAAGGTCAAGGATCTCATCGACAGCGGTGATTTGGGTGAGATGACCCGCGTTATTTGGATCGTTACGGATTGGTACCGCTCGCAGAGCTACTATGATCAGGGCGGCTGGCGTGCTACCTGGGATGGCGAAGGCGGCGGCGTGCTGCTGAACCAGAATCCCCACAATCTTGATTTGTGGCAGTGGATGTGCGGCATCCCTAAGCGCGTAAAATCACAGGTATACTACGGAAAGCACCGCAATATCGAGGTCGAGGACGACCTTTATGCTCTTGTCGAATACGAAAACGGTGCGACAGGCTGCTACATTACGACAGTAGGGGATGCCCCCGGTACAAATCGTTTGGAAATTGACGGGACAAATGGTAAAATTGTAGTTGAAAATAACGAGCTTACCTTCTACCGTCTGCGTATTCCGGAACCGGAATTCAATGCCACCTACAAGGGTGGTCTTGGCAAGCCGGAAGTGTGGGAGTGCAAGATTCCCATCAAGGGCACCTACACCTCCCACCCTGGTATTATCAACAATTTCTGTGACTGCATCCTGAAAGGTGCAAAGCCAATTGCCCCCGGCGCCGAGGGCATCCGTGGTTTGCAGATTTCCAACGCTATTCACCTTTCGAGTTGGCTGAACGGCGAATGGGTCAACATCCCCGTGGATGGGGATCTGTTCCTTGAGAAACTGCAGGAGCATTGCAAGGAACCGGTCACAAAATAACAGCTGCCCGCAGCAGAAGCTAAGCCGAAGAAACGGAGTATACAAACGTGGCTGAAAAGAAAAAGTGGGCCCCTACAAAGATGTTTTTGCAGTGGTGCCTTTCCTATCTGCTGATTTCTGTTATTGCCCTGACGCTGCTTTTGGCATCTGGGTACAGATATCTCGATGTGCTGCGGGACAATTTGGAATACACGAACGGCATTCAACTGGATATGACGCGGGTCTGGCTGGATCAAAAGGTTAAGCTGCTGCGCAACATCACGGCAAAGGAGAGCAGCACAGCAGCTATTGATGCCGTACGTCAGGCGGATGACTATGATGATATTCCACGGTATGATTACTACATGCTTACGAGGAAAATCTCTACAGATGTCATCAATTACGGTATTGGGGATGCATACTTTCTCTATTTTCCGTCCACGGATGCGATAGTATCCAACACGAAATACGGGCAAAGCCGTCGATTTTATGACCTTGTGCTGGAGGCTTATGGCATCAGCTATGAGGATTGGATGGAAATATTAAAGCAGGACTTAGTGACAACGCGGGTATTTCAACCTGTTGTACAGGGCAAGGATAGCAAAAACTATCTGGTTCTGATGCGTCCGCTGAACATCACAAGCCGAGAGCCTGATAAGGCAGTGGCGGTTATGATCGTTGATTTGGAGGATCTGTTCAAGGCCTCTGATTGGCTGAATAACGATACACTGTGTATCAATGACCGCAACAACGGTGTGCTGGTTGCTAACCATGAACTCCCTGAGGCAACGGAAAATGCTGTCACAGAGCTGATTAAAAGCAGCGGAAGCCGTAAGTTTGACGAAGCGGCTCATAGAACGAGCAAGGAAGAATACATTTCAATCATTTCTTCCACTTACGAAAACTGGGATATTGCAGTCATTCTGAAGGAACAGGCTTTTGCATCGAAAATCATTGATATACAGAAGCTTTTGGCTGTTGTTGTCATCATCTACCTGCTGTTGACGGTAGCGGTTATTGCCAACAGCGCAGCCAAGCGTTATTTGAAGCTGCGCAACATCGTGCAGGTGCTGCACCGTGGCAATGCGGCTGACCCGGAGGAAAATCTGACCGATGCCTTCGCCTATATTGACAGCCGCGTACAGAAGCTTGTGCAGGATAATGTCGAAAGCTCCGATCTCATTGAACAGCAGCGCACCGTGATGCTGCGTGAGCAGTTTCACGCGATGATAACGAACGCAGATGCGGCAAACGAGGCCGATACAGACCAGCTGGAAAATCTCGGCTTCCCGATCCACAGGGCAAAACAGTATTATCTTCTGGCCTACCGCCTGCAGGAACAGGATCTTGCGAACGAGAAGGATCCTGACAAAATATATGAGATGCAGTGGTTCATACTCCAGAATGTAACCAGAGAAAATCTTACGAGCCGCAGTCTGGAGAACCTTTGCTTCCGTGAAGGCGGCATGCAGCTTTACATTATCTGGACCGAGAAGGAAGACCCAGAGATGCTTGAAAGCATTTTGTGGAGTTATGAATACTGTCGCAGCTTTTTGGCCCAGCATTTTGAGTTTCGCTATGACATTGCCGTAAGCAGTGGGCACACTGGTCTTGATGGGGTATATAAAGCTTACCGCGAGGTGTGCCGTGTCTATCAATATCAGCAACGCACGCAGGATACCGGTACGATATTCTACAGCGACCTGAAGGTACAGCCCGGCGACACGACAGTACGCTATCCGGTTGAAACGGAGAATAAACTGCATCTGGCTGTACGCAGTGGCGATGAAGGCGAGGCCTGTACACAGATTCAAGCGTTGATGCGCCAAAACCAGGAAAACTACTTGAGCCCTGCAGGCATGCAGTTCCTGGTGAGTAAGATCATGTCGACCATCGTGCGTGCAGGCGAACAGCGGAGCGATGATCCCGAGCTGGCCGAAAATCAAAATCGCGTTATGGAGGCCGCCCGCCGTGGCAGCACCGAGGCGATGGAGCAGGCGCTTTGCCGGTTGGCAGGCACAGTCTGCCAAGCAGTACGTGCCTCCGAACAGGAGGCGGCAGCGGATGAAAAAGGCCGCCTGTATCTGGAGATACGGGACTACATAGAAGCCAACTATTCGGATGCTGCGCTGAATGTAAATGCACTCTCGGAGCATTTCGACCGTCCTGCTCCGTTCGTCTCCCGCTATTTCAAAGAGATGAACGGTACGAACCTGACCCAGTATATTCACAAAGTGCGCTTAGAGCATGTGAAAGAAAAGCTGCTGCAGGACGAAAAATTAGAGACAATCGCCATCACCTGCGGGTTTGGCAGTCTGCGCAGCTTCCTGCGTATCTTCAAACAATATGAGGGTGTAACTCCTACCCAATATAGGGAGCTGCACAGCAAAAAGGAAGAAACAACCAATGAAAACATTTAAAACGGCAGTTATCGGCTGTGGTATGATCTCCAAAAATCATTTCAAGGCCTTGAAAAATGTCGAGAACGCCGAGTGTGTTGTCGCCTGTGATATTCGCCCGGAGCGTGCCGCAGCCGCCGCAGAAACCTACGGCATCCCACACACGGAGACAGAGTATCACAGGGTATTGGATAACCCGGAAATCGATGTTGTACACATCTGCCTGCCCCACTATCTGCACGCGCAGGTTGCCATAGAAGCCATGGAGCATGGTAAGCATGTGCTTTGCGAAAAGCCAATGGCGCTGGATCCCGCCGATGCCGAGGAGATGATCGAAGTCCGCGACCGCACGGGCAGGACGCTTGGCATCTGCTTCCAGAACCGTTACAACGATTCGTCCAGGTATATGCGCAACCTGATGGATTCGGGCAGGATGGGCAAGGTTCTGGGGGCACGGGGCGCTGTGTTCTGGAACCGAAACCCCGAATACTATACCGAATCTGATTGGCGCGGTACCTTGGACAAGGAGGGCGGCAGCGCACTGGAAAATCAGGCAATCCACACATTTGATCTGATGCAGTGGCTCACAGTGCCGATCAAGACTGTGGAGGCAAGCTGCTCCACCAAGCGTCACAAGGGCGTCATTGAGACAGAGGATACCTGCGATGTCTTTATGACCGGCCCCAACGGCGAGCGGCTCGTCTTTTTCTGCACGAACTGCTATGTGAAAAATGCCCCCGTGGAGTTAGAAATCGTCTGCGAGAATGGCAGTATCCGCATGGTCGGCAACCTTGTCACTACTGAACTGGACGGCAAGACAGAGACGAAGGATTTCTCCTCCGGTACGGTGTTCGGCAAGGATTATTGGGGCAGCGGTCACGGGTTCCTTATTGAGGATTACTACACTAAGCTGGCGGCAGGGGAACGGTTCCCTGTCAGTGGTGAGGAAGCAATTGTCAGTACTAGGCTTCTCCACGCGGTTTATTCTTCCGCTAAAAATCACGAGGTCATCCGCCTTGACACAAAGGAGAATCAAGCATGAGCACAAAGAGCAAAGCCGCGGCGGCCGAAGAAAAAAAGCCGATCACCTTAAGCTCGGAGCATGTGCCCCTGAGCTACCGCATCAAAAAAGATCTGCAGCGCAACGGCATGATCTATGCGATGCTTATTCCGGTGCTGGTCTACTATGCCATCTTTAAATTCGGGCCGATGTTCGGTCTGTACATCTCTTTCATCGACTACAAGCCCGCCAGAGGCATTTTTGGCAGCAAGTTTGTCGGCCTCAAATGGTTCAAGTCTTTCTTCTCTGACTATTACTTCGGCCGTCTGCTCATCAACACCGTGCGCATTGCGGTGGCGGATCTGCTGACCTTCCCGCTGCCTGTCATTCTGGCGCTGCTTATCAACGAGCTGAAAAACAAGAAATTCTCCAAGACAGCGCAGACGCTTCTGTATGTGCCGCACTTTATCTCCACAGTTGTTATCTGCGGTATCGTTATCACGCTGACGAGCTCCACCGGTGCCATTACCGAGGTGCTGCACAACTTTTTCGGCATCAAAGAGCAGGCGCTGCTAAATAACCCGTCCAACTTCCTGCCGATCTACATTCTGACAGAGCTTTGGCAGACGCTTGGCTGGAACTCCATCATCTATCTGTCGGCCCTTTCCGGCATAGATCAGGAACTGTATGATGCGGCCAAGGTCGATGGCGCGAACCGTTGGCAGCAATGCCTGCATGTCACGCTTCCCGGCATTGCGCCGACCATCATCATTATGCTGATCCTGAAGATGGGCAAGATCTTCAATGTTGGTTATGAGCGCGTTATGCTGCTGTACAACCCCGCAATTTATAATAGCGCCGATGTCATCAACACCTATGTTTACCGTAAAGGTCTGATTGATGCACAGTTCAGCTATAGTACGGCGGTCGGCATGTTCAACTGCCTTGTCAGCTTCGCACTGGTCATGATCACAAACAAGATCAGCCAGAAGGTCAATGGCAGCGGTCTGTGGTAAGGAGGATACGATCATGGCGAATACAAATACCAAAAACGCACCGCGCGGCACCAAGATCAAGGAATCCTTCGGCAGCCGGCTGTTTGATATCGTGGATATACTGATCGTCTGCCTGCTGCTGGCCTGCGTGCTGATCCCGCTGGTCCACATCGTGGCGGCATCCTTCAGCAACCCGTCGCTCTTCGTAGGGCATAAGGGCATTCTGCTCTGGCCGGAAGGATTTTCTCTTGCATCGTATCAGGCTGTGTTCAAGAATGCCTTCCTCTGGACCGGCTACGCAAACACGCTGTTTATTGTTCTCGTAGGTACGGTTCTCAATGTTCTTCTCTCGATGGTTGCGGCCTACTGCCTGTCCCGCAAGCGTGTGGCGGCAGGTCCCACCATTATGAAGCTGCTTGTCTTTACGATGTATTTCAGCGGCGGTATGATCCCGCTGTACCTGGTTGTCAAGGGCGTTGGGCTTTACGGCTCCCGCTGGGCGCTGATCCTGCCCACCCTGGTCGATACCTACAACCTCATCATTATGCGCACCGCCTTTGCGGGTGTGCCTGACTCCCTGGAAGAATCCGCCAAGCTGGACGGCGCCAATGCGTGGACGATCCTGTGGCGTATCATGGCGCCGTTGGTAAAGCCTACGGTTGCCGTCATTACGCTGTACTACGCGGTCAGCCATTGGAACTCCTGGTTCAACGCCATGCTGTTCCTGCGCGATAAGACGCAGTATCCCCTGCAGCTGATCCTGCGCCAGATCCTTATCCAGAATGATACGGCCGATATGACCGCCGGCGCAGATTACCTGATAAGCGAAACGATACAGTACGCGACTGTTGTGGTTGCCACACTGCCCATCCTCTGCATTTATCCGTTCGTTCAGAAGTACTTTGTCAAGGGTGTTATGATCGGCGCCATCAAGGGCTAATCTGCACAGTGAAAAGGAGAAATTACCATGCGCGTACCTTATGAGAAAATGTATAACGAATTTGTGCGGGTTCTGCTGAAGTACGGCTTTGACAAGGAGAAAGCGGAAATCTCCGCCAAGCTCTACGCCGATGCAAGCCGTGACGGTGTATACACCCACGGTCTGAACCGCTTTCCGAAATTCATCAAGAGCATTCATGATGGTATTGTGGACATCCACGCCGAGCCTGTGCTGAAGGAGAGCTTTGGCGCATTTGAACGGTACGACGGCTGTCACGGACCCGGCAACCTGAACGCCTACGCCTGCACGAAGCGTGCTATTGAGTTGGCCAAGCAGAACACCATCGGCTGTGTGGCGCTGGCTAATACCAACCACTGGATGCGCCCGGGCAACTACGGCCTGATGGCGGTTGAGCAGAATTGTATCGGAATTTTTTGGACGAACACCGTGCCCAATATGCCGCCGTGGGGCGGGCGTGATGCACGCCTTGGCAACAACCCCATTACGCTGGCCATACCTCACGGGGATACGCCCGTGTTGGTGGATGTGGCTATGTCGATGTTCTCCTACGGTAAGCTGGAGGTCTATAAGCGCAGCGGCAGGCCGCTGCCTGTGGACGGCGGCCTGAACAAGGACCAGCAGCCAACGAGGAACGCTGCCGAGATCCTTGAAACACATGAGAGCTACCCCATTGGCTATTGGAAAGGCTCCGGTCTGAGCTTGGCGCTAGATCTTATCGCTGCCGCGTTGGCAGGCGGACGCACGACCCGTCAGGTCGGTGA
>ERZ780218.1058-NODE-1058-length-19951-cov-4.803428_pt1 | contig 19951 bp, 20 predicted proteins | sample MGYA00510975_ERZ780218 | MGnify/ENA primary metagenome ERZ780218 (study PRJEB29588, sample SAMEA2152063) | human gut metagenome | biome: human gut; feature: human-associated habitat; material: faeces | place: Denmark | collected 2008/2010 ... | reverse complement strand
TTTTCGCCTATCGAATTTCTTAAGAACAGTGTCCAATATGATTGACAAACTTACAAGAGAAAAATTATTACAAGTCTTAAGTGTAAACTAAAAACGTTTATAATCTTTACATTCTGCGTTTGTCGCCGCACATAACTGAATATAAGAAAAAACGCATGAACTTAATCATGCGTCTGAAATTTCTGTTAAAGTTAATTTGACTCCGTATCGTTTTCTTCTTTAGCTTCAGAAGAAAAGTTTCCACAGTATGCTCCGGGCATATCGTCACTGTCAAGGCTCTTCGGGAAAAACTCGCTTGTAGGGAACTTAATTTTCTCAAAAAGCTCGCAGGGACTGTCTGTATTGGTTGAACATTCCTTCTGCGGAACACAGTAGTCATAGGCAGGAATAAGTATAGGAACGGCTCTTTGAAGCTGTACAATTGCAAACATTCCTATTGTTACAAGCACAAGTTTTCCGCATCCCTGTGATGAAGCGCTGTCTGTATCATCGGCCGTTGAAGAACATGAACACGTGGAGCACGACGAGCATCTGTTCAGCAGCTTGGTATCCAAGCAGATCGGATCTACAACGCTCACAGTTGCGCGCGGCAGATTGGTGTAACAGCAGCCGTTTATTACAGGCTGTGAAGTTTCGTCCGAATTAAAATGCTTGGTGTTTCCATCGCTTCCGAAAAGAATGACCTTCTTATTGAAAGTAGTTATGCCGCTGACAAAGCACGGATTCTGCGAAGGATCCGAATATACCTCAAAGTCCACTTTAAAAGTATAGGTCAGATCCACTGTAAAGAAGCCCTTATTGAACGGCACCGGATCGATCTGAAATGTTGTATTGATAACCTCGACGCATTTGCATTTGATGAACTTGGCACAATTTATGCGCGCCTGATCGGACTGGGAGTTAAAACTTATCTCCAGATCCTCAAGGCAATCCTGAGAGGAACAGGAATCGAACACTCTCATTGCCTCGATACATACCGCTTCTTTAAAGCAGCCGTTCTGTTTTAATTCGCTCATAATAAATCCTCCTGACATAATAATGTAAAATGAAGCTTTTTCCTAAAGTAATATGTTTTTTACTTCCCTACATCATATTCAGTTTTATCCTGTTGTGTGACGGATTTTTTATGAAAATAAAAGAAAAAGCCTGAAACACTGTTCAGGCTGTGGTAAATCTTCAGGTGTTCTTATCGACCTCATGAAATTTTTTCAAGTTTCCTATCTTCTCGTTTCGCTCGCTGAGAACCTTTTCAACGTCTGTCCAATCCAGACCCTGATTTGCGGCGAGAACCATCACATGGTAAAGAAGATCGTTGATCTCATTCATAAGCTCGTCGTTATCACCGTTCTTTGCGGCAATAATAGTTTCCGCAGCTTCCTCCCCCACTTTTTTGCAGATTTTATCCACTCCCTTTTCAAACAGGTAGCAGGTGTAGGAATTCTCCTGCGCAGTATTGTTTTCATATGCCGCTTTTCGCGCTTTTATTACTTCAAAAATTTCCTGATAAACTGTCATTTTTAATTCTCCTCGTTATAAATTTCATTGAAAAAACAACTGTACGACCCTGTATGACACGCCGCGCCTGTTTGTTTTACGTTCAGCAGCAGCGTATCGTTATCGCAGTCACCGTAGATTGAAATTACTTTCTGCAAATGTCCGCTGGTTGCTCCCTTGTTCCAGAACTCCTGCCTTGAACGGCTCCAATACCAGGTATAGCCTGTTTCTAGTGTCTTTTTAAGGCTTTCTTTATTCATGTAAGCAAGCATAAGCACCGTCTTTGTGTCAACGTCAAAGGCTATCGCCGGGATAAGCTCCGACTTTGCAAAATATTTGTCTAAGTCGTTTATTTCAATTTTAATTTTTTTCATAAATTACTCCTTAATAAAGCGCATCCTGATATCAGCATTTGTAGATAAAATTATCCGTCAATTACTGCAACCTGATATTCGTCCTCATAAATAATTTTTCCGACATAATCGGTAAATACCATATCATACGGTATATGATATTTATCAAGAAGAAGCATTAAGATTTCACACTTTTCTTTCAACTCGTCATATTTTTCCGTTTTAAAATATGTAATTGCCCCCTGAGGGTTGTCATTGTTATTGCCGTAAAAAGGCGGCTCTGGTAAGTGCTGAAGAAACCATTTATGAGTTTTGTCGTAAAGCTCAGAGTCCTCCTTGCTGTATATACCGTCTCTGATTCTCCGCCAATTGAGAATGAAAACCCCAACCGGCTTACCGGTACGATAAGCGATTTCCCTGCCTTGAATCCTCATATATTTGCGTAGTTTCATGTAAACCAACCCTTCTTATTACAGCCTTGGCAGCCTCTTCAACCGTTAAATCGGATATATTTAACGGTGGATAATCAATATCGGCAAAAGCCTTACGGGATATTTCAACTCCTCGCTTTATCCGTTCTCCGTCACGATTATCGCTTTTCATTCGCCTTATATTTTTTCCTCGCTGCATTCAAGCAGAAGTTGTTTTCCCTTGCAAACGATACGCTTACCAAACCCCGATAATATTCTGCATTACAAGACTCACCGCCGCGATTGCGACCCAGCAGCAAAATCCCATAAATATCGGCTTTCCGCCCGTTTTTATAAGCTTGACTATATTTGTGTTTATGCCTATCGCCGACATTGCCATTATAATAAAGAACTTACTGAGATTTTTCAGAAATCCGAAAATGTTATTTGCTGTATTCAAAGCAGCCGTATTGGTTGCAAAAACAGAAGTAACAACAGTAGTAATGACAGAAGCGAGAACAAAATAAAGAATAAACATGGGGAATATTTTTCCGATACTGATTTTTGTTCCGGCTTCTCCGCCCGAAACGTTCTTTTTCTCTTTTCTCATTCTCACAAAGGCAAGAACCAATGTTACAGGAATGATTGCAAGCGTTCTTGTAAGCTTGACTATTGTGGCAGTATCAAGAGTGTTGCTGTTATGTATTCCGTCCCATGCCGACGCTGCGGCGGTTACGGACGAAGTGTCGTTTACCGCAGTACCTGCAAAAAGTCCGAAACCTTCATTTGTAAGACCTAAAGCGCCGCCCAGAGTCGGAAAAATCAGTGCGGCAATAATGTTAAAAAGAAAAATTACCGATATAGACTGAGCTATTTCCTCATCGTCCGCATCGATAACCGGAGCGGTTGCGGCAATTGCAGATCCTCCGCAAATACTTGATCCTACACCTATAAGAGTTGATATTTTCGACGGAATCTTCATCAGCTTATGCAGTACAAACGCAACTATAAGCGATGTAGCTATAGTAGATACTATCACAGGAAGAGACTGTTTGCCGGTTTTTAATATCGTGGTAAGATTAAGACCGAACCCCAGCAGTATAACAGCGTATTGCAGCACTTTTTTTGATGTAAAGGTTATTCCGGACTGAATACTGCTTTTATCTTTGATAAAAAGCGTTAATATCATGCCGGTTATAATTGCGAAAACAGGTCCTCCGACTACCGGAACAAGCTTTCCCAAAAACCATGCCGGAACTGATATACATAAGCAAACAACTATTCCGGAAAGGTTCTTTTTTATAAAAACCATCTGTTCACTTCCTAACGTCTTGACTATCTTACAGTAATTCCTTTAGAGCGGCAATCATCCTTGACCTGCTGTACCGTCAGTTCTTTGAAATGAAAAAGACTTGCTGCCAGAGCGGCCGAGCAGTCCGTTTCAAGGAACGCCTCCGCAAAATCGCCCAGCTTTCCCGCTCCGCCGCTGGCTATAACAGGTATCTTTACCGCAGAGCATACCGCTTTGAGCATAGGCAGATCAAAGCCTCCTCTTACTCCGTCGGTGTCGATCGAATTAAGGCATATCTCGCCGGCACCAAGCTGTTCGCATTTTTTCACCCAATCGATCAGGTCAATATGCATATCCACTCTGCCGCCGTTAATATAGACAGTCCACTTATTGTCGGCTACTTTCTTGGCGTCAACCCCTACGCATATGCACTGACAGCCGAAAATGTCGGCGCCGTCTTTTATCAGCTGTGGATTCTGCACCGCCTGAGAGTTTACCGATACCTTGTCCGCACCCGCTCTGAGAGTTTCTCTGATATCCTCAACGGTTTTGATTCCGCCGCCAACTGTCAGAGGAACAAATACTTTTCTTGCCGCATTGCGAACAACATCGAGCATCACTCCCCTGCCCTCATGAGAAGCAGTGATGTCATAAAACACGATTTCATCTGCGCCCTGCAAATTATACTCGTAAGCGCACTCAACAGGATCTCCGACTTCCTTTATTCCCTCAAAATTTACTCCCTTTACAACTCTGCCGTCGCGAACATCAAGGCAGGGGATAATTCTTTTTGCAAGCATATTACCTTACCTCCTCTGTAAGCCTGACAAAGTTTTCAAGTATTTTAAGACCGGTTTTTCCGCTTTTTTCAGGGTGAAACTGAGCTCCGTATATGTATTGTCCGTTCGATACAAGCGCAGGAACTCTTCCTCCGTATTCGCAGTAAGCGTTAAGATTTTTGTCATCGCAGAAAGCCTTATATGAATGTACAAAATATACATACTCGTCGTCGGTCAGTCCCTTGAACAGCGGACAATCATGATTATAGACCAGCTTATTCCATCCCATATGCGGAATGACTAAATCCGGTTCATTGATCCTGTCTACATATCCGGGAATAAGCCCCAGACCGTCGCATTCCTCAAATTCATAGCTTTTTTCAAAGAGCATCTGCATTCCAAGACATATTCCAAGGAAAGGCTTGATTTGTGACTGTTCCTTGATCGTTTCTATAAGTCCGGTTAGTTTGAGCATATTCATTGCCCACGGAAAAGCGCCCACTCCCGGAAGAATTATGGCGTCAGCCATCTCTAGTTCTTCTTTTCTGTCTGTAAGCTTATTTTCATATCCTAAGTAGTCCAAAGCATTTTTTACCGAAAAAATATTTCCTGCACCGTAGTCAATTATTGCAATCATTTACAGCACTCCCTTTGTCGATAGTACTCCGCTTCCGCTTGATTTCATTGCATCTTTTAAAGCGTGAGCCGCAGCCTTGTATATCGCCTCTGCAATGTGATGATCGTTTTTTCCGTATTCCTTTCTGATGTGCAGTGTAATTCCAGAATTAAAGGCAAACGCTCTGAAAAATTCCTCTGTGAGGCAAGTATCATATCCGCCTATTCTTTCATCATGAAAATCTGCGTCAAACGCAAGAAATGGTCTGCCGCTTATGTCAAGCGCACAAAAAGCTAAAGCTTCGTCCATTGGAATAAAGGCGGAACCATAACGTGCGATCCCACCCTTGTCGCCAAGAGCCTTTGCAAACGCCATGCCAAGACATATCCCCACGTCCTCCACTGTATGATGTCCGTCAACATGCAGATCGCCTGTGCAGTTTACCTGTAAATCTATTCCGCTGTGTACGCCTAAGGCGGTAAGCATATGGTCGAAAAATCCGATTCCGGTATTTACGCTTACCTTGCCCTCGCCGTCAAGCTTGACGAAAACCTCTATGTTGGTTTCCTTGGTTTTTCTTTTGATTTCTGCTGTACGCATATTAACACCTGCTTATGTTTTATTTTTGAATCCGAGCTGCCTCAGGGTGCATAAAAACCGCCTTTATGAAAATTCTCATTGCCAAGATATTGCGCAGTAAGTCTGAAAATCACACATCCGTCGGGACAAACAATATCTTTAACGTACTTTCCGCTTCCGCCGAGGTTTTCCAAATTTCCTCCGCTTCGGACAGCCTCCATAACCGGAAACATGATCGTCATTGCTTTTGAGCATATACCATAACCGTCCGCATTTACAGGACAGCCGTATGTACAAGTATATTTATCTCCGATTTCCTCGCCGTTTCTGCAATAATGTTCCGTATGATCGCTGTGAAGAAATCCTGTTACCTCAATTTCAAATTGGTATTCTTCGCTGTACCATTTCTTCATAAGCTACACCTTTCAAAATCTCACTTTAATAGCATTGGCATGAGCAGTAAGGCCTTCCTTCTCCGCAATCAGCACAATATCGTCCTTAGCCTCGCAGAGAGCGTCCTCAGTGTAATAAATAAAGCTGGAGCGCTTTTCAAAGCTGTTTACCGAAAGAGGGGAGAAAAATTTGGCGGTACCGCTTGTGGGGAGAACGTGGTTAGGTCCGGCGTAATAATCACCTAAAGGCTCAGGAGCATACTGACCCAGAAAAACCGATCCGGCATTATCAAGTCTGCCAAGATACTCCATAGGATTTTCAAAAAGAACCTCAAGATGCTCAGGAGCAAGTCTGTTTGCAATCTCACAAGCCTGATTCTTTGTGTCACATATGATGATAGCGCCATAGTCCGACAAAGAGGCTTCAATTATCTCACGTCTCGATAATGATTTAATCTGTTTTTCGATCTCCTCAATAGTAGAATCGGCGACTGATTCGCTTGTAGTAACCAGAATTGCCGAAGCAAGCCTGTCGTGTTCAGCCTGCGACATCAGGTCGGCGGCGATGTATTTGGGGTTTGCCTTGTTGTCGGCAAGCACAAGTATTTCGCTGGGACCGGCTATCATGTCTATATCCACAATGCCGTAAAGCAGCTTCTTAGCCGTCGCAACGTAAATATTTCCCGGTCCTACGATTTTGTCAACCTTGGGAATCTCTTCCGTTCCATAGGCAAGAGCGGCTATAGCCTGAGCTCCGCCTGCCAGGAAAACTCTGTCAACTCCGCACACTGCCGCCGCAACAAGAATATCCTTATTAGGAGTGCCGTCTTTAAGCGGAGGAGTTACCATTATAATTTCCTTAACACCGGCGATCTTTGCAGGAATTGCATTCATAAGTACGCTTGACGGATAAGCCGCTGTTCCTCCGGGAACATAAAGACCTACCCTTTCCAGACCTCTTACTCTCTGCCCAAGAATAACTCCGTTTTCCTTGGGATTGACAAATGACTGCGATTTCTGACGGTTATGGAAATCGGAAATATTTTCAACCGCATTGAGCAGGGCATCAACAAATTCGGGGTCGGCTTCGGTCATTGCGTCGTTGATCACATCTCTGGGCACCTCGTAGTACTGAGGAAGCTTTCCGTCAAATTTTTCGGTATATGCCTTTACGGCAGTGTCACCGCCGGTACAGACGTTTTCTATGATTTCCGAAACAACGGCTGTTACCTTTTTATCAGTTTCTCCGCTGCGCTGCTCAACCTGCTTGAAGAATTCCTCTTCGTCAGCGCCGTTAGCAAATATTTTTTTTATTAGCGCCATTTCAAAGCCCTCCTATATATTTTTCTCAATCAGAGATACAAATCTTTCAATTTCCTGCTGTCTGAGCTTCATACTTACCATATTAACTATAAGTCTTGCCGAAACAGGTACTATATCCTCGATAACCTCAAGACCGTTTTCTTTAAGAGTAGTGCCCGTTTCCACAATATCCACAATTCCGTCTGCAAGCTCCAGTAGCGGTGCAAGCTCTACTGAACCTTCGATTTTTACGATCTCAACGTCCATACCCTTGCTTTCAAAATAATTTCTGGTTATATTGGGATATTTGGTAGCAATAGTCTTAACGTTATATCCACCATAGAACTTAGAGCCTTTTTTTGTTGCAAGAGCAAATCTGCATTTACCGAAGCCCAGATCGCAAAGCTCAAAGAACTTGCCCTGCATTTCCATAATAGTATCCTTGCCTACAACGCCCATATCGCACACTCCATGCTCGACATATGTAATAACGTCGTTAGCCTTCGCAAGAACCACCTCGAGATTTCCGTCAGGAACAGGCAGAATAAGCTTTCTTCCCTTTTCTCTGACAGCTGTACAGTCATAGCCTATTTTCTCAAGCAGCCCTACAGTATCCTTTTCAAGTCTGCCCTTTGTAAGAGCAATTCTCAATGGTTTGTTCATTTTTATTACCTCCGCTCTTACAAAATTATTTCTTTTATCTCATCAGTTACCGCATAAATTTTATGTATGTCCTTAGTCAAAGCATATTCCTTTGTTTCTTCCAAGCTGTTAAATAAACTGTTTTCCACAATAATTCCGTCTCGTGACAGTTTATGAGCAAAAGCAAGGGCTTCGACTACATATCCTTTTTCACCGAACACGATACAATCTGGTTTTTTCAGCTTTGGAGCAAGTCCGTTCTTTCTCAGATAATTAGCGACAGCGTCGCAGTTTACACCGAAGCCTACTGCGGGACAGGGATTGCCGAATTCCGCAAGCAGTCCGTCATATCGTCCTCCCTTGAGCACAGACTGACCTACCCCGGATATATATCCCTTGAATACGATTCCCGTATAATAATCCGCATGACTGACAATTCCAAGATCAACCGATATTTTTCCCTCATAGCCAAGACCGGAAAGACGGTGATAAACCTCTTTAAGATAGTCAAGGATGGATTTAATACTTTCGTCGGTAAAAAGTTCTGCGGCTTTTTCAAAAACCTCAACTCCGCCGAAAAGCCCCGGAAGCTGTTTAAGCGCATTGGTAATATGATTATCTCCAACCTCGTCCAGCAGATCATTAAGTGCAGGATAATTCTTGGCAGAAATAAGCAACCGTATTTCTTCCCTGACTCTGTCGTCTACGTCCAGCTTTTTTACAAGCTCTTTGAAATATCCTATATGACCTATCTCCAGCCTGAAATTTTCCTTATCAAACTCGGAAAGCGCCTCAACCGCAGTGCTGAGAGCTTCGTAATCCGCTCTCTTGGTATTAACGCCGCCTATGAGCTCGATACCAGACTGAACTATCTCGTCGGAGCGACCTTTTAATAGCGCGTTGTTTTCATAAATACTCTGGTTATAGTACAGACGCAGCGGAAGCTTTGCATCCTTTAACCTTGTAGAAGCAAGTCTTGCTATCGGAATCGTTGAATCAGGACGCATAACTATAAGCCTGCCCTTGGAGTCGGTAAGCTTATACATGCTTTCCTGCCGAAAACTTCTTGAACTGCCGCTGAACAGGTCAAAAAACTCTATACCTGGAGTTACTACCTCGCTGTATCCGAAGCCTTTGAAAATTCCGGCCAGCTTTTCTTCAACTGCACGCCGTGCAATGCAATCATTGAAAAGCAGGTCTCTGGTTCCTTCCGGCGTTATCAGATCGTATCTTTTCATTTCTATATTATCCCCCTGCATTTTAAATCACTTTTGCTTATTAAAGTGATAGCATAGTATCATAATAACATGATACCACAAATTCACTTGATTGTCAATTGATCTGACCCTTAATTTATAATTTCATCAAAACTTACAGTGAAAACAATGAAATTTGATTTGATTTAGGCAGATCGCCGAAAGCGCCACTTTTTTCAAGTGTTTCCACAACTGATTTTCCAATGCCGCTCTGCTGCTGGAATTCTTCTATCGAAATAAAATCTTTATGCTGCGCCTTTTCGTACAGACTGACTGCCGCATTGGCCCCGACTCCGGAAAGCGAACAGAATGGTAGTCTGAGCTTCCCGTCCTCTATCTGATAGATCGTTGCATGAGATTTAAAAATATCTACCGGCAGGAACTCATAGCCTCTGCAAAGCATTTCGTTGATAAGCATAAGCATATCCAGGACACCATCGTCCTTTGCGGTTCTGTCCTGCTTTGATTTATTTTTTAGTTCTTCTATCCTCATCTGGACATGATGCTTGCCCTTTATAGCCGTTTCAGCCTCAAAATCCTCGCCGCGCACCGTAAACAGCGCCGCATAAAATTCCAGCGGTTTATAAATCTTAAACCAGCAGAGCTTTATTGCCGAAGTTACATACGCCGCAGCATGAGCCTTTGGAAACATATATTTGATTTTTAAACAACTGTCTATATACCATTCGGGCACGTCATGATCACGCATATCCTGCTTCATTTCCTCAGTCAGCAGCTTAGGCGCGTTACCCTTTCTGGTTATCTCCATGATTTTAAAGGACAGCTTCGGCTCAAGTCCGTGATATATAAGATAAGTCATAATACTGTCACGCGTTCCGATAACCTCTGAAATTGTGCAGGTTCCGTTATGTATAAGTTCCTGCGCGTTGCCGAGCCAAACGTCGGTTCCGTGGGAAAGACCGGAAATCTGCAGAAGGTCGCTGAAATTCTTAGGCTTTGCTTCAAGAAGCATCTGACATACGAATCCGGTGCCCATTTCAGGAATTCCCAGAGTTCCCGTTTCCCACATTATATCATCTGCCGTAACATCCAAAGCTTCGGGAGAAGTAAAAAGCGAATACACTTTTTCATCAGACATCGGAATTTCAAGTATATCAAGTCCCGTCATATCCTCAAGGTATTTATAAAGAGTGGGCACATCGTGGCCAAGCTCGTCAAGCTTGAGGATAGTGTCATGCAGCGAATGAAAGTCAAAGTGCGTCGTTACAATATCCGAATCAGCTTTTTCGGCAGGATGCTGTACCGGCGTAAAATCGTATACTTCATAATCGCTTGGGATTACAACCATTCCTCCCGGATGCTGTCCGGTAGTTCTTTTCACGTCCAAGCAGCCGTTTATAAGCCTTTGCTCTTCGGCCGGATGAACAACCTTTCCGCGTTCCTCAAGATATTTTTTTACATAGCCATAAGCGGTCTTTTCGGCTACTCCGCCTATCGTTCCCGCCTTGAACACATGATCTGCTCCGAAAAGTTCTTCAGTATACTTATGTGCAAAAGCCTGATAATCGCCGGAGAAATTAAGGTCAATATCCGGAGCCTTGTCTCCGTCGAAGCCAAGAAACGTTTCAAAAGGAATATCATGTCCGTCACGATGCATATTTTCTCCGCACACGGGACAGTTTTTAGGCGGCAGGTCAAAGCCCGATCCTACCGAACCGTCGGTAATAAACTCGCTGTGCTTGCACTTTCGGCACACATAATGAGGCATAAGAGGATTAACCTCGGAAATTCCGGACATTGACGCTACAAACGACGAGCCTACTGAACCTCTGGAACCAACCTGATAACCATGCTCCACTGAATTTGCCACCAGCTTCTGGGAGATCATGTAGAGCACAGCAAATCCGTGCTTTATAATAGACGATAGCTCTCTGTCAAGCCTTTTGTAGACTATTTCAGGTATATGCTCCTTAAACGGCTCGTTTATGCCCTCGTCACCGTCAGGTATTTTTACGTCGTCCGGGTCGCAGTCGCCATATATCGAACAGGCCTTTTTCCAGCATATGACCTGAAGTTCACGCACGGCGCCTTCGATAAACGGCGTATATGTGCCATACGGAAAAGCTTTCAGGTCCTTATCTATCATATCGGCAAAATAATTTGTATTTGTAACGACTACTTCAAAAGCCTTCTCCTTTCCGAGATAAGAAAGCTCGTCCAGCATCTGCTGAGTTGTTTTCAAATAAAGAGGAGGCTGTCTGTCGGCATCGGTATAGCCCTTTGAAGCCTGAAGAATTGCTCTGAACTGATAATCGCCCTTATTCATAAAATGAACGTCGCCTGTAGCACAGACCGGAATCCCCATTTCATCGCCCAGTTCCACCACGAACCGGTTAATGTCCTTGACCTGTTCTTCGGTAGTTATGTCTGTATACGGAGGACGTTCTGATGTAAGCATGAACATATTATTGCCCTGAGGCTGTATCTCCAGATAATCGTAGAAGCTTGCTATCTGCTTTATATATTCTTTTGGCTTCCCTTCAAGATAAGCCTGTATCAGCTCTCCTGCCTCGCAGGCGCTTCCGACAATAAGACCCTCGCGGTGCTTTACAAGCGCTGACTTAGGTATACGCGGACGCTTTTTATAAAAATCGAGATTGGACATTGAAATAAGTTTATAGAGATTTTTTAATCCTATATTGTTGCGGACTAGAATGATCTGATGATACGACGGCTTGTCCTTAACATTTCCGGTGTCGGCAAGCAGGCTGTTAAGCATATCCACAGTAACGAACATACCGGGATATTGCTCTGTGATCTGCCTGCACAGCCTTATAAATATCTCTGCCAGGACTTCCGCATCATCACATCCTCTATGATGATTGAAATCACCCAACCCGAAATGCTCGGCAACATAGTTGAGCTTGTGCTTTTCAAGCTCCGGAAGCATTATCCGGCTCATAGGCACAGTATCTATTGACGAAAACTCATACTTTATTCCCTGCCGCCTGAAAGCTTCCCTGATAAACGACGTATCAAAATCGGCATTATGCGCAACAAAAACAGGCCTCTCACCGCAGAATTTCACAAAGGCCTCCATAGCAGTTTTTTCGTCGGCAGCGTCTTTCAGCATATCGTCGGTTATGTGAGTAAGATTTGAAATAAAATCCGTAAGCTCTCTTCCGGGATTTACAAGCATATCAAAGCGTTCTGAAATCTCAAGATTTCTGAGCTTTACCGCACCTATTTCTATGATTCTGTCGTTAGTTGCAGAGGTGCCTGTTGTTTCAAGATCGAAGACAATTATCTCGTCGGTAAGCCTGCGCTTATCCCAGCCCTTGAAAACGTTTACGTCGTTGTTTACTTCGTATGCCTCTATGCCGTAAATAGCCTTGAAATTTCCGCCGCCCTTTCTTATTTTGGCTACGGCATTCATGGCGTCCGGATATCCCTGAACAACACCGTGGTCGGTTATGGCTATAGCCTGATGCCCCCATTCAAAAGCGCGGTTGACAAGCTTGTCCGCAGAGGTAAGAGCATCCATGCTTGACATATTGGTATGACAGTGAAGCTCTACGCGTTTTTTTTCTGCGCTGTCAGTCAGCTTTTCACGCTTTACCAGCATTATGCTGTCCGGAGTGAGATTGGTTTTATGGTCATAATCGTCCACCTCAACTTTACCGGAGCAAATTATACAGGCACCTTTTTTCAGCTTTTCAAGTATAGCCTCAAGTTCTTCCTTTGAAAGCATTTTCGAAGAACGTCCACGTTTTATTCCTCCGAGCATTTTTATAGAGAAAGACGAAGTAAAATCAGTAAAATATATAATAGCAATAAGCATTCCGTTACGGGTCTCTCTTGTGTCGACCTGAAAGACCTCTCCCCAGACCGTTATCGGTTCATCCATACCCTCAAGCGGTATGTTTTTCATATCCGTAACCTTTGAGTCGGAGCTTATCGGTGCGCCTTTAAGCACTACGGCATCCTCGGCAATAAGATGAAGCCTGGTAAAATCAACGCTGCAGGTGCGGAAGTCGATTTTTTTATCAGATACACCCGAATGAGAACCGCTTGGACCGCCCTGCTCCGGCGACTGAGAATATGGTATATTCACAGGAATACTCTGCAAAAATTCCTCCTGAGCTTTGTAAAACGCTTCTTCGTCGTTTTCGGTAACTCCTGTAAAAGCTATTCCTGCGCTTACTGAAAACATTTCATATACCAATGCACTGAACTGCGATTCAATCCCCGCCTTTTTCAACACTGATTCTCCGCCATGCAGCAGGTTAACAGTAAAGCTTCCGCTGTCATATACTGCGGTAGCGCCGTCAAAAAAGCCGTTTACAACCGGAAATCTGCTTTTCATAAACTTAACAAGCTCTCCGAAATAATCAGAGCCGAGCATATCAGGAGTATACTTGCACAGAATTTCAAATCTGTCTATTCCGATCGCCTGAGCCAGCTTGTTTTCACATTCGGACAGCAAATCAAAGCCCTGAAGCTCGTCGAACTTTACGGCAACAGACATTTTATTCTGCTGCTCGTAGAAAGTAAGCTTCAGAACTCTTCCGTTCTCCATTGATTTGGGAATAATTCCGCTGTATTTTTCAAATAAAGTATGTAACGTATAACTATTCATTTTAACTTCCTTACAGCTTTTCAATTTCCGAAAGCAATGCCTCCAGCGCTTCGCTTTCATTTACCTTTCTCAGCTTTTGTCCGTTTCTGAACAAAACAGCGCAGCCGTCGCCTCCGGCTATTCCTATATCGGCCTCGCCGGCTTCGCCGATTCCGTTTACCACACATCCCATTACGGCAACCGTTATGTCTTTGTCAATATCCTTTACGGCTTCCTCTACCTTACCTGCAAGAGTTATAAGGTCTATCCTGGTTCTTCCGCAGGTGGGACAGGACACGATTTTAACTCCGCGGCCTTTTCCCACTGCTTTTAAGATATCCTTAGCCGCATATATTTCCTTTACAGGGTCGTCAGTCAGAGAAACCCTTATCGTTTCACCGATACCGTCAGCCAGCAGAGAACCTATCCCTATGGACGATTTAATAATTCCCATCCTTTCGGTACCTGCTTCGGTAACGCCCAGGTGAAGCGGATAACTGCATTCCTCCGCAAGAATTCTGTATGCCTGTATCATATTGACAACATTTGAGGATTTAATTGAAACGACGATATCCTCAAAATCGCACTGTTCAAGTATTCTGATATGACGAAGTGCACTTTCGACCAGAGCTTCCGGTTTGGGGGAGCCGTATTTTTCAAGCAGATCCTTCTCAAGAGAACCTGCATTTACGCCTATTCTTATAGGAATGTTCCTGCTCTGACAAGCTTTTACTACAGCCTTTACCCTATCCATAGAACCGATATTTCCAGGATTGATCCTTATTTTATCAATCCCTGCCTCAGCGGCGGCAATTGCAAGACGATAATCAAAATGAATATCGGCGACCAGAGGAATATTTACCTTTTCTTTTATTGCAGGAACAAGTCTTACAGCTTCCTTGTCGGGCACTGCGGCTCTTATTATTTCACAGCCGGCTTTTTCAAGTCTTACTGCCTGATCTACCGAACGCTCAACATCTGAAGCCGGAATATTAAGCATAGACTGTATATAAATTTTCTTTCCGTCAAGAGTAAGACTGCCGACCTTAACAGGTTTTACCTGTCTGTTCATTTTATATTACCTCGCTAAAATATTTTTATAACATCGCTTACTGTTACAACTATCATCAGCAGCATAAGTGCTGTAAGACCTATGAAATGTACCATTCCTTCCTTTTCCGGAGGTACAGGCTTCTTTCTTATGGCTTCAATTATAAGGAAAACTAATCTTCCTCCGTCAAGAGCGGGCAGCGGCAGTAAATTAAACAATCCTATATTTATCGTGATAAATGCGCCAAGCGATAGCATCTGTTCCGATAAGGCGCGCCAGTCTATACCTGTTTCCGCGTCCGTCTCACTATCGATAACATCTCCGATAACATCCACTATTCCCACGGGTCCCGAAAGATCCCGAATAGAGTATTTTCCTGTAACCAAATCGGCAAGCGATATATATATAAGCCTTGAATAGGTCACACCTTGCTTAAAAGACTGTGAAATCACAGTAAGGGGAGACGCTTCTATCGGCTTTACAAAGAAGTCGATATGAAGACTGTTGTTCTCTATATCAAAAGCAACGTCGTTCAATTCCAGCTTTTCGCCGTTTCTTACGACCGTCATATCAAAAACGCCGTCTTTATCGTTCTGAAACTGATAGCTTATATCCATAGCGGTATAAATTCTCATTCCGTTGACCTTTATGATCTTATCACCCTCTTCAAGTCCGGTGACATGAGATCTGGAGCTGTCGCTTTCAAATTTGGACACCGTAGTAGAGGTGATAGGCGCCGACAGCGACGTATAGATTATAAGCAAAATAAAACCCAGAATAAGATTCATCACGATGCCGGCAACTACTATAGCCATTCGCTTTGGAACCGACTTTTTGCAGAACGCCCGGCTGTCGCCGCTTTCAGTGTCCTCGCCTTCCATTGAACAGTATCCGCCTATCGGGAAAAGCCTTAACGCATAAAGCGTTTCACCCTTTTGTTTTTTCAAAATTGCAGGTCCCATTCCGATTGCAAATTCGTTTACCTTCACGCCGCATTTCTTTGCGACGATAAAGTGTCCGAATTCGTGAATAAGAATTATAACCTCGAAAATGATCAGTGCAAAAAGAATTTTCATCAGATGTCGCCTTTCATTAAATATTTATTTCTTGATCTTTCTTATTTTTTCATACACATATTTTCTTGCCGCCGTATCAGCGCAAAGCACATCGTCAAGCTCAGTTACTTCTTTTCGTTCCAGATCCTCAAGCGCTCCGCAGACCAGCTTTCCGATATCAAGAAAACCTATCTTACCGCTGAGAAAGCTTTCAACCGCAGCTTCGTTTGCTCCGTTTACAATTGCCGGCATAGTTCCTCCGACGGTAACGGCCTTTATACATGCTCTGAGACAATCGAAAGTTTCATAATCCGGTTTTGCAAAAGTAAGCGTTCCGTAATCAGTCAGAGAAAGAGGTCTGACCGGACATTCTATGCGTTCAGGATACAGCAAAGCATATTGTATCGGTATTTTCATATCCGGAACACCCATCTGAGCTATTACGGAACAATCGTTATATTCTACTGCGGAATGTAAAACGCTTTCTCTGTGAACGACTATCTCGATTTGCTCCGGTTTCAGTCCGAACAGATGCATTGCCTCTATAAATTCAAGACCTTTGTTCATTAAAGTAGCAGAATCAATCGTTATTTTGTTTCCCATAGACCAATTAGGATGATTAAGTGCGTCGGCAACAGTAACGTTTTCAAGCTCGCTTTTCTTTCTGCCGTAAAAAGGTCCGCCGGAAGCGGTAAGGATTATCTTTCTTACCTGTTCCCTTTTATTTCCCTGCATACACTGAAAAACGGCCGAGTGTTCGCTGTCGACAGGAAATATCCTGACGCCGTTTCTTTCCGCGGCTTTTATAACCAGCTCACCGCCAGTAACAAGGGTTTCCTTGTTTGCAAGAGCTATATCGGTCTTATGCTCTATTGCGGTAAGGGTCGGCTCCAGTCCTACCATTCCTACAACAGAATTGAGCATAATGTCAACACCGTCAAGGGAAGCTATAGCTTTCAGACCGTTCATTCCGCTAAGTATCTCAACCTTGTTTCCTGAAAGCCGTTCTTTTAAATTATTGACTTTATCATCACGATAAATACATACATATTCCGCACCGAACTCAATCGCCTGCTGAGCCAGCAGATCGGTATTTGAATATGAAGCCAGCGCTTTCACTTTAATATTATGCTTGCGGGCAACCTCTAATGCCTGGGTCCCAATGGAACCGGTAGAACCTAATACGGTTATTGTTTTCATAATAATTGCCGCCCATGCGGGCTTTCTCCTCTCAACAAGGTTTCTGCTGTGTTTATTGTAATCCAAATCAAACTCTGAACCGGCTTTTTAACGCTCAATAGGGGTAGTCCGATCAAGCCCTAAGCTTAAATCTGCCCGCCCCTATTACAATTAATTCCGGTTTACTGTTATTAAATTATCCAGCCCTGTGTAAACATATAATACATAAACGGTGCCACAAGCAGAACGCTGTCAAAGCGATCCATAACACCGCCGTGACCGGGCATTATATTTCCAAAATCTTTGATATTGCACTGACGCTTTATCAGAGAAGCCGACAAATCACCTACAAGTCCAACAAGAGCGCAGCCGATCCCCGCCAGAAATACCATAATGTAATTTACCGATTCGCCTTTCAGTACAAAGTCGTAGAACAAGCTGATTATAATAAGAAGAATGCCGTTGCACAGAACTCCTCCTATAACTCCCTCCAAAGTCTTTTTGGGACTGATATTCGGGCAGAGCGGAGTTTTTCCGAAAAATGTTCCGACAAAGTATGCGCCTGAATCAGCCAGCCATGCGCCGCAGAGCGTAAGCACGAGCATAAACACACCGGTTTTTGAGAAAGAAGACATATAAAGAAGCGTGTCCATAGAATAAGTTATAAGCATAGTTATACCGATCATTAAAAAGAGATCTGTATACTTAAATTTATCATATGATTTCAGATATAAAGCAAGCATTGCCAGAATAAACAAACCGAAATAAAATCTGTCGTTAATAAAAGTAAGCCAACCATGCCGATGAAAAACTCCCATAAAGGCATTAAGAAAAGCATATCCGTAGCACAAATAAGACTGAATTTTATACTGATCATATTTTGTAGCCTTGAAAAGTTCATAGATAGCAGCCACAGATATAAATGCAATAGCAATATTGAACACAAATGTCTTATGAAGTATCAGTAAAACGATAGCCGCGGCAATCGCAACCGCAGCCGAAACAATTCTTGTATACATAATTAATAACCCCATCCTTTCAGAATAAAATCAAACGCCGCAAAATCTATATTCTGCCGAATCTGCGGTTACGTTCATTGTAAGCAATAACAGCGTCCTCCAAATCTTTTTTTGAAAAATCAGGCCACAGAATATCAGTGAAATAATATTCCGCATAAGCCGACTGCCAGATAAGAAAATTTGAAAGCCGCTGCTCTCCACTGGGTCTGATTATCAGATCTGCATCGGGAATCTCTTCGGTATACAGCCTGCTTTGAATAAGCTCCTGAGTTATATCGTCAGGAACTAATTCTCCGCTTTGAACGCTTTTTGCAATTTTCCGGACAGCGTGAGTTATCTCGTCCCTTCCGCCGTAATTTATTGCAAGAATAAGCGTCATTGAATCAAAATCCTTAGAATCCTCTTCGACTCTGCGCATTTTCTCCTGAAGTCCCGGATTAAGCATTGATCTGTCTCCGATAAAACGCACTCTTATATTCTCGTCTATAAAATCCCTGACCTCGTCAAGATATTTTTCAAACAGATCCATTATCGCCTTGACTTCATCTGCGGGACGCTGCCAGTTTTCCGTGGAAAATGCATAAAAAGTGATATATTGTATCCCGATCTCCTTTGCATGACGAGTTATGGTCCTGAAAGTCTTTGCTCCCTCACGGTGACCGTATTTTCTAGGCATTCCGCGTTTTTTAGCCCAACGTCCGTTCCCGTCCATTATAACTCCCACATGAACAGGAACCGATATGCCATTCCAGAAAATTGCATTTTTATTTCCCGACATTTTTCCGCCCCGTATTAAATCGAAAGCACCTCAGCTTCCTTTTCGGAAACATAGGCGTCTATCTGCTTTACAAATTTATCTGTAAGCTTCTGAATCTGCTCCTCGCAGTCCTTGAGATCGTCCTCGGTGATTTCATTGTTCTTTTTCATTGTTTTATATTTTTCCATAGCGTCGCGTCTGATAGATCTGATGGCAACTTTAGTATCTTCTCCCGCTTTTTTAACGTCCTTAACTATCTTTTTTCTGTCCTCTTCGGTAAGCTGAGGAAAGGTCAAGCGGAGCACAGTGCCGTCGTTCTGGGGATTGATTCCGATATCAGAAGCCTGTATCGCCTTTTCAATCTGACCCAGCGTAGACTTGTCCCATGGCTGAATAACCAGCACTCTTGCCTCAGAAACCGAAATAGCAGCCATCTGATTGACAGGAGTAGGGGCTCCGTAATAATCAACTCTGACTTTATCAAGAACGGCAGGATTAGCTCTGCCGGCTCTTATCGCAGCAAAATCCGAAAGCATCACGTTCACTGATTTTTCCATTTTCGCCTTTGCTTTTTCTCTGATTTCCTTCATAGAATTCATTCCTTTCAAATGTTTATGCAAATGTAAATTCAAGCGTTTTCTGCTGATATTACTTAACCACTGTACCGATATTCTTACCCATGCAGGCGTCGTAAATATTGTCTGGTCTGGCAAGATCAAACACAAGGATAGGGATGTTGTTGTCCTTGCACATAGCGGCCGCAGTCGAATCCATAACCGCCAGATCCTTTGACAATATATCGTTAAAACTGAGAGTGTCGTACTTTACCGCATCGGAATACTTATGGGGATCTTTGTCGTAAACACCGTCAACCATAGTTGCTTTAAAGAAGATATCGGCTTCAATTTCGGCTGCCCTCAATGCAGCGGCCGTATCTGTGGAAAAAAACGGGTTTCCGGTTCCGCATCCGAAAATAACTACTCTACCCTTTTCAAAGTGTCTCATTGCCTTGTTTCTGATATAAGGCTCAGCAACCTGAGGCATTGAGATCGCCGTCTGCACCCTTACCTCAAGACCGCAGTTTTCCAAAGCGTCGGCAACCGCCAAAGCGTTCATAGCCGTAGCAAGCATTCCGATATGGTCGGCTCTGGTCCTGTCCATGGCTCCGCTTGAACGACCTCTCCAGAAATTTCCGCC
>ERZ780218.1053-NODE-1053-length-20014-cov-2.713262_pt1 | contig 20014 bp, 23 predicted proteins | sample MGYA00510975_ERZ780218 | MGnify/ENA primary metagenome ERZ780218 (study PRJEB29588, sample SAMEA2152063) | human gut metagenome | biome: human gut; feature: human-associated habitat; material: faeces | place: Denmark | collected 2008/2010 ... | reverse complement strand
GAAATGTTACAGCGGACGGATTTTTTCAAAAAATCTATCAGCAAAATATAGCTCTATTAAAAAGCAGCACTAAAGAAGATATTTTCATATTCCTCCTGGTGCTGTTTATATATTATTTCAGCTTATCCTTATTATCTTCTTGTTTCTTTTTATCCCGATATTTCCGTATGAGTTTATTACGGATAGGAACGCCAACACCAATCAAAAGCACAACTGCCAAAATTGTGAAATCCATACAATCACCTCACATTTCCTTTTTCTTCATAACCCGAATGGACAAGAAGATTGAAACCGCATACATCACGACAATAGCAAAAACCGCAAGGAAAACGAGAAGTATCGGAGAAGATTCAACGACTGAAATAATTGAGTTCCCGATAGCTGGCATTTTAGAGAGAAGAAGTAAAGTCACTAAAAAACCGGCCACTGGAATATACATAAATACCCGTCCTTTGATTGAGCCGTACTTGTAATATCCCGGAATCTGGAACACGGTATAGAGTGCAAATAAGAATACTCCTGCAATAGCGGCAGTTACAATATCAAATACGCCAACTGTTTCACCCAGCATTTTCAAGACAAGCGGCTGTGCAATCAAAGAAATAATCAAGGAAAGAAGCCCCATTGCAAGGACGAAAACATAGCGTCCGATCACAAGCTCACTTTTATGAACAGGTAAAATACCAAACAGACGATCCATACTGTTTTTTTCTGTGATGGAAAAGGTATATCCCGTCGTCATGGCAATAAAGCACATAGCAAATGATACCCCTGTCAGCAATGAACGATTGATTGCGGCAAACACAATCGGCAGAAGCAGGGTGAAACAAATTGTCTTAAAATATGGTTTTACCAATGCAACATCTAATTTTGTGGATTTCAAAATATTACTCATAATCGTCACCTTTCTTGCTTGTAAACACTACAATTTCATCAATGGTGGCAGGCTCAATGGTCAGGTTAGGGAAACCGCTAATATCTTCGGTTTTCATCAGTGCCTCAAATCCCGTAGGGAATGTACGAATACCAGCCGCCTTATTTTTCAGATCATCGGACAGTTCCTCAATTCCACCTTTTACAATGCGGAACATATCTACAAAATCATCTTTGCTGCCAGTAAAGTACAGCTCGCCATAGCTGATGTAGGTAATATAATCGGCTGCACGCTCCAAATCGCCTGTGATATGGGTGGAGAACAAAACACTATGCTCGCCATCTTCAATATACTCTGAAAGAATTTTCAAAAGTTCATCTCTGGAAACCGGATCAAGTCCACTGGTCGGCTCGTCAAGGATCAGCAGTTTGGCGTCGTATGAAAACGCACAGGCAAGCATTAACTTCATCTGCATACCTTTGGAAAGTTCTTTTACCTTTTTGGTTGGTGCAATGTGAAATTTCCGTAACATATCCGCAAATTTCTGGCTGTCCCAATTTGGATAAAATACCGAAATGGATTTTTCAACCTGCGACACTTTCCAATCATCACTGAAATAATTTGTATCGAAAACAACGCCCAGCTCTGATTTTACTTTTTGTTCTTCTGCGATATTATCCAGCCCCATCACTTTGACTGTGCCGCCGGTGCGCTTGAGCATATTCAAAATCAGTTTGATTGTCGTTGTTTTGCCAGAACCATTCGGGCCGATCAAGCCCATAATATATCCCTTTGGCAAAGTAAAGCTGATATTGTGAAGCTGAAAAGAATCAAAAGATTTTGAAAGATTCGTTACCTCTAAATAATTAGTCATCTGTTTTTACCTCCGTTAAAATGTCCAAAAGGCGATGTAATTCCTCTGTGGATAGATTTGCCATTCTTGCAGCTTTTATTGCTTCGGTAAGATTGTTTTCTACTTTGCAAATAAGCTGCTCCTTAATCAGCTCTGAACCAGATCCCATTACGAAACATCCGCGCCCCTGCACATTTTTAACAAAGCCCTCTTGCTCTAATTCTGTGTATGCCTTTGTCACTGTTAAGACGCTGATCTTTAAGTCTTTGGCAAGTGTTCTAAGGGAGGGCAAAGTTTCTTCGGCTTGAAGTTCGCCCGATAAAATAGCCGCCTTGATCTGCTGTTTAATCTGCTCGTATATGGGGACGCCAGATACATTTGAAATAATCAGTTTCATTGCTGCATCCTCCGTGTGTTTTAACTGTTATGCTGTTATGTATAACAGTATAACACACGCAACAGAAGAAGGCAATACATATCAAAAAGTTTACAATTACAAAATTATCCGTCACCACGGCAAGATTTCTTTCCCGCTTCTATTTTTTTCAAGGCAGGCGAGATACGAATTATAAAATGAAGCTAAAACGCAAATCATATCATTCCCAGCGCATTATATGAACAATAGAATGTAATAGGGTGATGTGATATGCCGAATGTAAAAGATTGCCCTGGATTTGAAACCTTCGGAGCAGATGTTCAGCAGGCGCGTGAAGCTGTGAAAATGTCCCGCCGGGAGCTGGCCGAAAAGGTCGGCATTGACCCGCGCTATCTTGCAAATATTGAGTTGTGCGGCACAATTCCAAGCGTACCGGTTGTGATGCAGCTCATCCGTATTTGCAAGCTGCCCGCAGAACGCTACTTCAACCCGGAGCTGCTTCGGGAGGACAGTGAACAGCGCCAGCGGACAAGCCACAAATTACAGCTTTGCCCGTAGAAGTATCTGCCCATTGTGGAAGGTGTCATTGACGGAGCCATCAAATTGAAAGATGCGGATGATGAGAAGGAGGATGTGTAAGCGTCCTCTTTTCTCATTTGAAGAAATACCGCCCGAAAGGGCATAAATACGGGGTACGAGAAACCGGCAAGCAATGCCTCGTGGGACCCACAGAGGCCAAACCTGGGATTTTCGCTGGCGCGAAGATCCCAGGTTGCTTGTTGAGGGCGTTGCCCCCAAGCCCCCATATCGACAGTGAAGATATGTACCTCAATCGAACCTTGGTCGTACAAGGAGCATCCGCGTCATTGTACACTAAAGCTGAAACCGGACAGTTATTTCTTGCGCTTACCATAAATGATTTTGCTGTTCAAATCTGTGGGAATGTATCTGAACAAGAAATCATAGAAGTCGCCGAAAATTTGAAGGTCAATTAGTGTTACAGTTTTTCTCTTTGTGGGTCTATATATAAAGAGGTTGCATTTTTTACACCACCGGACACAAAACAAGGAGGAAAACTATGAGAATGAAACGAATTGCCGCCTTTCTATTGGTTGCTTTGGCTTTACAATGCATGATGACAACGTCAGCTTTTGCTTCTGATAAAGCCGCCCAACCACGATTTAGTGACTTTAGTTCCATCTACGCAGGACTTTACGATGTAGGTAACGGTATTTACGTTATTGAGGGTACTGCTGCTGCACCGAATGCTAGCAAACGTGTCTATATTACTCTTACCCTTGAGAAAATCGTAGGAAACAAAAGCACCGTCGTGCCAGGTTGTACATGGACGGCCTCGGGTATGGTTACAGCACAGACAAGTGCGCGGCGTTCCTTGTCTCCCGGTACTTACCAAGCTCATACCTATGCTGAGGTATACCTCGGCGACACACTGCTGGAGACTGCTGATGCCTACAGCAATGTCGAATTCGTACACTGAGCTCCCCCACTCTCGTAAAGAAAATGGCGAGCTGCCCCTTTCATGGAGCAGCTCGCCATTTTTATTGATTCTATTCAAAAGTCAGTTGACCATCCTGCGCTTGACAATGTAGTGGAGCAGGAGCTCGGGCCAGAAGGGCAAGAGCCGCTTCCGGATCAGTGAGCCAAGGTCTGATCTCATCTCGCAGAAGGGTCAAAGGCATCCGGTCGTGGATCTTGGAAACGGAGGCATTGGGGGCGGTGGTCAGAATCACAAAGCAATTCACGTCCTCAACACAGTCATATATTCCAGCAAGCCAAAGAGGACTGCCTGGCACTGTGAACAAGTATGGTCTATGTGAAGAATCCCATTCATAGAACGCAGTAGCAGGGACTACGCAGCGGCGCCCGGCGATACTGCGCCGGAACATAGCTTTCTGAGTGACGGTCTCCGCACGAGCATTGATGATCAGATGTCCGTTCCGTCCCGGCATGCCCCATTTCTGCAAATCTCCGACGACCTTGTCTCCTCTTGAAATAAGCACCGGGGCGCTACATGAGGGCGCAACGTCTCCATCTATGATACGGAAGTTCAGTTCGTCCTGCCCACATCTTTTTTGAACACTCCGCACGATTTGTCGTAAATCATCACTCTCTGCGGCACTGAACTGGTATCGACCACACATAGCGCTGCACCTCCTTCTAAACCTTATCCCACAACTACGCCAAAAATACGGAAGGGCGCATCGGCGCAGACATGAATCGGTTGGTATGCAGGGTTCAATGAACGAAGTTCTGTTTTTGTTCCATCTGTCCACAACTTCTTGCAGTAGCTCTGTCCATCATAATAACACATGACGATCTCGCCATTTTCCGCCACATCTCGCCGCTTGACCCATACCATTTGACCATCCGTGAACCGAGGCATCATACTATCGCCCGCCAAACGCACACCGAAATCAGCACTTGCCGGAACCGTATCGTCAACCTCGATCTCCTCAAAGGCATCATCATCCAGTATCTGACCTGTACCGGCTGAGGCAGCCTGCAGATAGATAGGTATCAGTCGTGTTTTGGGAGGATCAATTTCCATACGGTATCGCGGTGAATCCAACAATAAGCTTCGGAATTCAGCGAGCTTTTGGAGTCCCGCGTCATTCAACCCATCACGGAGAGATTCCGGGCTGAACAGGTAACTCACATCAGCATTATTGAGGACGCGAGCCAGCGCCAGCGCATGATGAATTTTTGGCTGAGTGCGTCCGCTCTCCCAAGAGCACAGGGCTCCTTTTCCAACGCTCTCACCTGCCGGCAGATATTTTGACATAGCTGCAACAACCTGATCCTGCGATAGTCCCAGGCGTTTGCGCTCTTGTACCAACCGCTCATACCACTGCATGCTGTATCACCTCAATGATATTATACAGCTTCCCGAAGATGCTGACAAGGTCGTTTTCTCAAAAAATCTACAAAACTAATATTTTCAGCCATTGATTTATTTATTTTGTAGACTTATAATGAAATCGCAGGGAGGTGAGTTTGATGCAGCCGAGGCAAATTCTCCATTGCGATTGCAATTGCTTTTATGCCGCGGTGGAGGCACAGGAGCATCCCGAGTACCGGGGGAAACAAATTGCGGTGTGTGGTGATCCCCAAGCCCGCCACGGAATCGTCTTAACGGCAAGCTATCCCGCAAAGCGGCAGGGCGTCAAAACCGGGATGGCAATATGGCAGGCGCAGCAGCGCTGCCGGGATTTGATTATCATTCCACCACATTATAGCGAGTATGTACGGTATAGCGGGTTCGTTCGAGAGATATTTGAACAGTACACGGACCAAGTTGAGCCGTTTGGACTTGATGAAAGCTGGTTGGATGTCACCGGCAGCTGTGGCCTTTTTGGAAACGGAATGAGTATCGCCAAAGACATCAGTCGTAAGGTCAAGAAAGAGCTGGGCATCACGGTTTCCATCGGTGTGGCAAATAACAAAATTAGTGCGAAACTCGGCAGTGACTACAAGAAACCTGATGCCATAACCAGAATTGAGGCTGACAATTATGAAGAGATTGCCTATCCTTTGCCAGTTGAGGATCTGCTGTATGTGGGGGCAGCCACCAAGAAGAAGCTTCATTGGTACGGTATCCGAACAATCGGAGATTTGGCAAAAACAAATCCCGACGTATTGGCGGGATGGTTCGGCAAAATGGGGTATATTCTTTCCAGTTTTGCCCGAGGCACCGATCAAACTCCAGTTGCCAAACAAGGGTGGTATGCTGCTGTAAAGAGTATCGGCAATTCGGCCACGACACCACGCGACCTGCTGAATGATAAGGATGTCTGGTTGATGCTTGTGATCCTATCCGAGAGCATTGCATCACGAATGCGGGAACTGGCAATGAAGTGTACCGTTGTCGAAATTTCTGTTCGCGATAAAGACCTTTGCAGTTTTATCCGGCAGCGAAAACTGGAAACACCAACCTGCTACAGCATGGAAATCGCCCAAGCTGCATTCGCTTTGTTCAAGTCCAGTTATTCCTGGGCAAAGCCATTGCGCAGCATCGGTGTGCGTGGTTCCAATCTGGTTTCGGCAGATTCAGCTATACAGCTCTCTTTGCTCTCTAACGAAGAAAACCGCGAACGTCATGAGCGTTTGGACCGCGCCGTGGATGTCATACGGGAGCGGTATGGATATACAAGCCTGCAGCGTGCAATCGTGTACACAGATCACAAACTTGGAAGAGTAAATCCTACTGAGCATACGATCCATCCTGTTGGCTACTTCTGTTCCGGGTAGGGGGCATTTGAATGAAACGAGAGAGAGAAAAGAAATATGTGGTAGTTGATGTTCGCTTTTCTGAAGATGGGCGTCTTCGTCCGCTGCAGATCGTCTTTGATGAAGAGCACATTTATGAAATTGATCGAGTCAAAGATGTATGTCGAAGGGCTGCAGATGTGGGAGGGGTTGGTGATCGCTATACCTGCTTGATCCGTGGCCAGGAGCGCTATCTCTGGTTTGAGAAGGGCCGGTGGTTTGTAGAGGCATTTGCTCATTGACCAGGAGTTCTCTTTAACAGGAAAAAGAAAGCCCCCGCCGTCACACATGCGGATGTGGCGGTGGGGCTTCGTTATGCATGACTCATATTGTTTTGCCTGAATGATCTTCCGATCTTTTGAATGTTCCAAAGGAACGTATTTTTTCTTAGGACCGTAGTCTGAATGTTTTTGGCGCAATGCGATCAATCGAGTACACCCCTCGCACAAACCTGCGGTTTGTACGAGGGGCATTTCGTCTTCTGATGTGATTATTACCAAAATATGATGTTTTTACAACGCCGATATTTTAGTGTGGGCTCATTTTGAGATAGTATTCTCGCACCATTTGTATTTTCGCAGCTTTAAGTTAAAGATCAAACACACCAAAACTCCGGCAATTCCGATGATAAAAAACAACATGGCCGCTCCCGCACCCTTGTTTTCTCCAAAAAGAGATACCAATATGCTGTTTGCAGGCTGTGCAGCCATTAGCGGTTCAAAAACGTTATCCACAAACAGGCCGCCCAGAAGAAAACCGATGGGAATGGTAAAAAATTGTAATGTGTTGCGGCAGGAGTAGACACGTCCCTGCATATCAAGTGGGATGCTGCTTCGGAAAATCACATCCAAATTTGCGTTCATGACAGGTATGAATAACCAGCCTAAGACAGCTCCGATGCACCAGATCAGCGGTGTTTTCCCAAAAGCGAGAAGAAAATTCTCACTGCTCATTGACAAAAGCAAAGCGAGGGAAATGACCCTTATTCGATTTTTCGGTGCAGGGAGAAGCGTAACGAGCACGCTTCCAGCCAATGTTGCGATGCCGACGCATGTATTGACGAACCCCAAAACCGTTTCCCCGCCGTTTTGTTTTGACAATACCATAGCGGGAAGTGCTGCGTCATATATGGACGCCACAAGATTGATGCAGGCTAAATACAAAATCAAAGTTAAAATCAGCGGGTTCTCTCTGAGCCATATGATCCCCTTTCGGGCTGCTGTCAATAGTTTTTCCTCCGCCGGCTTAAGCACATCACTTTCGGGGATGTGTATAAAAAACAACAGAGTTAGAAAAGCAACTGCAAAAGTAATCAGATCAACGGCAATCACCGAGCCTATCCCGGCGAATGCAAACAAGGCTGTCGCCAGAATAGGCGTCAGAATCGAGTTCAGGGACTGAGAGAATGAACGCAGCCCGCTGGTTTTTTGATAATAGTCCTTTGGGATCAGCAGTGTCGCCGCTACCTCACTTGCAGGCTGCTGAATGGTATTCATCAGTCCGTTCAAGGCGTTCAAAATATACAAGTGCCACACATTGAGGGCATCGGCTTTGATGAGCAGAAAAACAATAACGGTGCTCAGTGCCGCAAGTAAGTCGCAGACCAGCATAGTGCGCTTTTTGTTCCACCTATCGCTCAAAGCGCCCGCGAATATGCTCATTATCACATAAGGCGCATAAGAACAGACCGATAAAAGTGCAGTTTTGAGTGCGGAGCCGCTGCGAAGATAGAGCCATAATACCAGTGCGTAGCTTGTCATGCCGCTGCCAAGAGCGGAAAGAGTCTGCGTGCTCCAAAGCATTAAATACGGTTTAAGTTGTTTCGTTTTCATAATTGACTTTGCTCCTTTGATTTTTTCTAATTCTAAATCAAAATGCAAAGCCCGAGGACTTGAATTATCCTCCATGCAATGTCCTCAAACTTTGCATGGAGCACAAACAATGCAGAGTATCACTGGTTATCCCTCCTATTTCAATTTTAACAATATGCCGATTCCGATAGCAAAAACATTATAGCGCAAAAGTGATACTTTTTCTACATATCTAATCGACCTATAACAAGATTCTGCCGGTTTTTTAACATTGTTTGTTAGCAGTTATCCTTTGCATGAAATTGAGATACCAATTTATAAAACGTACTTCTTTTAAGACCAAGCATGTCCATCGCTGCAACTGCAGTGATTTGTTTCTCTTCCCATTGCCGATAAACTTCTTCCCAGTTTGGAGGATATCCTATTCTAGGTCGTCCAAGGTGAATACCTTTCTCCTTGGCCACCGCAATCCCCTCTGCTTGTCGCTGCTTAATGGTTAAACGTTCTTGCTCAGCGATGCTGGAGAGCACTTCTATGAGAATGTTGTTGATCATATCAAAAACCCACTGCTGTCCATCCGGCAGATCGATCATCGTCGTAGGAAGATCAAGGACCTGGATTTTGATGTGATGGTTCTTGAAGTATTGCAGTTCCTGAATGATATGTTCCTTGTTGCGGCTGAGCCGGTCCAATGACTTCACTACCAATGTATCACCATCCCGCAGCATGGTACCTTTAAGTGCAATATATCCAGATCTTTCCAAACTGGCGCCGCTGGCGTGATCTGTCACAATATCCCGCTCTTCTATGCCATGATCGCGCAGCGCCTTGATTTGACGGTCAAGATGCTGCTCCCTGGTCGATACCCGGGCATAACCATATATTTTTTTCATCTCGCTCCTCCTCAAAATGTCAAATACCTTCTGAAAATGTCCGCCGCTTTTCAGACATATCCACAAATGATTTCAAGACTTTTTTGGACATTAAAAACAACGTGTTTTCTTGTTCATGGTATGCATCCGTAAAGGTACACCTTTTCAGAGCTATCTTATTTCACCGGCAAAGTTCGTGAAATACAACACGTAAACCCATAATCTTGATGAATTTTTACTTTTCGGACATTCACATCGGAATATTCGATGTTAACAAAAGTTTCTGACTTGATATTCCGAAACTGTTGACCTCTTGCTTTCTTTTGAGTATAATATTGAAAAAGAGATCAGGAGGCGCACTATGACTGAACTTATAAATCGCCCTGAATATCTAAATCAGCTGATTCAACATCGAGATGTGGATTTGGTCAAGATTGTAACTGGCATCCGGCGATGCGGAAAATCATCCCTGCTGGATCTGTTTCATCAATATCTGTCCGATAGTGGAGTACCTGACGTCAACGTAATTCACATGAATCTGGAGTCGTTACGCTACAGGAACCTTACTAACTATCTTTCTTTTTATGACTATGTCAGTGAGCGCATACCCAAGAGCGGGAAAACCTATTTGATCTTCGATGAGCTTCAAGCAGTGGAGCATTGGGAAAAAGCCATTGAATCCTTCCGTCTTGACTTCGATGTGGATATTTATATTACGGGCTCCAATGCTTATCTGCTTTCGACGGAGTTCTCAACGCTGCTCTCCGGCAGATATGTTGAAATCCGCATGTTGCCATTATCTTTCAAAGAATTTTTGGCATTCTATGAATTTGCTCCCTCTGTCACAACTGAAGAAAAATTTCAGAGGTATCTGCAGTTTGGCGGTATGCCGATTCTGAGAGAATACCAGTTCAATGAAGCAAGAAGCAATCAAGCACTGGAAGGCATCTATTCTACCGTAGTGCTGCGCGATATCCTCCAGCGAAACAATCAGGTAGATCAGAGAATCCTACAAAAAATCATGCTTTTCCTTTGCTCCAACATCGGGAGCATTACTTCACCCAACAACATTGGAAATGTTTTGTCGCATGAAGGCGACATTCAACAGGGCAGCAGAAAAAATGTCGCTGGTAAAACGGTCGATAAGTACATCTCGATGCTGCGCAGTGCCTTTATTTTCTTCTCTGTGGGAAGATACGATGTAAAGGGCAAACAACTGCTGAAAACACTGGGAAAGAACTACATCATCGATATGGGCTTCCGCAATATGCTCCTGGGTTATCGCGATGCAGACCGAGGGCACATCATCGAAAATATTGTGTTTCTGGAACTCATCAGACGTGACTATCGCGTTTATATCGGAAAAGTTGGGGAAACTGAAATTGATTTTGTTGCAGAGAAGCCGAATGATAAGCTGTATATCCAAGTAACGGAAAGTATGCAGTCACCAGAAACGCGTGATCGAGAACTCAAGCCCCTTCGGATGATACCAGACAATTACGAAAAAATCGTATTGTCCATGGATAGAAACTATATCAATTCTTATGACGGTATCAAATCTTTGAACCTGATCGATTGGCTACTGTCTTGATCAAAAGGTGTGATCCGAGGCAGACTCACCACAGTCGCACTGATAGGTCCGGTGGGTGGATCGTTCGTGATTAAGGAGACAGGTATGGCACGACAATATAAGTTGGCCCGAAAAATGAAGAAAATCACGCTGACGGCAGCAGCACGGGAGCTGGGGGTAACGCAGCCAGCTCTCAGCAGCTGGGAGAGTGAGCGGAAGGCGCCTTCAATTGAAGCGTTGATTCGCATGGCGAAGTTTTATGGAGTCACAACTGATTTCTTGCTCGGGCTTTCTCAGGAAGCTGATCCAAGAAAAGACTGGCTTGAGCCAATTGACCCTTCACTGATTCCAGTTTTACATGAAACACCAGTATTTTCTCCGACTCGTGGCTGGGCATTTGTTGACGCGGTTACCAGCGAATTACATTTTGCGAATGGCGAAACCCTGCCTGCTTCCAATTTGACAGAATTGTATATTATGGCACCTGTTCTTATGTGCCCGTCGGTTCCCAACAATCCGGCGCTCACTAAGTCCGAACTGTCAAAGTATGATGAAGTGTGGGTGGAACCAATTTCCACTGACCGTATGTTGCGGCAAGAACTGCGTGGATGGTACTGCGTGAAAAAGTATTATGTAGAAAACACCGTAGGTCAAAGATTCTATTTTGATTTCTATGGCGCTAAGTGGTTGGCATTTTCGTTGGAAGAAAAGGAGACCCAAAATGAAGTATAAATTGTATCGTGCTCAGTATGAAATGCAATTTGATGAAAACGGCGAGCCGCTCGAATGGGAAGATGCGTTTGAATTGGTAGGTGTGGAATATGCCCAGGATGTTGATCGTGCAACTCCCCTTCTGATCAAGGCAATTACTGATGAACTTGGCACGACACCCCAATATGCCAATTGTGAAGTCGCTGCTTATGCACCGGATCTGTATAGACAAGAGTTGAGCGAGGATTACGACTACGAGATGATGGGGATTGTGTATCCGCCAAACGCGAATCACAATATATTGATTCCTTTCCTGGTTAAGGAAGAAACAGAGACTCCGGACTGATTGGTCTGTGCTTCTAACGTGAAACAGACTGCGTTTCCTTGAAAGATCCAAAACCAACGGGTTGCCTTGGTATCAGCAGTTGCAAGGAGCGTAGCTGCTACGGATTATTTTTTTGCAGATATTGATTTTGACCTGGACATCCGATATACTATATACAACAGTATCCGTCATTGCTTCGGCGATGAAAGTATTCTAGTTGCACAGCGTCTGAAAGAGCCATTCTTTCAGGCGCTTTTTTGTTCTGATGCTTCTTAATGAAGAGGCACAGATCGAAATAACGCGCAGGGACGTGGCCTTGCGCCGTCAGTTCGTATCATGGCTTTATGCCACAAAAGCACTCAGAGGATGAAAGTCCTTTGGGTGCTTTTTTATATAGATTGGAGTCGGAAGGCTCCCCACCTTTTTTCTCGGGGAGCCTTCGGGCACACCCGTTTACATAAATACTCTATAAAGAAAGGCGGGTGTGTTAATGGACGCACTCAAAGATGCATGTCGAGCAAGTGGCGACTATTCGATTACACTGATTCCCTATTATGCACAGGTGATTGCCGATTTCGATACCGCCGACACAGTGCGACAGCGCAGGTTTGAATCATTGCAAAAACTGCATGGTCAGCTTCATCTTTACAAAAAAAGAGGGTATGATGCTGAGCTGCTCTGTTCACTGGCCGCGCGAAAAGCGGAACTCATTATGAAGGCAAGCACAAAGGCTGAAATGGCACAGTTGGACAGGCCAAAACCGCCTCACTATGATGGCGTGAAGTTCTATCCGAACCCTTACCTGACTCCGGAAGAGGAGTTGATCTGCTGGTGCGAGACATCTCTCTTGGCTCCGCTGGACAACACCGCCGTGCAAAGGTACATGGAAGTGTTTCGCCAAGTCTTCCCGGAAAAAGCCAACTGGGCATTTGGGGAGGTGCTGCAGTGAGCAACCATGCAATGGTTTCTGCTTCTCAATTTGACCCGGCGCAGCTCACCTTCCGGGATTTAATCTGTCACTACGGTACGGGGCGAGTGATCCATATCGATGGCAGAGGTGCCAGCAAGCAGATTCAATATCGCTTTGGCATCCAGACGGAAATTGGTGACTTTGAAGTGCATGAGTGGATGAAACTGGTCCGCGTTCTTATTGAACGAGCCGGCGAAGAACCGCTTCAGCAGCGCCTTGTAGAACTGGTTGAACAAGAAATGCCTTGGCTGCACAGGGATTTTGAACGCCAGTTGGAAGCACTTGAGCTGCACGCACGCAGAATATTTGAAAACCCGGAATGGGTTGCTTACGAGAAATTCAACAAGGAGGTAGCACATGAGTGCGAATCAAAACAGTAATGAGCATGACCGCATGCGCGAACTGATCGGCAAAATTCACGATGCCGACGTAGCCTATTACCAGCAGGATTGCCCGATCATGACAGACCGGGAATATGACCAGCTGGTGGATGAGCTGCAAGCACTGGAGACCGAGACTGGACTGATCCTGTCCAACTCGCCCACGCAGCATGTGGGCGGAGAGATCCTGGACGAACTGGTTCCGGTGCGCCATACCAAACCGATGCTGTCAGCGGGAAAGACCAAGCAGGTCGAGGATCTGGTCAAGTTCGCCGCCGGTCGAGCCGTGTTGCTCAGCTGGAAAATGGATGGGCTGACGATCGTGCTCCGGTACGAGAACGGCGGCCTGCAGCAGGCCATTACCCGTGGCCGGGATGGTATCATCGGCGAAGATGTGACCCACACGGTCCGTACCTTTCTGAATGTCCCTCTCACCATACCCATTCGGGAGCCATTCGAGGTGCGCGGCGAAGGCGTCATCTCTTGGGACAATTTTGAGAAGGTCAATCTTAGTCTGGGAGGCAACTACACGCATCCGCGCAACCTGGCTGCCGGCAGTGTGCGAAAGCTGGACTCCGGCGAATCCAGGAAACGGAAACTGGAATTCTGGGCGTTCGACCTGGTCAGTGATACGCTGGAGCATCAGAGCAAACTGGCCCAGCAGGAGCTGCTGCAAAACAGTGGTTTTTCTGTTGTGCCCTATATCTTCCTGCCCGAATCTCATACGGAGCAGGAGGTGCGCGATGCTGTTGGCGCATTCCAGCCTAAGCACTTTGCCTATCCGGTAGACGGAGTCATCATGGAATATGATGACGTTGCGTATGGGCGTAGTCTGGGTGCAACCGGGCATCATGAAAACCGGCTCATTGCTCTGAAGTGGCAGGATGAACTGTATGAAACTCGCTTTACCGGTGCAGAACTGGCAACGACCAGAACCGGTATGGTGAGTATCACCGGTTTGTTCGACCCCGTCAACATGGACGGCGCTCTGGTGAGCAGAGCCTATCTGCACAACGTCGATATCTTTGATTCGTTCCAGTTTGGAATCGGTGACACGATCAAGGTGTACCGCGCCAACATGATCATTCCGCAGATCGCAGAGAATGAAACGCGCAGCAACACCTTCTTCCTGCCGCTGCAGTGCCCTTGCTGCGGGCACAGGCTCTCGATCCGCCAAACTTCCGGTGGTACGCGGCAGCTTTACTGCGAGAACCCGCACTGCGCTGCCAAACTGGTGCAGAAGTTTGCTCATTTCTGTGAGAAAACCCGGATGAACATTGAAGGATTATCGGCGGTCACGCTGGAAAAATTCATCGGCCATGGCTGGGTAAAGGATTTCGGAGATCTCTATCAGCTGGATCGATTCAGAGACGAGATTATCCGCACAGAAGGATTCGGTGAAAAATCCTATGAGCGAATCCATAGCGCCATCGAAAAAAGCCGCAGCTGCACCCTGGCTAAGTTCATTGCCGGACTCGGTATCCCGATGGTCGGCAGGCACGCCGGTCGTGATCTGGAACGCTTTTTCCACGGGTCCTGGGACGAGTTTGAGACTGCAATCCAAAAGCATTTCGACTTTACGGTCTTGCCGGATTTTGGCCAGACCATGAATGACAACATCTACGCTTGGTATGCGGACAAAGAGGAAGAAAAACTCTGGCGTCCGCTGCTGGCACAAGTGCATTTCAAAAAGGAGAATACGGATATGGAATCCATCAAAAAGACCCCGTTTTGGGGAAAGACCGTTGTCGCTACCGGAAAGCTCATGGGCTATACCCGTGACGGGATTCAGGAGAAGCTGCTGAAGCTCGGCGCCCGACCTGCTTCCTCGGTAACGAAAAAAACCGATTATCTCATCGTTGGGGAAAAGGCTGGCAGCAAGCTGACCAAGGCGCAGCAGCTCGGCATTCAGACCCTGACTGAGGAAGAATTCGAGAACATGATCGCGGAATAACCGCAGCACAACCGTAGCGGAGCAGCACCGACTGCTCCGCTTTTCTTTTATGAAAGGAGTCAGAACATGAACAAGCGTCGCGTAATTATCGAAGGTCGCCCTGTTGCGGCTGTCACTGTGGGCTATCCTGCTTATATCCAGCAGTCGAACGGGATTTTGCGTACTTCTCCGATCGTGGGAATCGGCAGCTTGTCCCCTTTTGAACTGCAATTTGAAACCCAGAACACGCGCTACACCCTGAACATTTTGACTGCAGATGAACTCTGTAGACCGAATGGAGGGCAGTCTGCATGAAACCCCCGAAGGAAACCAAAGAGGAACGCTTTCGTCGAGTGGCAGAAGCACGGGTCAACAAGATCCTGTGCATGATTCGGTTATTGGGAAATTGCGCTGGAACTGCCGTCTACAGGTATTCCCAGGACCAGGTGGATCAGATATTTGACACGCTACAGGCAGCACTTAGCTCAGCCAGAGCAAGGTTCGAGGGCCCCAGGTCCCGCTTCAGTCTGGCGCAGCCCTATAACCTGCGCCGCACAATGAAGCTCAATCCGCATGTAGCGCTGAAAATGCCGGACGATAGCATTGTTACAGCCGTCGTGTTCGCCGAAGATGAATATCCGGCCATCAATGTATATTGCCAAACCGGTGAGGATGATCCGGAACTGATTTGTTTTGTTGAGTATAATGCCGAACACAAACAGGATCAGGCGCTGCACATCGGTGTGTACCGGGAGGACGAAGAAGATACACAATATTATGCGCCCTACAGGGCAAGGGATTTGAATGGAAGAACAGATTGATATCTTGAAAACCCGACGAATGTCTTGGGATGCCGTGAGCCGAATCTTAGAAGAATCAGTTCATGAGCTCCTCGGGAAGAAGATCCGGATCAGGGCCTGGGCGGAAGATACGGATTACTGGGGTGCTATTGCTCAGGATTATAGGTTCAGTTTAGATGATTTGAATCGCCTGATGGACTCGGTCCAGGCAAATAGCACTGTGCGGCTAAGGACGCTGCCGGAAGACGACACAACGACGAACAGTTTCGGTATGGATCTGGGAGAGCTATTGCTCAAGCGAAAACTCCAGGCAAATTGGTCTGATTGGCATATTGCGAAACCTTGCCTGTGGTTGCTCGGCTATACCAGCCGCCAAACGCATCCGTATACTGCGACCGGGCTTTTGAATTCTCTGCCGAAAGACAAGCTCATGAGCACTGAGGATGTAAAAGACTACCTTTACCGGAATGGCTGTTCAGATCGCGCACTTTCGGAAATCCGCGAGGCATATCTCGAAGAATTTGGCAACGAGCTGTGTTGGCGCTATCCAATTTCGGACGAAAAACATCTCGGCGCTTTCATTCTTGTCGTGCAGGAAGGATTTCTGCATATTCCGTATGATTGCGTGTACTATGAGCCGTATGAACTTTTGGAGATGGATGACATCGCGCTCCATAACGCCGAATCGCTTGAGTTGTTCCTTGCAGACTGGATCAACTTTTCGGATGATCTGGTAGATGCACTGAATGCTATGAGAGACAAAATGTCGCCCCTGCTCTAAGTTTACACAAAATATACGGCAGCCTACGGGCTGCCGTACTCTTTAATATCGGAGGTATATCACAATGGATAACAGACTGAAATACATCGGCGAGCACCTGGAGGAAATGCTGATCAGCCCGGATGAGAAGTTCCGGTTTCACTGTACGCAGTGCGGCAAGTGCTGCATCAACCGAGAGGATATCCTGCTGAATCCGAAAGATCTCTACAACATCGCGGCTACGCTGTCTATCTCGCAGGAAGAAGCGGTTGAACGGTATTGCGAGACCTATATGGGCGGGACTTCGCGGCTGCCTATCGTGCGGCTCCGGCCGCAGGGCAGCATCAAACGTTGCCCGTTGCTGAAGGATCGAAAGTGCATGGTTCATAAGGCGAAACCCACCGTTTGCGCCATGTATCCTTTGGGCCGTTGCCTTGCAATCTCACAAGATACAATGAGCCGTATTGAAACCGCTGAACTGAAACCGCAGTTTATTCTAAACGAGGTGAGCTGTGGGGATTATGCCGAAGAGCATACCGTGCGCGAGTGGCTGGAATCCTTCGGTATCCCCGTTGAGGATCAGTATTACATTCGCTGGCAGCGGGTTGCAATGCTTGCATCGAAGATAATCAAAGGTGTGGAAGGCAGCTGGACGACCCACGGACTCAATATGTTGTTGACGCTCATCTACAACGTGCTGTATCTTGGGTATGACATGGACAAGGAGTTTGAGCCTCAGTTTGAAGAGCGGGCCGAAGAGCTGCGAACCATTCTGGTCAAGATCGAGTCCGGTATGGGAGGTGCCGAGAATGCAGGATGAACGGAACCAAAACCAGATCATCCGTAAGGATGCCCGGGAGTGTTTTGTAGAGAGCCTGAGCGATGCCTTTCCGATTGGAAGAGCTCACTTCGCTTTTGCTTCCTACGATGTTTCCCGACCTGCAGGCCATCGCCAGACCAACAATATCCAGATCTATATCGGCATGGATGAGATCCTCGAAATCTGTCGAAAACTGGAGTGCGGTGAATTGCGCTATCTTCTCCAAACGAGGAAAAAGGCTGGCGATAAGTCGCCGCTCTTTCAATGTCTTGGAGGAACGTCTGCCGAAAAGCTACAACAATACGGGCGTGCTCGGTCGGATGGGAAAAGCTTGTCACGAACCGCTCAACTTCTGCCCGGCGCCAAGTCTGATTTTCTCTTTGTTGCCGACAGCGGCCCGGGTGAAACAAATTCTAAAGGTCTTATTGTCCCGAGATTTGGAAACAAACCAGAAAATCATGTAGCTATCAGTATGAGCTTTGAAACATTCAGCGAGCTTATGCTGATGACCAGAGCGCATTACAATGCGTGGCTTACAGCGGAATACACAAAACGTATTGCTTGTACTACGCCAAGCACTAGTAACATTAGTTTAAAATACTAATTGTCATTTCATAAAGAAACTCAGCAGGTGGCCATTTGACATCCTGCTGAGTTTCTTTTATTGACATATAATCCACCTATTTATGTGTGGATTTACTCGACTCCCAATGCTTTGAAAACTGCATCCTCGGCACTCTGATAAAAAATAAGATTGAAGCAACCAATCAGATCTGACGGTACAGAGCCCAGATCTGCTGCCGATGTGATAGGCAGCAACACTTTCTTTGCACCGCTGTCCAGACAGACTTGTAGCGCATTCGCCAGCTCGTCCACTTTCATCATCGTACCCGCAATGCTAATCTCACCCATAACCGCCAGACTGCTCACAGTGGGCTTATTCAGTGCAATGGAGGACAGCGCAATCAGGGTGGGAAGGGCAAGCCTTGCAGTCATGCCGATCCCTTGCAAATCCTGATAGTTGACGATATAATCTTTCGTCGTGGTACTGATTGTTCCGCTGATGTGCCCTGCGTTGGCTTTAAGAAAGTTGAACGCGGTGTTCGTCGCTTCCTTCACCTCACGATCAGAGCCAAGACCGGTGCGTTCAAATTTTCCGCTGCCGGGAAGCATCTGCGATTCCAGACGGAACACGCCAATCATCCCGGATTTCCCCTGAGACACTGTATAGACCTGACCGGGACTGCACATTCCCTCTGGAATCAGCTTGCCGCCGCCTTGTTCCGGTACAGACACATAGGTTTCCTCAAAGTTGTCCTTGTCGATGTAGGAAAAGTTCACATCATAGAACTCCATGCCGCCAAGCTTTTTCAGTTGCTCTTTGACGCGACGGCGCATTTCCAACGCGAGCTTGAGGATTTCTTCCATCTGCTCCTTTGTGAACTCGCCGTCTGGATAGACCAGCTTGACCAGTCCATCCACCATTCGTCTCACCGCTATGGTGTCTCGCTGATTGAGGTTAGAGCCTAAGCGGAAATACTTATCAAGGGCATCTCCGTATTGTTCCTTGCGCAGCTCGCGGATAAACTCGGCCAGATAATCTGTGATAAAGCCGTAGTCATCCGTGAAATGTTCTGGGCGGAATTTCGGAATCTCCCAGCCAGGGAGATAGCAGTGGATGCGGTCAAGGAAGGCCGTATCGGTTCCCATCTCCGGCGGGAAGGGATCAAACAGGCTGGATGTCTTGAGCAATACATCCACGCTCTGATTGATGTTGCCCACAAAAACCATCGAAGCACTGGCCGCTTTTTCCTCCTTGCCACGGGCAAAGGAACCGGAGGCCATATAGTCCTTCATGATCTGAACGCCATCTTTGTCCTTAAACTTGATACCGGCAACCTCGTCAAAGGCCACGCAGTCCCAAAGACCGACCAAACCTACGGTTTTGCGTCCCATATTGTAAAAGAGATTGGCAACGGTGGTTTGACCGCCAGACACCAGAATGCTGTTGGGAGAAATCTCTTTGTAAAGATGGGATTTGCCGGTGCTTCGTGGTCCCAGCTCGCAGAGGTTGAAGTTGTTCTCCACAAGCGGCAGCATACGGATGATGAGCAGCCACTTCTCGCGGTAAGAAAGCATATCCGGCTCCATGCCGATGGAGCGCAGTAGCACATCCATCCACTCGTCTTGTGTGAACGCCTTCCGCCCTTGTTTCAGATCAGCGATATCCACATGGGGCATCTGGATGGGCGTGAGCTTGCGGATGCGGATCGGTGTTCCATTCCGGTCTTCTTCCATGTACTCGTAATCCAGCTGCACAATGCACCAGATACCGCCGCAGAGCAGCCGGTCAAACTTGGCAGGATATTCTTCATCAATGGGGATGTCTTTCAGGCCGAGATTGGAGAACTCGGCCTCGTAGTAGTCTCGCTTGATGTTCAGGTTGACCGTGATCTTGTCGATCACGGTGTAGCTGCCCCGCTGCCGCAGAACGGAGAGGATCTTCTGCGCCTCATCCGGGCGGACAAAATTGTCTGCCAGAATGCGCTTCACATTCTGAACGCCCTGCTCAATGATTGTCTCATCGTCTGAACTACAATACTGACCCAGCAGGAACTCCAGCACATAGACCGGAACATTTGCTCCTTCTTTTATTTTCTTTGTCAGGTCTT
>ERZ780218.1052-NODE-1052-length-20049-cov-4.071221_pt1 | contig 20049 bp, 13 predicted proteins | sample MGYA00510975_ERZ780218 | MGnify/ENA primary metagenome ERZ780218 (study PRJEB29588, sample SAMEA2152063) | human gut metagenome | biome: human gut; feature: human-associated habitat; material: faeces | place: Denmark | collected 2008/2010 ... | reverse complement strand
CATCCTGTTGCGTTCGCGATGTACATTCTTTCACCGAATAACTGAGTGATCAGTTTAGCGTAAGGTGTTTCACCACAACCAGCACAAGCTCCGGAGAACTCGAATAATGGCTGTTCGAACTGGCTGCCCTTAACAGTAAATTTGTCCATTGGATTTGCTTTCTTGGAAACGCTCATTGCATATTCCCAATTCTCTGCTTCTGCTTCCTGAGTATGCGCAGGAACCATAGTAAGAGCTTTTTCCTTAGCCGGGCAAACATTCGCACAGCTTCCGCATCCAAGACAGTCAAGTGGAGATACCTGCATCTTGAACATATACTGATCAATGCCTTTACCCTTACCTGCTACAGCGCCAAATCCAGCAGGAGCTGCTGCATTTTCTTCAGCGGTTAACAGGATTGGACGAATTGTTGCATGAGGACATACATAAGAGCACTGGTTACACTGAATACACTTGGAAGCATCCCATGCTGGAACCATAGATGCAACACCACGTTTTTCATATGCGGATGTTCCTAATTCAAAATGTCCGTCTTCTCTTCCGATGTACATGCTGACTGGAAGGTCATCACCCTTGCAGGCATTCATCGGCTGTACAATATTCTTAACGAAGTCTGGTACTTCTTTAACATTTGTAGCTTCTGCATCAACTGCATTTGCCCATTCAGCAGGAACCTTAACTTCTACAGCGCCGTCAACACCAGCATCTACTGCAGCATAGTTCATGTTAACGATAGCTTCACCCTTCTTACCGTAGGATTTGTAGATAGCTTCCTTCATGTATTTAACAGCATCATCGATTGGGATGATATTAGCCAGTTTGAAGAATGCAGCCTGCAGTACGGAGTTTGTACGGTTACCAAGACCGATTTCTCTTGCAATCTTTGTAGCGTTAATTGTGTAGAATTTAACATGTTTCTCAGCCAGAGCTCTCTTAACGTTTGCTGGCAGCTTTTCATCTAATTCTTCTGCTGTCCACTCTGTATTGAACAGGAATGTACCGCCTTCTTTAACGTCGGCCCACATATCATACAGATGAATGTATGCTTCATTGTGACATGCAACAAAGTCAGCTGTTGTAACAAGATATGTAGAACGAATCGGTTTCTTACCGAAACGTAAGTGGGACTGTGTAACACCACCGGATTTCTTTGAATCATAATCAAAGTAAGCCTGTGCATACATATCTGTATTGTCACCGATGATCTTGGTAGAGTTCTTGTTAGCACCTACAGTACCATCTCCGCCGAGACCCCAGAATTTACACTCAACTGTACCTTCTGCTGCAGTGATTGGAGCCGGTTTTACTTCCGGTAAGCTTAAGTTTGTAACATCATCAACGATACCGATAGTAAATCTGCTCTTTGGAGCATCTTTCTCTAACTCTTTGTATACTGCGAATAAGCTTGAAGGTGGTGTATCTTTAGAACCTAATCCGTAACGGCCGCCTGTTAATACGATTGTATCAAGACCTGCCTCACGAAGTGTGGTTGCTACGTCTAAGTATAACGGATCACCGAGTGCACCTGGCTCTTTTGTTCTGTCAAGAACAGCAACTTTCTTAGCTGTCTTAGGAAGAACTTTTAAGAATGCCTCAGATACCCATGGACGATATAAACGAACTTTGATAAGACCGACTTTCTCGCCCTTAGCTGTTAAGTAATCAATTACCTCTTCAGCTACATCATTAACAGAACCCATAGCTACGATAACACGGTCAGCATCTTCTGCTCCGTAGTAGTTGAATAAATCGTAGTTTGTTCCTAATTTCTCGTTGATCTTAGCCATGTATTTTTCAACGATTGCCGGTAACTCGTTGTAAGCTGTGTTACAAGCCTCACGATGCTGGAAGAAAACGTCTCCGTTCTCATGAGAACCACGCATAGCCGGATGCTCCGGATTTAATGCATGTGCACGGAATGCAGTAACTGCGTCCATGTTGCACATTTCTTTTAAGTCAGCGTAATCCCATTTCTCGATCTTCTGGATCTCGTGGGATGTACGGAAACCATCGAAGAAGTTGATGAATGGAACTTTTCCTTCGATTGTTGCAAGATGTGCAACCGGGCTTAAGTCCATAACTTCCTGTGGGTTGGTCTCACATAACATAGCGAAACCTGTCTGACGGCAGGCATATACGTCACTGTGATCACCAAAAATATTTAAAGACTGTGTAGCAACTGTACGTGCAGATACATCGAATACACATGGAAGCTGCTCACCTGCGATTTTGTACATATTCGGGATCATTAATAAAAGACCCTGTGAAGCTGTAAATGTAGTTGTTAAAGCACCTGCAGCAAGAGAACCGTGAACGGCACCTGCAGCACCTGCCTCAGACTCCATCTCTACGACTTTTACCTGATTGCCAAAAATGTTCTCCTGTCCTGCTGCAGACCACTGATCTACGGTATCTGCCATCGGGCTGGATGGTGTAATTGGGTAAATAGCTGCAACATCAGTAAACGCATAAGCTACATGAGCTGCGGCTGTATTACCGTCCATTGACTGTTTTGCTCTGGACATTACTTATTCCTCCTTATTTTTGAAAAAATAAATGTGATACTGCATCACCCCATACTCCTGTGTGAAAAGCACAAAATGATACAATTTATCGACTTGAGTCATATTTTAGCATAGAATTCACCAAAAGAAAAGGTCTTTGACTGTACAAAAACAAGTGCAATCTCACATATATTTTCTTTCAAATTCTTCCAGTGGAATCGGTCTGTCAAATAAATATCCCTGTCCGTACAAAAATCCACAGCCACGCAAAAACTGAAGCTGCTCTTCCGTTTCAATCCCTTCAAATATCACTTCTTCTTTTGCAGAGTGGATAAAGTTTCCCATCTGTGAAACAAAATTCCGCTGTTCTTTTAAATTAATGCGGTCGGTAAAACTTTTATCGATTTTCACCACATCCGCCGGTATCTCAAGCAGCACGCCAAGCGAGGAGTATCCTGTTCCAAAATCATCGATCGCAATGCGGAAACCGAATTTTTCAAGTTCTGAAAGCACCCTCTTTAACTCATCTACATTTTCTACCACAACGCTCTCCGTAACTTCCACCTCAATATACTTCGGATCGATTCCATAATGATCCGCCATGTGTTTTAAGCGTCCAGCAAAATTTTTTCCACCGCTTTCAAAGTTGCGTCTCGAAAAATTGGTAGATATCGTAAACAGTTCTTTTCCTGCCTTTTTCCATCTTTTCATCGCACGCAGAAGCTGCTCATAAATGTAAAAATCAAGATCCACCACATATCCGATGTTCTCGAGCGGAGGTACAAATCTTCCCGGCATGATCATCTCACCGGTCTTTGTACGCCATCTTGCTAATGCTTCTGCCCCATATATTTTACGTTCTTCCAGATTAAATTTCGGCTGCAGATAAACTTCAAGTTCCCCTTGCTGCATGGCACCATAAAAACGTCCTGTAATCTGGATCGCATCATCGCGTTTCGCTCGCATTTCTTCCTTATATACACAGATTCCGGAGCCACCCTGTTCTTTTACCAGTTTACGCGCCAGATTTGCGCTCTCCAATATCGTATCAAATTTTTCATTCAGATTTTCAATATGACAAATTCCAACCGAAAGTCTCAGTGTTCCGGAAGGATAGCGTTTTTTTAATTTTTCCTCGTAATGTTCTGTGCTCCATGCAACGAGTTTTTCTATTTCACTCTGATCTTTTCCTTTTAAAAGGAGGATAAAATAGTCAGAATACATCCGGCATGCCAAAAGCACTCTTTCATTTGTCTGTATACCCCCAGCAAAATCTTTTAAGATTGCATCTCCGGTCTGTTGTCCGTAGTTTTCATTTACATATGAAAACTTATCAATATCTATATGGACGAGAGCATAGTGTTCCTGCCCCTGTTTTGCTTCTGCTAAAATATTTTTCAGTCTATATTTAAACGCCTCTAAATTGTACAGTCCGGTAAGCTGGTCACGATCCTGCAGATGACGGATTTCTTTCTGATCATCCCTTAACTTATTGCGCAGTGATACAAAAACGGATGTTACTCTGGCAAGTTCACAAAACGTTGTTCTGTCCGCACTCTCAAAATAATTCTGTCTGTTTTGCACACCAAAATACAATCCTCCTGTCTTGCTGCCGGAATATTCAAATTTTGCTACTGCAATCTGCGTGATACGGTTTTCTCCTGTATTCCAGTTTTCAAGCGACAATCTTTTATAGTGTGTTTCATCCGTATCATTCAGTATGACAAAATCTCCGCTGCCCGCTTCCACAACTTCGGTACGAATCGGCTTTATAACATTTTTTTCATAAATCTGTCCAAATGTACTCCAGTAATTGGTCAGCGTCATCTGCGGAATTTTTTCATCATATTCAAAAACTGCCACCATATCCAGATGATACCGCCTGCCGATTCTTTCAAGCAGCACATTCAGGGAACCATTCATATCTCTCGCATGAGATAAAAGCAAAAATGCCGTATTTAAAAATTCTTTGTCCATCCCCTGCTTTTTTTCATAATCCACATCTTTCCCACAGGTATCAATATTGCGTTTCGTATGAACCGTCTTATTTTTCCCCGCAAATGCATAATTGCTTTTTCCACTCCGCTTGATTGCGTACATTGCACGGTCTGCCTGATCGAACAGCTCTGTATAACAATTTCCATCCTGCCCGGACACCGCAAGTCCCACACTCATCGTCACATGTATGACCGCATCATCCCCGACCAGTTTCTTTTCTCCATGTCTGCAGAGTTCTTTTGCCTTTTGTTCCGCCTGTTTTAAAGTCGTATTATCCATCAGTACCAGAAATTCATCCCCGCCGACTCTTCCCACCAGTTTATGATCCGGAAACTGTTCTTCCAAAGCCGATGCAATATCTGAAATCACCGTATCCCCCACCGTATGTCCGAACGTATCGTTAATACTTTTAAAATTATCGATATCGATCAGAAACAATACATGTGTTCCTTCCGGATACTCCTTCAGTATTCTCTCCGCTTCCTCACCGGTCGCAACTTTGTTGTAAAGATGCGTCAGCGGATCTCTGCGCATCTCTTCGGAAAGCTGCTCCTGTATCTTTCTGTCTGAGCTGATATCATAACTTCTTCCAATAATCTTTAAAATTTTTCCGTTTGTACCACGGATACTCCGATAAACAGTCCGGTACCAGCAATATTGTGGTATTCCTCCTCCAAGGGCTGTATTCATCCGGTAGTCAAATGAACCTGACATCTCCCTTTCGGATGCATTCTGAATCACTTCCCGGTATAACGTCTGTTCATCTTTATGGATAAAAACAAGCCACTTTTCAATTTCCATATAATCCTGATCATCTTTTTGCAGACGTCCATTGATATGGTATTTGTGCGGAATCCGGAATCTTTTTCCTTTCACATCGTACTCAAAAGGTACATCATCCGTCACTTCCTCTAACATGGAATACTGTTCATTTAATAAAAGCAGCTCATCTTCCAGTTCTTTCCTGTCATTGGTATTCTTACAGATCAAAAGGTAATACGGCACGGCATCCTTATAATAATAGATACTGCACCAGAATTTTACCCAGCAGATCTGCCCCTGCCCTGAAATAATTCTTACCTCGATCTCTTCCGCCCTTTTCTGTTCCCGGCATTTTTCAATCATGTCTTCAAAGACACCTGCATCCTGCAGATAAACACAGTCGTAAAAGTCGCGGCTTCTCTCCGGTTCCGCCTGTTCCCCATGTCCTATCGCCTTCATAAACTCCGCATTTGCGATATCGATCTGCAATGAATGTCCACCTTTTAATACTGCAACCCCCATCGGAAACTCATAGATCAGTCCCTTTCTATTTTCCTTCTCCATTTTTTCTCCATTCGCGTATGTAAAAACCTGTTTTCAAGCATGTTGACTCTCTTGCGTTCATTATATCATGCGCAGAACCAGCACATGATCCCATTCACCGTTCGTCAATCATGCAGGCATGTTGACTCTCTTGCGTTCATTATATATCATCCTTCTTCCAAAATCCATGTAATTTCCAAAACTTGGTGTTTTCCCATAAAAATAGGAAGTTTCGGTTGCAATCTCCCCACTTTTCTAGTATGATACGAATTGGTGCAATTACGGTATAATGGCGGTTTGCAACAGCATCCGCACAATCAATATTAACAAATCAGGAGAATAACAACTATGATCAGTGCAAATAACGTTACGCTTCGGATCGGCAAAAAAGCCCTGTTCGAGGACGTCAATATTAAGTTTACTGAGGGAAACTGTTACGGTCTTATCGGTGCAAACGGTGCCGGAAAGTCCACCTTTTTAAAAATTTTATCCGGTCAGTTAGAACCAACCGGAGGTGATGTTACGATCACGCCCGGACAGCGTCTTTCTTTCCTGCAGCAGGATCACTTCAAATATGATGAATATACGGTTCTTGATACTGTCATCATGGGCAACAAACGCCTCTATGACATCATGAAAGAAAAAGATGCCATTTACATGAAAGAAGACTTTACGGATGAGGACGGCATCCGTGCAAGTGAACTTGAAGCAGAGTTTGCCGATATGGACGGATGGAATGCAGAATCTGACGCTGCAACACTTCTCAACGGTCTTGGTATTCCGACCGAAGAACATTATACACTGATGGGCGATATGCCTGGTCCTTTAAAAGTCAAGGTCTTACTCGCACAGGCATTGTTCGGTAATCCGGACATCCTTCTTTTAGATGAGCCGACCAACCACTTAGATCTCGATGCGATCAACTGGTTAGAGGAGTTTTTGATCAACTTTGAAAATACAGTCATCGTGGTATCCCATGACCGTTATTTCTTAAACAAAGTCTGCACCAATATTGCAGATATTGATTACGGCAAGATCCAGCTGTATGCAGGTAACTACGATTTCTGGTATGAGTCCAGCCAGCTTCTTGTAAAACAGATGAAAGAAGCCAACAAGAAGAAAGAAGAAAAAATCAAAGAGTTACAGGACTTTATCTCCCGTTTCTCTGCAAACGCTTCCAAATCCAAACAGGCTACTTCCAGAAAACGTGCTTTAGAGAAGATCCAGTTAGATGAGATCCGTCCTTCCAGCCGTAAATATCCATACATCGATTTCCGTCCGAGCCGTGAAATCGGTAATGAGGTTTTGTCGGTAGAAGGCATCACAAAAACCATCGATGGTGTTAAAGTTCTTGATAATGTATCTTTTATCGTTGGACACGATGATAAGATCGCCTTTGTCGGCGGCAACGAGCTTGCAAAAACAACACTCTTTAAGATCCTGACCGGTGAAATGGAGCCGGATTCCGGTTCTTACAAATGGGGTGTTACCACAAGCCAGTCCTATTTCCCGAAAGATAACACAGAGATCTTTGATACCGATCTTCTGATCGTTGACTGGCTGACACAATACTCCGAAATCAAAGATGCAACTTATGTACGTGGATTCCTTGGCCGTATGCTTTTCGCAGGAGAAGACGGAACGAAAAAAATGCGTGTTCTCTCCGGTGGTGAGAAGGTGCGTGTACTGCTCTCCCGCATGATGATCATGGCTACGAACGTCCTTATCTTAGATGAGCCGACTGACCATCTGGATATGGAATCTATCACCGCATTAAACAACGGACTGATCAAATTCCCGGGTGTTGTGCTTTTTGCTTCCCGTGACCATCAGGTCGTGCAGACAACTGCAAACAGGATCATCGAGTTCCTGCCGGACGGAACATTCATCGATAAAGTTTCTACTTACGATGAGTATCTTGAAAATGATGAGATGGCAAGAAAACGTCAGGTATATAATATGTCTTCTGACGATGAGAACGATAACTAAAAAAATAGCACTGACCAGAATAAGATCTGGCAGTGCTGTTTTTAATTTTTCCTAAAATGTGGTCCATTTTAATGTATAAGAACCAGATGACGCTTTGCTCATACGCTCTACCTTGATGTAGTATGTACCAGACGGCAGATCAAATTTTGTTCCACCATTTGCCAAACTGATATACCATCCATCTTCCGGATATAATCTGGTAACTTTTGAAATAGCAGAAACTTTTTTTCCATTGTTTTTACCAGAAAATACTTTTCCATCTTTATTATAGAAAGTTATCTTAAAACCATTTTTTTCATTTGTTCCATTTGTGTTTGCGAGATAATACAGATTCAATTTAGCACTCTTAGTCAGTTTGATTTTATACCAGTCTGCCTTACTGTCACCGTATGCAATAACACCTGTCACTTTCTTTCCTTTTGAAAGTGTTTTTGCTTTTGATTTTGAACTTGCAGATGAATCTTTAATAGCTTTTACAGTAGCTGTGATTTTTGTACCTGCATTACACTGCACTGCAAAATAATATGTAGTATTCTTCTTTACACCATACGTTGTGGTATTGTAAATCTTGCCGGCATAATCATTTCTCCAGATTTCATTTTTCTGACCGATCGTCTTTTTATTTTTATTGCAAAATGTAACATACCCCTTGGAATTATTGTAATAAGAAGAACTGCAGTCAAACTTTAAAGTTACCGTACCAGTCACGGATGGTTTGAATTTGATATAATTTACCTTCAAATTCCGTCCGCTATAACACTGTGTATCTTTAATTGTAACTGTAGACTTTCCATTCCCTTTAAAAGAAAGTCCGGCTGCCTGTGCTTCTGTCGGAGCTGCCACTGTAAATAACGTAACTGCCATAACTGCTGTCAAAAACATGCAAACAGCTCTGTGAAAAAATGTTTTTCTGGTTTTCATAACCAATCCTCCTTGTTTTGCGGAGCAAAATGCGACTGCCTTTGCAGGAGCAGAGGATTTTCCTCCTTGTTTTGTAAATAATCATTTTCACTTTACCACAGTACTCTGCTGCCGTCAAGTTCTTTTATATGATTCAGTACCATTTTCCCATATATTTAGTTGTGATTTTAGCTAATTTTACTTATATATTATTTAATTTTACTTTCAATTCATTCACATCCGCAACAATACAGTCTGCCCCGGCAGTTTCAAGTTCCATTCTGTCACCATAGCCATACAAAACACCGATCACATACATGCCATTTTCTTTTGCACCAATCACATCATGTTTTCTGTCTCCCACCATTACTGCCTGATCAGCAGTGATTTTAAGTGAATCCAGAGCGTAGCGGATCACATCACCTTTTTTACTTCTGCTGCCGTCTAATGTACTTCCTGCAAAAAAATAAAAATATTGCTCAATTTCAAAATACTTAAGGATCTGTACAGTATATACTTCCGGTTTTGATGTCGCGATCACAATCTTTTTTCCCAGTGAAGCAACTTCCGCAAGTAATTCTTTCATTCCATCATACAAAACATTCTCAAAAAGGCCCTGCCTGCTGAAATATTCCCTGTATTTTCCGACTGCCTCCCGGCTCTGTTCCTCTGAAAATCCATAAAAATCCTGAAAAGAATCCAGAAGCGGTGGTCCAATAAACTTCTCTAATGTATCTAAATTTTCAACCTGGATTCCATAATACGAAAGTGCATGTGCCACCGCCTTTGTGATTCCCTCTTTCGGATCTGAAATCGTTCCATCCAGATCCATAAAAATATATTCCGGTCTCATTGTTTTCTCCATTTTCTTTTGTTTTTTCTATTGTAACATACCATTCTTTTTTCTGTACGTTTATTTTCCTGATATTTTATTTTTATCGCACATATTTTCATAAAATCCCCATTTTTACGCTGTCTTTTGCGCATATCAAGTCTGTGCATAAGCACAAATCTTGCATGTTAAAAATGTTATTTTTCACACTGCATATCAAATTTTATAAGCATCCAATCCTTAGTCTCTCAGTCTATCGATATTGCGTTTCAAGGACTCTACCGCCGCATCGATATCCGACCGACCCGTATCTCTGCTGAGTGTCATCCGGACCGTTCCTGCTGCATAATCCTCCGGCACCCCAAGTTCTTTTATCACATAAGAAATCCTGCTTTCACCTGTATTACATGCAGAACCCCCGGAGGCACAGATCCCATCCTCATCTAAAAGGATCAGCAAAGATGCCCCGTCCACTCCCTTGAAACTGACAGATACATTTCCGGGAAGTCTTTTCGTCCTGTGACCGTTGACACGGACATCCGGAATCTCATGCACGATCTTTTCGATCAGATAATTGCGCAGCATCGTCTCCCGGTACATTCCGGCCCGCATACCTTTTGCAGCAAGCTCCGCCGCCTTCCCCATCCCGACGATCCCGGCAATATTCTCCGTTCCGGCACGTTTTCCTTTTTCCTGTGAACCACCGTGGATAAAGGATGGGATCTGCACGCCTTCCCTGATATATAAAAACCCAACACCTTTTGGCCCGTGAAATTTATGGGCACTCGCACTCAAAAGATCCACCGGATAATGACGCACTGAGATTGGCACCTGCGCATATGCCTGCACGGCATCCGTGTGAAACAGTACATCCTTTTCCCGCGCGATTTTGCCGATAGAAAAAACCGGTTCGATCGTCCCCACCTCATTATTTCCAAACATGATCGTAATCAGTGTCGTATCCTCCCGGATTGCATGATATACTGCTTCCGGTGATACCATTCCATATTCATCCACGTCCAGATAGGTCACTTCATATCCTAGTTCCTCTAAATATTTACAGGAATTTAAGATTGCATGATGTTCTATTTTGCTTGTAATGATGTGTTTTCCCTTGTGCTTATACTCTCCTGCAATACATTTTACTGCCCAGTTGTCCGACTCCGAACCACCGGATGTAAAAAAAATTTCTGACGGTTTTGCCTCCAGTGTACCGGCAATTGTTTTCCTTGCCTTTTCTAACGCCTGTCTTGATGTTTCCCCATATCCATACATTGTGGATGCGTTTCCAAATTTTTCTTCCAGATACGGATCCATCGCCTCTTTTACTTCCTCTGACATCTTTGTTGTCGCGGCATTATCTAAATAAATTACCTTTCCTTTATTTTCAATCGAACTCATTTTCTCTCCACTTCCTTCATATATTAAAATGAACTAAGTCCGGATTTTCCGGCAGACTTTGGAGGTTTCTATTGAAAAAAATATATTCCACCAAAAGTACACTTTTAACCGGAACCCTCTTTCTCACCCTCGCCGGAATCCTCACCCGCATCATAGGTTTCTTCTATAGGATATTCTTATCGCGTACCATTGGTGCAGAAGGTCTCGGCATTTATCAGCTCATCGCTCCTGTAACCGCCATCTGTTTTGCATTTACCGCTGCAGGGATCCAGACCTCCATATCCAAATTCGTTTCCATGGAAGTTGGAAGAAAAAATGATGCCGGTGCCAAAACCTATCTTTCGATCGGGCTTTTTATCTCCTTATGCCTTTCCACACTCTGCAGCCTTTTTCTCTATCATTATGCGGATTTTATTGCTGTTTCCTGGCTTGGTGATAAGCGGTGCACGCCGCTCCTTGCTGTGCTCTCCTTTTCCTTTATCCCATGCTGTATCCATGCCTGTATCAACGGTTATTATTATGGTCTGAAAAAAACGGCTGTCCCTTCACTCTGCCAGTTGACCGAACAGTTCGCCCGCGTTGGAAGCGTTTATCTGATGTACCAGATCGCCGTCAGCGAAGGAAAATCTTTAACGCTTTCCATGGTCGTCTGGGGAATCGTCTGCGGCGAGGCGGCGAGCACACTGGTATCGGTCAGTGTTTTCCGGATCTCCGATGGAAACCGGCGCACCCCCGGCAAAAGCAGGAAAAATCTCTATACCTGCACCAAAAATCTGCTCTCCATGGCAGTTCCCTTAACCTCAAACAGGATCGTTCTAAATTTATTTGCAGGGTTTGAAAATGTCATGCTGCCAAACCGCCTGTTAGCTTTCGGCTATACCCAGTCGGAAGCACTCAGTGTTTATGGGATTCTCACCGGAATGGCAATGTCTGTCATCATGTTTCCGTCCGTGATCACAAACTCCGTGTCTGTTCTTCTGCTCCCGACTATATCAGAGGCACAGGCCGCCGGGAAAAGAAATAAGATCCTCTACACCATAAAAAAAACGATCGAGTCCTGCCTTTTACTTGGCTTTCTCTCGACCGCGGGATTTCTTGTCACCGGAAATTTTCTCGGCAATTTTTTATTTAACAATGCGCTTGCCGGGACCTTTATCGCAACGCTCGGCTGGCTCTGTCCGTTTCTGTATCTCAGTTCTACCTTAAGCAGTATCCTGCATGGGCTTGGTCATCCCGGCATCACCTTTGAATTAAACCTGGTCTCCTGCACGATCCGGATCCTGTTTGTCCTGCTCGCTGTCCCGGTCTGGGGAATCAGAAGCTATCTTTGGGGAATCCTTGTCAGTCAGGCGGTCACGGCACTGTTGTCCATCTTTATACTTTTAAGGAAAACCGCCGGATACACATTCGGCAGGAATAATATAAAGACACAAAAATAACCGCACAGTCTGGTAAACCGTGCGGCATTTTTGTCAAACCATATGTCGGACTAACAGCTGTTTTCTTTAACACATCATGCTGTATTCCTGTAATTTTTTCTTTGCCTCCGGGCTTAAGTATTTCGGAACCTGGATCTGTACTTTCACATACTGGTCTCCGTGTATGGACGGATTCTTTCTGGAAACGATCCCTTTTCCGCGCAGCCTGATCTTGCTTCCATCCTGCGTTCCGCCCTTGATATTGCAGTCCACATCCCCGTAGAGTGTATGGATTCTTGCTTTTCCGCCAAGTGCTGCTGTCACATACGGGATCGTAACGGTCGTATAAACATCAAGTCCTTTCCGCTCGCAGCCATTCTTTGGACGGATCTTTATCTTTAAGAACAGATCGCCGGTGGTACCGTCAGCACCGGTATGACCTTTGCCTTTCAGCCTTAACTGTTCCCCGTCATCCATGCCCGCCGGTATGCGCACTTTAAATGACTGGATTTTTCCGTCACTGCCACTTAATCTTATGACCTTCTCACAGCCAAGTGCTGCCTCATCAAAATCCACCGTCACCTCCGCTTCCACATCGCGCCCTCCGCGAAAGTGGCTGCCGCTGTTTCCTCCGGTAAATTCCCGGTAAAACCTGTCTCCGCCAAAGCCATGCCCCGATGCATTACCCCTGCTGTTTCCTCCAAAGAACTGGCCAAACATATCGTCCCAGAAATCACCCGCCTCGCCGTTTTCAAAATGAAACCCGGAAAATCCTCCTCCATTTGCAGCACGCCTTGCCTGCTCCTCCGAGAATCCTTCCTCAAATGCAGCCATTCCGTACTGATCGTAAAGTTTCTTTTTCTCCGGATCATTTAACACAGAATATGCTTCCGTGACTTCCTTAAACTTCTGTTCTGCGTTCGGATCGTCTTTATTCGTATCCGGATGATATTTTTTTGCAAGTTTCCGATATGCTTTCTTTATCGCGGACGCATCCGCATTTTTATCAATTCCAAGTACCTCATAATAATCTCTTTTCATGATCGCACTACCTCCAATCAAAACAAAAACAGAGAGACATCACGCATCGCCTCTCTGTTTTCCCCGGTCATCCCGGTAATCTATCTCTCCCATGGCGATGTGCTTCGCTTTCCTGTTTGGGATTTTAGTTTTTATTTTTATTGCAATCATACTATAGCACTTGTTTTAGCACTCGTCAATAGAGAGTGCTAATAGTTTATAAATATTTTATTCATAATTATTTCTCACTTCATCCGCACCCATATAGATCACATTTCTCTGTGGAACAATGCCGCTCTTTCGAAACAGATCCCTGACTGTGACAAATTCATAGCCCTGTTCTTTTAAAGCAGGAATGATCGTCTTTATTGCCTCAACTGTCTGCGTATTGCCTTCCATATCATGCAGTAAGATAATAAATCCGGGCTTCGCATCCCGAAGGATCCTGTCTGCCCGCTCTTTCGCTGTCACAGAAGGCTCCCAGTCCTCACAGCCATATCCGCAGATAAAAGTAAGATCAATCAGATCATACATTTTCTGGTTATAACTGATATACGGAGGCCGGAAGAACTCCGGTTTTTCTCCCGTGATACGCACGATCTGTTCCGTCGTATAGCTGACCTCGTCCAAAATCTCCCGGTCATTAAGTTCCGGCATCCCCGGATGCGTTTTGGAGTGATTTTCGATTGAACACCCCATATCATATGCACGCCGGATCAGGTACTCCGACTGCTCTGTAATTTTCTGTCCAATCAGAAAAAAACTTGCCACGATATCGTTTTCCTTAAGCACATCCAATACCTGATCCGTAATTCCCGGTGTCGGTCCGTCATCAAAGGTCAGTGCCACAAATTTTTTCTCCGTCATACAACTCCTCTTTTCTGAGACATTTACACACTACTGCCTCATTCTCGCCTTTTCTATACCATATATTAATACAGTCTCACACAGACTGCAATCCACTTTCTTAGAAAAGCAGAGCAAGCCCGTGCACGAGAAATGCTGCCACCCAGGCGACAAGGCACTGCCATACGATCACACCTGCCACCCATTTTCTTCCAAGTTCACGGCGGATTGACGCAAGTGCCGCAACACACGGTGTATAAAGCAGACTGAATACCAGAAGTGATGCTGCTGCCGCATCAGATAGCGCTGCCTGCACATTACCTCCAAATAAAATCTCAAGCGTTGAAATCACACTCTCCTTTGCCATCACACCACTGATCAGGGATGTACAGATACGCCAGTCCCCAAGTCCTAACGGAGCAAATAATGGAACTAATCCATTCGAAATCAGTGCAAGCATGCTGTCTTTCGAATCATTTACAATATTAAAATGAATATCAAATTTCTGCAAGAACCAGATACAGATCGTTGCAAGGAAAATAACCGTAAACGCTTTCTGTAAAAAGTCTTTTGCTTTGTCCCACAAGAGGTGCCCTACATTTTTAGCTCCTGGCAGACGATAGTTCGGCAACTCCATCACAAACGGAACCGCTTCCCCTTTGAATGCCGTTTTCTTAAAGATCAGTGCCATTAAAATTCCCATCACAATTCCAAATACATAAAGTCCAATCATCACAAGCGCTCCCCTCTTCGGGAAAAATGCCGCAGTGAAAAATGCGTAAATCGGCAGCTTCGCCGTACAGCTCATGAACGGAGTCAGAAGAATTGTCATCTTTCGGTCTCTCTCAGACGGCAGCGTCCGGCTTGCCATCACACCAGGAACTGTACATCCGAATCCGACCAGCATCGGAACAATGCTTCGTCCGGAGAGTCCCAGTTTTCGGAGAAGTTTATCCATGATAAAAGCTACTCTTGCCATATATCCACTGTCTTCCAGAAGCGACAGAAAGAAAAACAGTGTCACAATGATCGGCAGAAAACTTAAAACACCGCCGACTCCACTGAAAATTCCATCAATCACCAGCGAATGTACCACACTGTTTACATGCGCTGCTGTCATTGCATGATCCACGACATCCGTTAGTGCCGTGATTCCAGACTCCAGAAGCCCCTGCAAAAATGCTCCGATTACATTGAAAGTAAGCCAAAATACAACTGCCATAATTCCAACAAATGCAGGAATTCCGGTATATTTTCCAGTCAGGAACCGATCGATTTTCCGACTTCTGAGATGTTCTCTGCTCTCTTTCGGCTTGATCACTGACTCACTGCAGACATCTTCAATGTAAGCAAACCTCATCTGTGCAATTGCGGCTGCACGGTCCAGTCCGGTTTCCTCCTCCGTCTGTCGGGAAATATCCTCCAGAAGGTTTTTCTCATTTTCTGTCAGATTCAGCTGCTCTAATATTTTTTCATCACCTTCCATGATCTTGCTTGCCGCAAACCGAACCGGTATCTCTGCTTTTTCAGCATGATCCTCGATCAGATGCATTACTGCATGAATTCCTCTGTGAACCCCTTCCTCTTTTCGGCAGAAATCTGTTTCCAGTGGTTTTTCCTGATATTTTGCTACATGGATGGCATGCTGGATCAACTCCTCAATTCCTTCTGCCTTTGCCGCAGAAATCGGAATGACCGGCACTCCCAAGGCCTCCTCCATTTCATTAACCAGAACGGAACCTCCGTTTTCACGCAGTTCATCCATCATATTCAATGCAACAACCATCGGAAAACCAAGCTCTAACAGCTGCATGGTAAGATACAGATTTCGCTCAATATTTGTTGCATCCACAATATTGATGATCCCTTTCGGTTTCTCACGAATGACAAACTCTCTCGTCACGATTTCCTCACTGCTGTAAGGAGACATCGAATAAATCCCCGGCAGATCTGTGATCAGTGTATTATTATGGCCTTTGATCACTCCATCTTTTCTGTCTACTGTAACTCCCGGAAAGTTACCCACATGCTGTTTGGAACCGGTCAACTGGTTAAACAATGTCGTCTTTCCACAATTCTGATTTCCCACAAGAGCAAACGTCAGTGTCTCCCCTTCAGGCAGCGGAGTCTCCTCTTTCCGGTTATGAAACTTTCCGCCTTCCCCGTATCCCGGATGCAGTTTCTCCTGTTTTTCTACTTTTTTTCTGATATTCTTTGGTTTGTGTTCTTTACTGATTTCAATGTTTTTTGCATCTTTCAGGCGAATCGTCAGCTCGTAGCCATGAAGCCGCAGCTCAATTGGATCTCCCATCGGTGCATATTGTACAACCGTCACTTCTGTGCCTTGTATCAATCCCATATCCAGAAAATGTTGGCGCAGAGCGCCCTCTCCCCCAACCGAAAGAATGGTGGCAGTACTTCCTATTTGTAATTCATTTAATTTCATGTCTTTTCCTCTTTCTCATTCGTTTGAGCTTTCTTACTACTCTACCATACACTGATGTTTTTATAAAATCAACTGTTTGGGCACAAAAATACCGACAGATTACTCCGCCGGCCTTCTATTATTTTAAGATTGCTTCTACATCTCCTGCAATCTGCTCTGCATTCAGATGATTTTTCTCCAATACTTCCTGCACTTCATATCGGTCAAGGAGCTCTTTCTTCAATCCAAAGTTTAACACTTTCATATCAGAAACACCGTAATAACGGGCAATCTTTTCACCAAAACCTCCGTCTAAAATTCCATCCTCCAGGGTCACTACGATTTCATGATCTTTCTTCAGATCATCAAGAAGTGCTTCATCCAGACCTGTGATGTAATATGGATTCACCAGTGTCGGCTGCACACCTGTTTTCTCTGCGATCAGTTCTGCTGCTTTCTCTCCCAGTGAATAGAATACACCGAGTCCGATCACTGCAACCTTGCTTCCTTTCTGTATTACTTCATAAGTATTCAATTTGCTGAAATCCTTCGTCACTGCTTTCCCATCCGAAATCATCTCACCGCCCGGCACTTTTATTGCAACTGGATAAGAATTCTGCTCCACACTCCAATCAAGCATGGCAAGATATTCTTCTTTTGTCGTCGGTGCCAGATAAACAAGGTTCGGAATATTTGCCATCATCGGAATATCCTGAAATCCCAGATGTGTGACATCATTCATTCCATAAACAGAACCCCAGAATGTCACAATTGTTGCCGGACTGTTGTTGATACACAGATCCTGTGCGATCTGGTCAAATGTCCGCTGTACAAAAGTACTGTAAACGCCGTAAACAGGCTTTCCTCCGTTTGCTGCAATACCGGATGCCAGAGCAACTGCTGTTTCTTCTGCAATTCCCACATCAATAAACTGGCGTCCGGCTTCTTTTCGCTTATCTTCTGTAAATCCCATAACTGTAGGCGTTCCGGATGTGATGGCAACCACACTGGAATCTTCTTTCATCTTTTTCAAAAGATAATCTCTCGTAATACCGGAGTAGTCCTCCGTATTTGAAGTATAAAGAGGTTTTCCCGTCTCAAGATCAAACGGACCGCTGAAATGCCACTGTTCTTTATTTTGCTCTGCCGGCTCATATCCTTTTCCTTTCAGCGTATTGATATGAACCACAACCGGCTGACTACTGTTTTTTACTTTCTGAAATGCCTCCACCAACGCTTTTGTATCGTTTCCCTGGTTTACATAAATATAATCAAGCCCCATCGCTTTGAACAGGTTACACGGAGCTGTTCCGTTTGTTTCCCTCAGCAGCTTCAGATTCTGATACAATCCTCCATGATTCTCTGCGATGGACATATCATTGTCATTCACTACAATAATTAGATTTCCACCCAATTCTGCGGCGTAGTCAATTCCCTCCAGTGCTTCTCCGCCGCTTAAAGAACCGTCTCCGATCACTGCGATCACATTTCCGTCTTCCCCCTTCAGATCTCTTGCTTTTGCAAGTCCGCAGGCAAGACTGACAGAAGTAGATGTATGACCGATCGTAAAGAAATCATGCTCACTCTCATGTGGATTTGTATAACCGGATACATCATCGTAATGCTCTTCATAAAGATATGCATCTTTTCTTCCTGTTAGCATTTTGTGCGGATAACTCTGATGGGAAACGTCATATACAATTTTATCTTTTGGAGATTCAAATACATAATGCATGGCAATGGCCGCTTCCACCATTCCGAAATTTGGTCCGAAATGTCCGCCATGCCGGCTTGCCCGGGTCAAAAGTGCATGGCGCATCTCTTCTGCCAGTGCCGGAAGCTCCTCGATCGTCAGTTTTTTTACATCTTCAGGGCTGTTGATTGTTTCAATATACATTAATATCCACTCCTCTTTTTCTTATCAATTCCTACTGTTTTTCTCCTTTGTGAGGATTGATGATACTATATCACCTGGAGTTAACTCCAAGTCAAGAGCGATTTTAAATATTTTTTTATTTTCTTTTCACCAGACACGAATGGCACTTTTTTCATAAATGTAATCAAACATACTGGTAATAAAAACGAAGATGTTTCACGTGAAACATCTTCATCTCCATTTTATTCCTTTATTTTTTCAAACCTGTACTGTTGCTTAATCTCCGGATATTTTTCATGATCCACTTCACTCATAAACATTCCATATGGTCTTGCACAGATTTTAAACGGAGAATACAACCCCTGATAAATCACCAGTTTTTCTCCTGTCTCTGTATGCTGCGCAAATGCAAGCACTTTATATAAATATTCTGAAGTTTCCCCTGACACCCATTCTCTCTTAAAATGCTGTACAATATCTCCCACTCGGATGTCTCTCGGAATCACCTCTTCTTGCTTTAACTCAGGCTCTGTGTCCAATTCTACATATTCCTCTTTATCCAGAGAAACAGGCGCACCTGATTTTCCCATAATATGGACGCCTCCATACCAGGTGCCTGTAATCTCAAACAGATCCCCCACCTGATATTCTGAAGTATATTCATCGTTCTTTTTTACAATTCTTATTCTGCTCATTCTGATTATCCCTTATTCTATTTTCTTCTTTCAATCACATCACTGATTGCATCAATCCCTAAAAGTATCTGACTTACCAGAATCAGCACAAATAAAAATTTCACCACTTTTTTTCCTGTCTCGTCTTCTCTTTCTGCACAATCTTTTGCAATTCTTCCGACAATCCCCAGTAATCCAATCAGAGAAATCCTCTGCGCTGTTCTGTTTAACGATTTGTTCTGATAATAAATTTCCTGCAATAATTCATGATTGTTCATACTCATGTTCTCCTCTCCTTATAATCCGTCTCTGTAAATCTGATTGATTGTTGCCTGAGCATGTTCCAGCTCCTTTTTCTGCATGACGGCATCTCGATCACTGAAAATTGCCAGCATCTCATCCACCACATCTTCCGCTCTCGGATTTGATGTTCTGTAAAGATACCCCAGCATACGAGTTGCCGTATAATCTGTCCTGATTTGATTATATGCAATTTCTCTGCAAAAGTCATCAGAATAATCCTTCTCCTTCAAAGCTCTGTACAATTCATCATTTCTTGCTTTTTCCATATTTATTGCCGCCTGTTCTTTCTAAAATACTGTTTTTCAAATTCTTCTTCCGATAATGGCTTATTCAAAAAGTATCCTTGAATGACATCACAACACATCTCTTTTAATACGCCAAGCTGCTTTTGGGTTTCAACACCTTTGTTTCATCCCTTTTTGCATCACTTCCCAACAAAGCTTACCTTCCGGATGCTCAACCTGAAATGTCTTTTTACAACACTCATTCATATATACACTCTTATTTGCCTCAACATCTATGATACGAATGTTCGAATTTATTCCATTTAAAATTTTA
>ERZ780218.1040-NODE-1040-length-20300-cov-9.760879_pt1 | contig 20300 bp, 17 predicted proteins | sample MGYA00510975_ERZ780218 | MGnify/ENA primary metagenome ERZ780218 (study PRJEB29588, sample SAMEA2152063) | human gut metagenome | biome: human gut; feature: human-associated habitat; material: faeces | place: Denmark | collected 2008/2010 ... | reverse complement strand
CTCCCCTGGTAGGGGAGCCTCTGGCGAAACCGTTCACTTTGCGGGGACTGCCAAAGCCTCCCCTACTAGGGGAGGTGGCATCGCGTCAGCGATGACGGAGAGGTTGTACTAAGACAGAGCCTTCCCTTTGCAGAAAAGTCCGGCTCTCCGCATCGCTTCCTGTATCTTTTTGTCGAAGTTTATGGTATACTTATTTTGCACCCGGTGCCCGCGCATTGACACCTTTGTTGTATCTATAATTTTATGTTACAGCAGCTACAAGCTGAAATCCAGAGGAAAGAGGAATTTCGAATGAAAATTGCGGAAAAATGCAAAGTTATTGTGGCGAGCAGCCTTGTGGCCGCTCTGATGACAGGTACTGCATTGCCCGCGCTGGCCGCCAGCCCCGCCGGGGACGTTCCTTTTGCGGTGCTTGCGCAGCAGAATAGTGCTGTAACGCCGGAGCAGGTAGAAGCGCTGATCAGCCAGATCGGCACTGTCACGCGCAGCAGACGCGCGGCAATCGTGGCCGCTTTGGATGCCTATAACCAGTTGGATGATGCAGGAAAAGCTGCTGTCACCAATTTTGGTGTGCTGGCAGAAGCACAGCAGATTCTTGGTATTCAGGATGCACTTGCAAAGTGCAATGTCAACTACGATGCAGTAGAAGACTGCTGGGCGATTACAACCCCGCATGATGACAGCATCGATAAGCGCAAGACGTGTGGCATTGGCCCCAACCTTTATATCTGGGACAAGGGGAACACGATTGTTTTCTGGGAAGATTTTACTTACATGGGCTCTTCCGAGCTGGATATCGATGACATCATTCTGCGCGGTGGAGATTATAAGTACACTTACATTTGCGATTATGATAACTCCGGTTATGGATACGACAAAGAGCTTGGTAAATGGTTTGCATGGGCCACCTTTGAAATGGAAGACAGTGAAGTCGAATGGTTGCGAAACCTTTTGAGTGCCGATACCGTTATCATGCGTTTCGAGGGAACGGATTATAGCAAGTTTGATTACACATGGACGGTGCAGGACCGGCAGGCAATCACCGATATTATTGACCTCTATAATCTTCTGAAAGCAGTTACACCGGAAGTGCGTGAAAAAGCACTGCGTAACTAATACGTTCGGCCTAGGGAATAGAAGCTTGGAAGAAAAAGTCTCTTCATGCCAGTGAACAGGAGCGTTCCCGATGTGGCGCAGAAGAGAAAAGACTGGAACGGCCTTATATGATGAAAGCGGATGCAATATGGATATGACAAGAAGGAGCCCGGGTTGCGGCTCCCAGCGTCTGCTTCGCTGCCGCTCGCATCCTGCTGGCCGCGGCCCCAACAGCTTCTCCCTGTTTCCGCCACTGGCGGCGGTCGTCGCCGTTGCAAGTGGCTTGACAGATGGTTCACGGGCCGTAAGCCCAACTAAATGAAAAGCCCCCTTGGAGGTAGCGACTCCGAGGGGGTTTTTCATTTTTGGGGTGACAATCTTGACCCTTGACATTCCTGACTTTAGGATACCCGACCCCCCGCAAAAGTCAAGCGCTGTGCAGAAAGTTTACAACTTCGCTCACACCCCCGGCACCAGCAGTCTCCGCGCCTCGTCGAGGCGGGCGGTGCCGTCGGGGAGGTCGTTGGCGGCCAGCATCTGGCCGGGCGAGACGTGGTAGCGCCGGGCGATGGCGAACAGCTCCTCCCCCGGCTGGGCGTAGCAGATGCGGAGCGACACCTCCGGGTCGGCGGGGGCGAGGGGGTCGCCCAGCTCCACCGCCCCCACGAGAGAGGCCGTCTGCCGCGCCAGCACCGCGCCCTCGGCCCGGACGGTGAGGGACACATCCAGCGCGCCGCCTGCGCTGGCGCATTGCAGGTCCTGAACGCTCAGCCAGCACTCGGGGTAGGCGTCGGCATCCTCGGGCAGGTCGGCGGGGAGAGGCAGGGCGTAGTCCAGCGCCTTTTCGTAGCACTCCATCTCCCCGAGGGTGTTTTCCGCAAAGGCTGACACCACGGCCCGGGCCGTCAGGACGGCTCTCCCCTCCTGCCGCGTCAGGCTCACCGGCCCGAAGGAGGCGAAGCAGGCTAAAATATGCGCTCCGGCGTCGGGCAGAGGGCCGGAGCCCCGCAGCACTGTCGTCTCGTCCAGCGCGCAGAGCAGCGACTCGGTGGCGAGAGTCTGAGGCGTGAGGGTCGTCTCGAAGCGGGTGGAGAAGGCATCGGCCACGCATTGGAGCTGGTAGGGACGCCAGCCGCTCAGCCGCAGCATCGCCGTGGCCGTGAGGGTGGTGGAGGCAGAGCCGTCCTCGGTGGTCTCCCCTTCCGCCGCCGCAAAGCCCACCGGCTCCAGCACGCAGAGGCAGCGGCAGTCCTCGCTGAGGCCGTCGGCATCCAGTATCTGGTTGAAGGGCAGGTCGGCGGTCTGGCTGCGGAGGGCGGCGTCCCCTTCGGCCCGCCATGCGCAGAGGACGTGCAGCACCCCCTTCGCCACGGCCTTGCCCTGCATCCGCTTCAGCTCCCGCACCTCGGCGGTGCCGGTGATGTCGAGGATGGCGGCGGGGGGCTTCGGGAAGGTCAGCGCCCCCTCGATGGTCACGAGCTTTTCGAGGGTGGCGGCCCGCCGCACCCCTGCCAGCGTGACCGGCTTCTGCTCGATGCCGCCCTCGCTGAGGGCCGTGATGACCTCGGTGGACAGCTGGGCGTGGACGCTCACCACCAGCCCGTAGGCCCCCCGCACCTCGATGCGACGGGGGTTGACGGCCCGGCAGTTGAGGTATTCGGTCTGGCCCTCGACGCAGGCTGTCCACGCCGTGGCCGCGAAAGAGGGCAGCTCGAGGGCCTTGGTGAAGGGCAGCTTCTGCTCGGTCTGGCACAGCCCCGCCCCCTCTTCGCCCTGATAATACACGGTACAGCGCAAATATCCTTCCAGCGTCAGCCGCCCGGGGGCCAGCTGCTTTTGCAGCACCACCGGCTTTGCGAAGCACTTGACGATGCGCTGCACCGGCGGCAGATAGTCCGAGATCAGTAGTTCGGTCTCGAGGGGCAGCTCCGCCTTGGCGGTGCAGTCCGCACCCGCCGCAGGCAGAACGTCCCGGAACACTTTCAGCTCCATGGTGATGCTCCTTTCCTGTCCTTGCTCTGATGAGAGTGTATGCGGGGTGGGAAGGGAGCAGAACAAAAATCCCCCACGGAGGTCGCAACTCCTTGGGGGATTTTCATTACGGCAGATTCGTTTATTTCTATATCTTTTGTCGAAAATCTATGTTATAATTGGTTTGCGGCCTTGCCCGCCCATTTATTCGGGAGGGGAGGTGAGAAAAATGGAAAGTATTCTTTCTTTCGTACTGTCTGTCGGAGCAAATGTAGCAGCTTACTATATTTGCAAGTGGCTTGATGGATGGTTCACTGGCCGTAAGCACTAAATAAAGAAGACCCCCTTTCGGAGCGGCAACTCCGTGAGGGGGTTTTCTTTTGCTTTGGTGAGAACAATGGAAACCATCATTCTTTCTTTCGTACTTTTATTATATGCCATTCCCCGCAAAAGTCAAGCGTTGCGCAGAAAGTTTACAAGCGCATCATCGGGCCCGAACAACGACCACCAAGCAGTATTCCCGGCCATCGACGGTCTTATGGCAGACGCCGACACGCAGCTTGGTATTGACCGTGGGCGACACATCTTTATAGTACACCCTGACCACCGGCGCACCGCTGGAGAACCGCTCTACCTGCTGAAGGGCGCTCATCCCGGTGGAGTCGAAAGCAACAAAGCTCACGAAATTGCTCTGCGCGTAGGCTTTCAGGCTGTCTTGCAGGAAGCCTTCCAGCGTCTGACCGGCGTCTATGGGGAAGTTCTTGTCCAGCCCGCAGATGATTCCCTCTGGGGTCTTCTGGAACCAGTCCGGGGTGAACGCGGGCCGGATGGTGCGGGTCAGCGCGGGGACGCTGTAAGAGACTTCGACGTTTTGGGAGTTTCCCTTGAAGATGTCGGCGACGCCCACCGCGACGAGCCTGTCCTCTTCTGTCCCGCTGGCACCGCCGGAACAGCCGGTGAGCAGGGCCAGCATCAGCACGCCCGCAAGGGCGAGGGCAAGGAGCTTTTTCAGTTTCATGGTCGTATCCTCCGTTCACTGTGGTGTTTTTGATACTTCCATTATAACCCGTCTCCCGCCGCAGCTGCAACGGCCATTCGCGCAGGTTTTGGGGCGATTCACGCAGGTTTCGGGAAATATGGCTGCTCCGAGAGGGGCGGGGTATCTGATACAGTGGCATTATTATCGCGATGACTCGCCAAAAATTTCAGTGTATCAGGTGATACAGAGCGTCCATATTGATACAGTGCGTCAGTGTATCAGTAAAGTCATTGTATCAAGTTGATACAGAGGGAAAATAAAGCGTACGTATGCTATATATTTATCACTGTATCAGATGTTCCACCGCAGTGATCAAGGCGTGTGAACCAACTGCGTGTTCCATCTTTCTGACTCAACTGATACTTTGTTATCTCTTTTGTCTTCACAAGGTTCGCATACGCCCGCTTATAGGTCGGCTCGCTGCACCCCATCTCCTTCATCACCTCCGCCCGGAGCTGGGTGCTGGGCATACTCCCCAGCTTGCTCTCGGCCAGCACGTTGAGGATGGCCTGCGCGGTATCCTCTTTGGTCTGGGCGGTGCGGATGCGGCGCTCCTCCACGAAGTCGGCGTCCTTCTTGTCGGTGCGGCTGTCAAAGACGGCCACGGCTGTCTTCACGCCCTCCACCTGCGCCTGCTCGATGTGGAGCAGGGCTGTCCGGGTCGGGGCGGAGTAGCTGCTCTTCTCGTGGCTGAGGTAGAGCTTTTCGCTGTTCTTGTCGCGGCCCATCATGAGGACGCTGCGGGCGATGTCCCAGATGTCGGAGCTGTCGGCCAGACGGGCGCGGCCCGAGACGTTGGCGCGCTTGTTGGTGTGCATCGAGATGAGGGCCGCGCAGCCGTGCTTGGCGCAGAGGGCTTTGAGGGGCAGCAGGGCGCTGCGCATCTGGTTGCGGCTGGCCATCTCCACCCCCGCGGGCAGAAAGCTCTGCAGCGGGTCGATGATGACGAGGGCGGGCGCGGCCTTCCCCACGTACTTTGCAAAGCTCGTGTCCGGGATGCAGAGCGGGCTGCCGGTGCGGGCAAAGTAGGCGTCGCTGGTGACCACCATCACCCGGCTCATGTCGGCCCCTGCCGCCGTCAGGCGGGCTTTGAGCACCTTGCCGGGGTCGTCCTCGCCGGAAAAGATGAGGACGCTGCCGGTCTTCTCCGGCGGCTGGGGGAAGAAGCCGGAGGTCCGGCCCGCCGTGACATACGCAATGAGCTGGGCCTGCCAGATGCCCTTGCCGGTGCCGCCGTCGGCACCCAGAAGCGACACCTCTCCCATGGGCAGCAGCCCATCCACCAGCCAGCTCACGTTCTGGATGGGGACGTTCTCGAGGCAGTCGGGGGTGAAGTTGAAGGGCGCGGCGCGGCGGCGGTCCCGGAAGCGCACCCGGGCCGCGTCGGCCTTTTCCCGGTAGGCGGCGTAGTCCTCGGCGATGCGGCTCTGGAACTCCTCCCGGCCCACCGCTTCCAGCTCGCTCTTGCCGTCGGCCAGCCAGCGCTCCATCCGGAAGGTCAGGCCCTGCCAGAAGCCCAGCTCCTTCGCCCTCGCCTCCACCAGCTCGGAGCGGCTGAGGACGTCCTCGGGGCGGTCCTGCCCGGCGAACCAGTAGGTCAGCCGGGAGAACAGCTCCTCTTCGGTGCGCACCGTGCCGAGGTAGGCCACGAAGTCGTCGTAGCTGCCCGGGGTGCGGTCGGTCATGTTTTTCTGCATAAAAACTCCTTTCGTTTGTGTTTGATGCATTGAGCATAGCACAAATGAAAGGAGCGGAACAGTACATACTTTTTGGGGGTTTTGAGGGGGGTTGAAAGTTCGTGTTTCTCGACAGTGCGTTAATTATTTGGTGCTTTTCGCGAAAAATCGAGGAAAGTCTCGGGAGAGCTTTTCCTTTGTGGCAAGGCCCGTCTTTGTACAACCTCTCCGTCATCGCTGACGCGATGCCACCTCTCCTTGTAGGAGAGGCCTTGGCAGTCCCCGCAAAGTGAACGGTTTCGCCAGAGGCTCCCCTACTAGGGGCAACGGCGACGACCGCCGCCAGCGGCGGAAGCAGGGAGGAGCTGTTGGGGCAGCGGCCAGCGGGATGCGAGCGGCAGAGAAGCAGACGCTGGGAGCCGCAACCTGGCCTTGTCGAACGAAGTGAGACTGAGAGGTTGTACTAAGACAGAGCCTTTCCTCTGTAGGGAAGTCCGGCTCGTGGCCTCGTTTCCTGTATCTTTTTGCCGAAGTTTATGATATACTTGTTTTGCGGTTCATCCCGCCCATCTTACTTGGGAAGGGAGGTGTACCTGATGATTCATATCCTCACGATTTTGGAGTCTGTCGTAGCAGATGTAATGTCGCATTACATCTGCAAGTGGCTTGACAGATTCGACAAGGACCGCAAGCCCGACTAAACGGAAAGCCCCCGGGGAGGTCGCAACTCCTTGGGGGCTTTTCTTTTTGGTGTACCGAATGGAATATCCTCACAATTCCATCTTTAGTATATGCCATTCCCCGCAAAAGTCAAGCGTTGCACAGAAAGTTTACAAGCCTGCTGCTTTCATTTTGCAAGTTCCTCATACACGTGCTTGTTACGGTCCATCAGCTTCAGCGAAGAGGCCAGCACATCGTCATCTGCTGCGGCCTGCATGGCATCCGCCTGGTTGAAATCACACTTCACTCTTCTCTCTCCTTTTTTATGCCGAACAGCCTCCGGAGCAAGCCTCTCAGGCACTTGGGGCTTTTGAGAACGACCACCTGCATAGAGCCGACCACCTTTCGTCGCTTGATACGCCATTATAGGCGTCCCGCGCCCGGAATGTTCCGGTTCAGCTCAGGATCGGCCCGTCCGGCACCGTCTCCACCACCACCAGCGCGCCCTTTTGGGTGGAGATGGTGATGCAGTCGGAGCCATCGGCATACTCGTTGCTGACGCCGAGAGGGTAGCCTGCGGTGAGGACGGCGTCGGTCAGCTCGTAGAAGGAGCCCCGCTCCGAGACCCCCTCTGCCCTGCCCTCCATCGGGAAGACCGAGAGGTAGAAATACCCGTCCTTCGGGTAGCGGCGGGTCTCGCCGGGCATCACGAAGGTGATGCGGCTGCGCTCGTCCAGAAGCGTGGCGCGGACGCCCCGCTGTTCGAGGCCGAGGCCGGTGCAGAGGTTGGCCAGCGTATGCTCGAGGCGCCTGCCGCCCAGTACGCCCAGCAGCAGCGCCTCGTCGAAGCCCTTCTCGGAGGCCAGCTTTGCCGCGTACTCGGTGTCGGTGTCGTCCTTGACGTGGGGCAGGATGATGGTGTCGTCGCCCTCCTGCGCCGGGCAGGGCGCGGTGTCGAAGTCGCCCACGATGATGTCGGGGCGGCAGTGGAGCGGCGCACAGTTGCGGTAGCCCGCGTCGCAGGCAATGATGGTGTCGCCGGGCCGCAGGGCCGACGCCAGCGAGGCGCTGACCGGGCAGGCGGAAATGATAACACAGCGGGACATGGGATTCCTTCTTTCTGGGAAGTATGATAACACAGCGTCTTTTTCTGTATCTTTTTGCCGAAGTTTATGATATACTGGTTCTGCGGTTCATCCCCGCTATCTTACGGGAGAGGGGGTGAAATCATGGACTACATCCTTACACTTTTAGTATCTGTCGCAGCAAATGTCGTATCGCACTTCATTTGCAAATGGCTTGACAGGTAACAAAGAGAACCGCAAAGCCTAAAAAGGAAAGCCCCCGGGGAGGTCGCAACTCCTTGGGGGCTTTTCCATTGGGATGAAACCAATGGACTACCTATTACACTTTCTGTTTTTATTATATGCTCTTCCCCGCAAAAGTCAAGCGCTGTGCAGAAAGTTTACAAGCACTCTTCTCTTGGCATTTTCTGTATCTTTTTGCCGAAGTTTATGATATACTGGTTCTGCGGTTCATCCCCGCCCATCTTACTTGGGAAGGGAGGTGAAACCAATGATCCATATTCTCACAATCCTGGAGTCTGCCGTGGCAAATATAATTTCACATTATATCTGCAAGTGGCTTGACAGACTCGACAAGGACCGTAAGCCCGACTAAATGGAAAGCCCCCTGGGAGCGGCAACTCCTTGGGGGCTTTTCTTTTTTAGTGAAACCAATGGAATCTTCTCACAATCCCATCTTTAGTATATGCGATTCCCCGCAAAAGTCAAGCGCTGCACAGAAAGTTTACAGGGCTGCCCTCTCCGTCAGCGGCTGAGAGGGTACTGCCACTCCTTCACATCCTTGACCTCATCGTACATGGCGCAGTAGCTGTCGTAGCGGGTCTGAGAGAGCTTGCCTTCCGCGAGGGCGGCGCGGACGGCGCAGCCCTTCTCGGAGCGGTGGGAGCAGCCGGTGAACTGGCACGCGCCGAGGTAAGGCCCGAACTCCGGGAAGGCGTGTTCCAGACCCTCTTTCGGGATGAAGCCCGCCCGGCTGGCCTCGAGGCTGGCGAAGCCCGGGGTGTCGGCGATGCGGCCCCCGAAGGCTTCAAAGATGGTCACCTCGCGGGTGGTGTGACGGCCACGGCCCAGCTTATGGCTGATGGCGGCGGTCTGACGCTCCACGTCGGGCAGGAGGGCGTTCAGCAGGGTGGATTTGCCCACGCCGGAGTTGCCGCAGAAGGCGCAGAGACGGCCATTGATCCAGTGCCTGATGTCGTCCAGACCCTCGCCGGTGGCGTAGTCGATGCGGATAAAGGGCAGGGTCGATTTTTCGTAGGCGCTGCGCAGAAACTCCGCCTCGGCGAGGTCGCCTTTGGTGCAGACGATGACGGGCTGGACGCCCTTGTCCACCGCGATGGCCGAGAGCTTATCCAGCACGAGGGTGCTGGGGGTGGGCTGGGTGGTGCTTGCCACGAGGAACAGCACGTCGAGGTTCGCCATGGGCGGGCGGACGAAGACGTTCCGCCGGGGCGCGATGCCCGCGATGACCGCCGCGCCGTTCTCGGTCTCCAGCGTCACCACGTCGCCCGCCACGGGGGTGATCTTCTGCTTGCGGAAGATGCCCCGGGGCTTGCACTCCACGATGCCTTCCGACGTCTTAACGTAATAAAATCCGCCGATGCCTTTTGTGATATAACCTGTCATACCTACTCCTTTAGCCCAGCCAGGACGTCCACCAGTCGCTGAGACCGCCGCCGGTGGAAGAAGACGAGCTGGCGCCGGTGCTCTCGCTGGAAGAGCTGCTGCCCCCGAAGAGGCCGCCCAACCAGCCGCCGGAGCCGTCGCTGCTGGCGGTGCTCTCGCTGGGTGCTTCGGGTTCCGGTGCAGGCTCAGGGCCTGCGCTGACCACGACGCTGACGCGGGTGTTCAGCTTGGCCGATGCGCCCTCGCCGGGGTTCTGGCTGATGATGCTGCCCACGGGCTGGTCGCTGTACTGCTCCGTCTGGCTGCCCAGACCCAGTTTCCGCTGCACCAGCAGGGTACGGGCGTCGTTCACGTTCATGCCGATGAGGCTGGGGACTTTGGTGGTGGTGGCCACCTGCGGGCGGCTGACGTAGATCACCACCGTGGTGCCTGCGGCCACCTGACTGCCTGCGGCGGGGTCGGTGCGGATGATGGAGCCTGCGGCCACCGACTCATCCACGGCCTGAGTGACCAGCACCGACACGCCCAGGTCCTTCAGCTGCTGTTCGCCGTCGGCCTGCACGTAGTTGGTCAGGTCGGGGACGGTGACGTAGTGGATGCCGAGGCTGACGGTGAGGGTCACGCTCTGGCCCTCGCGGACGGTGCGGCCCGCCACCGGCGACTGCTTGTAGACATAGCCTGCGGCGTAGTCGTTGCTGTACTCCTCTTCCCAGTTGACGACCACCTGACCGGAGGCCACCTGCTCAGAGGCGTTCACCTCGTCCTGCGTCATGCCGCTGAAATCGCTCAGCACGATGTCGTCGCTTTTGGTCATGATGTTGCTGGAATCGTTCAGGATGGTCCAGCACAGGGCCGCACAGGCCAGCGCAAAGGCCGTCGTGATGCCCAGCAGCACCGGCATAAAGCCGCTGCGCTTCTTCTTTTTCGCCTTAGCTTTGGGGCGGGCGGGATTCGCCGCCGGTTTCTCCGGGGGTCTGCGGATGCTGCGTTTCTGCGGCATGGGGTCATTCACCACCTTTTCAGGTTCTTCCTTTACATATTGATACTGGAACGTGACGGAGGGGTCCTGCACGTAGGCGTCCAGTGCTTCCAGCATCTCTGCGGCGCTGGAATACCGGTTGACCGGCAGCTTCGCCATGGCGCGCTCCGTGATTTGCACGAGGCCCAGCGGCACGTCCGGGGCAAGCTCTGCCAGCGGCTTCGGGGTGTCCCGTATCTGCTTGCGGGCCACCTCCACCATGTCGTCGGCGTCGAAGGGCAGCCTGCCCGAGAGCATCTCGTACATCATGACGCCCACGGAGTAGATGTCGCTCTTGGGGTCGGTCTCCTCCCCCTTTGCCTGTTCGGGGCTGATGTAGTGGACGCTGCCCATGGCCTTTTTGCCGTTCTGTATCTGGTTCTCGGCCCGGGAGATGCGGGCGATGCCAAAGTCCATCATCCGCAGCTGGCCGTTGTCCAGCAGCATGATGTTCTGGGGCTTGATGTCCCGGTGGACGACGCCGTTGCGGTGGGCGTGGTCGAGGGCGCGGAGGATCTGGGCGATGAAGTGGACGGTCTCCCGGCTGGTGATCTTGCCGCCCCGCTCGTTGAGGTACTCCCGGAGGGTCATGCCCTCCACGCACTCCATCACGATATACTGTAAGTTTTCGCTGACGGAGACGTCGTAGACCTTGACGATGTTGGGGTGGTTGAGCAGGGAGATGGCCTTGGACTCGTTCTTGAAGCGGCGGACGAGGTCGGCGTCATGCATCAGCTCCTGACGCAGCACCTTGACGGCCACCACCGTGCCTTCCGGCACAGGCCCGCCGGGGGCAGAGACCACGGCCTTGTAGACGTTGGCCATGCCGCCTTCGCCGATGAGCTCCTGAATGGTGTAGAGCCCGTCCAGCGTCTTGCCGATGAGATTATCCATGCTTCACCTCCAGCGGCTCCACGCCCAGCAGCAGCGCGGTGATGTTGTCGGGGCCGCCGCCCGCGTTGGCAGCGTCCACCAGCCGGTCGGGGATGTCGTAGAACCCGCCCTTCGTGAAGATCTCTTCGATCTTTTCCTTGGGCAGGACGTTGGTGAGGCCGTCGGTGCAGAGCAGGATCATATCGCCCTTCTGCACCGGCACGCTGGTGAACTCGGGGTCGAGGCGGTAGTCCACGCCCAGCGCCCGGGTGATGATGTTCTTCTGGGGGTGATGCTCGGCTTCCTCGGCGGTGATGGTGCCGCAGTCCACCAGCTCCTGCACGTAGGAGTGGTCGTGGGTGAGCTGGGTGAGTCTGCCGTCCCGGACGAGGTAGGCCCGGGAGTCGCCTGCGTGGCAGATAAAGGCGTTGCCGCCCCGCACGAGGGCGCAGACCGCCGTGGTACCCATGCCCGCCAGCTCCTCCTCCCGGGAGGCTTTCTGGAAGACGAAGCGGTTGGCGTTGATGAGCGCCCGCGTCAAAAACTTTTCCTCGTCGCCGGGCAGGCACTGGGCGTACTGCTCATGGAAGCTGTGCTCGATGACGTCGCAGGCGCTCACGGAAGCCTCACGGCCTCCCCGCGCACCGCCCATGCCGTCGCACACGAGGCCCCAGGCCGCGTCGCTGTTCAGCTCGCCTGCCCGGTAGTCATCCTGATTCTCGGGGCGGACGCTGCCGACGTCTGTTTTTCCTGCAAGTTTCATAGGATTCTCCTTCTCAAACTTTGCCGTTCATCTCGTCGCGGCGGAGCTGGCCGCAGGCGGCGCTGATCTCGCTGCCCAGACGGCGGCGGACGGTGGCGTTGACGCCGAGGCTTTCCAGCTTCTGCTGGAAGCGCCGGACGTTGGCGGCGTCGGTAGCCGAATAAGGGCTGCCGTCCACCGGGTTGATGGGGATGAGGTTGACGTGAGCGCCCATCCCCCGGATGAGGTCGGCCAGCTGCCTGGCGCAGGCGTCGGAGTCGTTGACCCCCCGCACCATGGAGTACTCGAAGCTCACTCTCCGGCCCGTCGTCTCCTGATACCGGCGCACGGCCTGCATCAGCACCTCCACGGGGTAGGCGTCGTTCACGGGCATCATGCCGCTGCGGATGTCGTTGTTGGGGGCGTGGAGAGAGACGGAGAGGGTGAGCTGGAGCTTCTTCTCGGCCAGCTGGTCGATCTTCGGCACGAGGCCGCAGGTGGAGAGGCTGATGTTCCGCATCCCGATGTTCACGCCCTCGGGGGACGAGATGTTCTCGAGAAAGCGCATCACTTCGTCGAAATTATCCAGCGGCTCCCCGATGCCCATCAGCACGATGTGGGAGATGCGCTCCCCGATGTCCTTCTGGGCGGTGTAAATTTCGGAGCATATCTCGCCCGCCTCGAGGTTGCGCACCCGGCCCGCCTGGGTCGAGGCGCAGAAGCGGCAGCCCATCCGGCAGCCCACCTGAGTGGACACGCAGACCGTGTTGCCGTAGTGGTAGCGCATGACGACGGTCTCGATGCAGTTGCCGTCGGCCATCCGCAGCAGGTACTTCACGGTGCCGTCCTTGGCCTCCTGCCGCCGCTCGATGATGGGCGCGGCGATGTAAAATGCCTCCTCGAGCTTTGCCAGCAGGGCTTTGGGCTGGTCGGTCATGGCCGAAAAGTCGGTCACGAGCTTCTGGTGGACCCAGTGGAAGATCTGTTTCGCCCGGAAGCCGGGCTGGCCCATCGCTTTCAGCTCCGCTGTCAGCTGTTCCAGCGTCAGGGAGGATATACAGCGTTTAGTCTCCATGAAAATCTCCTTTTGTCAGGAATCACGTTTCTGCATCGCGCAGAGGAAAAAGCCGTCCATGCCGGTGCGGGTGGGAACGGAAAGCGCACCCCAGTCCCCCACCGTCATCCCGGCCGGGAAGCGGACGTCCGGCGTCACCACCCGGAACTCCGGGTGTCGGCCCACGAAGGCCCGCACCTGCTCTTCGTTCTCGGCAGGGTCGATGGTGCAGGTGGAGTAGACCAGACGCCCGCCCTCTTTCAGGTGGGCGGCGGCTGTATCCAGAATGGCCGACTGGGTGGCCAATAATTCATCGTGACGCGCTTTTTCGAGGGTCTTGTAGCGGATGTCCGGCTTCTTGGCGAGGATGCCGAGGCCGCTGCAGGGGGCGTCTACCAGGATGGCGTCCGCCATGGGCAGGTCGGCGTCCGGCCTGGTGCCGTCGGAGACGCGGGGCTCCACGTGGGCAAACCCCATCCGCTCCACGGCCTTGCGGATAAGCTGGACGCGGTTCTCGCTGACGTCGCAGCTCACCAGCCGCCCTTCGTCCCCCATCTCCTCGATGAGGAGCAGGCTCTTGCCGCCGGGGGCGGCGCAGAGGTCGAGGACGGTATCGCCGGGCTTTGCCTCCACGCAGAGGGCGGCAAGCTGGCTGGCCTGCCCCTCCACGTGGAAATATCCGTCCCGGAAAAGCCCACTCTCCGCCGGGCTGCCCTCGAAGCGGGCTAAGACGCTGCCCGGCACGAGGCCCGGGGCGGCGGTCTTCGCGCCCGAGGCCAGCAGCTTTTCGCAGAGGGCTTCCGGCGTCCCTTTCAGGGGGTTGGCCCGGAGGCTGGTCAGGCCGCTGTCGGCGGTGTGGGTCAGGATGTCCAGCGCCTCGTCGGGGTAGTGTTCGTAGAGGAACGCTGCCACATCATGCCCCGCCGAGCCCAGCACCATCAGCCGCTCCACCTCGTCGGCGAAGACGGCAGAGCCGAGGTCATAGCCGATGGCCCGGCGCAGCACGGCGTTCACGAGGCCGGAGGCGCTGGCTTTTCGGAAGGTGCGGGTCAGCTTGACGGCCTCATTGACCGCCGCCGAAGCAGGCACCTGCATATAGCGGGCCTGCGCCAGCGCGGCGCGGAGGATTTCCCGCACCTGCGGGTCGAGCTTGGCAAGCCCTTTGGGCAAAAACTGGCTCAGGATATAGTCCAGCGTTCCCTGATGTTCCAGCACGGTGTAAAATATCGCGCTGGCAAATGCTTTATCGCGGCCTTCCAGCTTCTGGCGGCGCAGCTCTGCGTCGAGGATGAGGTTCGAAAAACCGTCCTGCTCCTGCCGCACCAGCGCCGCTACCGCCGCCGCGCGGGGGTTCGGGCCGCTCACAGGCTGTCCCCCGCCTTGAGGCGGAGACCGGCGGCGAAGGAGGTTCCGTCCATGGGCTTCTTGCCCTCCGGCACGACGTGCAAAAGCTGAATAGCGCCCTCACCGCAGGCCACGGTCAGGGGCTTGGTGGCGAGGACCGTGCCAGCGGCTTCGCCGTGGCTTTCCGCGACGCGGCACTCCATCACCTTGACCTTCTTGCCGCCCGCCGTCACGAACCATGCCCCGGGCCACGGGTTCATGCCCCGCACCCAGTTGTGGATGTGGTCGGCGCTGTCGGTCAGCTTGAACTCCGCCATCTCCTTGCTCAGCATGGGGGCGGTGGAAGCGTTCTCGTGGGCCTGAGGCTCTGCCTTGAGCGTACCAGCTTCAATCGCAGGCAGGGTCTCACAGAGCACCCGTGCGCCCACGGCAGTGACCCGGTCGAACAGCTGGCCGCTGGTCTCCTCGGGGTCGATTTTGATTCTCTCGCAGGCCAGCACGTCGCCGGTGTCGAGGCCCTCGTCCATCTGCATGATGGAGACGCCCGTCTCGGCGTCGCCATTCAGCACCGCCCACTGCACGGGGGCGCTGCCCCGATATTTCGGCAGCAGGGAGACGTGGAGGTTGATGCAGCCGTATTTCGGCGCTTCCAGCACCGACTTGGGCAGGATGCAGCCGTAGGCCACCACGACGATGAGCTCAGGAGCCAGCGCGCGGATGTTCTCGTCCTCGCCGCCGTCCCGCAGGGTGCGGGGCTGAAAGACGGGGGTGCCGTGGGCCAGCGCCACTTCCTTCACCGGGGGTGCGGTGAGCACCTGCTTGCGGCCCACGGGCTTATCGCGCCGGGTGTAGACCGCGCAGATGTCGTGGCCCGCCTCATACAGGGCTTTCAGGCAGTCCGCCGCAATATCCGGCGTCCCCATGAACAGAATGCGCATCAGTCGTTCTCCTTTTTCTTGGCGGCAGCGGCGCGGCCCTCCTCGGTGTCCTCATAGAAGAACTCGCTGGACTCCATGATGGTGATGCCGTCCAGATGGTCGTTCTCGTGCTGGATGCAGCGGGCCAGCAGGCCCTCGGCTTCCAGCTCGAACCACTCGCCGTTCCGGTCCTGTGCGCGGACCTTGACGGCTGCGGGGCGGGTCACGGCGCCGTTGTGGCCCGGGAAGGACAGGCAGCCCTCGTAGGCGGTCTCCTCGTCCTCAGACACGGCGAGAATTTCGGGGTTGACGAAGTCGATGAACTTGTACTCGTAGTTTTCGGGAATTTCTTCCGGGGCGTCGGTGGTGTCCCACACCACGAAGACGCGGCGCAGCATCCCCACCTGCGGGCCTGCGAGGCCCACGCCGTCGGCGGCGATCATCGTCTCGCGCATATCGTCCAGCAGGGTGGCCAGACGGTCGTCAAAGTTGGTCACGGGGCGGCAGACCTTGTTCAGGATGGGGTCGCCCTCTTTTACAATGTTGCGGATAGCCATGAAGTATACCTCCAAATAATCTTATCAAATATCACCGTCAGAATGCATATCCACCACCACGGTGGCCTTGCTGGGCAGCTTTTCCTGCTCGTAGAGGCCGAGGGTCTGGCGGACAAGGTCGCGGAAGCGTTTGTCGGCGCGGCACTTGATGGTGAGCTTGTAGCGGTAGTTCTCGTTGATCTTTTCGATATTGCCGGGGGTGGGGCCAAGCACCCGGAGGGGCAAGTCCGGCTGCTGCGCGGCCTGACGGCCTAAGAGCGCCGAAAACCGGGCGGCGGCCCGGGCCACCTCGATCTCCTTCGGGCCGGAGAAGCCCACGACGCAGAGCCCGCAGAAGGGCGGGTAGAGGCCCAGTTTGCGGTAGGCAATTTCCTGCTCGAAGAAGGCGTCGTAGTCCTGCGCGGCGGCGAGGTTGAGGACGGGGTTGTCGGGGTCGGTGGTCTGGATGATGGCGAAGCCCGGGTCTTTCGCCCGGCCGGAGCGCCCCACCACCTGGGTGATGAGGCTGAACACCGTCTCGTAGGCCCGAAACCCCTGCGCAAAGAGCAGCGAGTCGATGCCGAGGACGCCCACGAGGGTCACGTCCTCGAAATCGAGGCCCTTGGCCACCATCTGCGTCCCCACCATGATGTCGTACTCATGCCGGGCGAACTTCGCCAGCAGCTTTTCGTGGGCGTCTTTGGCGGCGGTGGAGTCCTGGTCCATCCGCAGCACTCTTGCCTCCGGGAAGAGCTGGGCCAGCTCCTCCTCGGCTTTCTGGGTGCCGAAGCCCCGGTAGAGCAGCTTGCCGCCGCAGGCGGGGCAGGTCTTGGGGGGCGGGTCGAGCTGGGTGCCGCAGTAGTGGCAGAGCAGCTTATGGCCCGCCTTGTGGTAGACCATGGGGACGCTGCACTTGGGGCATTTCAGCACCTCGCGGCAGTCGTCGCACTGGGCCATGGTCTGGTAGCCGCGGCGGTTGAGCAGCAGGATGGTCTGCTTGCCCGCGTCGAGGTTGCGCCGGATGGCGTCCTCCATCGCAAGGCTGATCTCCCTCGGGTTGCCCGAGGCCAGCTCTGCCCGCATATCCACGATCTGGACGCTGGGCAGCGGGTTGCCGCCGTAGCGCTGGGTGAGCCGGACGAGCTGGGTGCGGCCATTCTGGGCGGCGTAAAAGCTCTCGGTGCTGGGGGTAGCGCTGGCCAGAAGGAGCAGGGAGCCGTTCTCCGCCGCCCGCTGCCGGGCCACCTCGTGGGCGGCGTACCGGGGCGCAGACTCGGAGCGGTAGGTGTGCTCCTGCTCCTCGTCGATGATGACGAGGCCGATGTTTTCCAGCGGGGCAAAGACGGCGCTCCGCGTCCCCACCACGATGTCGGCGCCGCCGTCCTGTATCATCTGCCATTGGAGCAGACGCTCGGTGTGATTGAGGGCCGAGTGCTGGACGGCCACCCGCCGCCCGAACCGGCTCTTGAGGCGGAGGATCATCTGCGGCGTCAGGCTGATCTCCGGCACCAGCACGAGGGCGCGGCGGCCCAGCGCCAGACACCGCTCGATGAGCTTTAAGAACACCAGCGTCTTGCCGCTGCCGGTGACGCCGTAGAGCAGCGCCGAGTGGGGGGCGGTGTCTTCGAGGCCGGGCAGCAGGGCGTCATAGGCCGCCTGCTGCTCTGCCGTCAGGGTGATGGGCTCGTTTTTCAGCGGGATAGACGAATACAGGTCGATGGATTTGTTCACCTTGCTGCATTCGACGACGCCCTTGGCGCAGAGGTTGTCCAGCACGGCTTTGGTGATGCCGTGGGCCTCCATCTCGTTCTGGGTGCGCTCTCCCCCGCTCAGCAGGGCCACTGCCGCCAGCTGCTTGGCCGTGGGCCTGGGCTTTTGCTGCAAAGCCCCCACCAGCTTATAGCTGTTCTCGGTGTGGCGGGTGAGCTGCTTTTGGAGCACCGGCGTCACGCCGTCCGCCGCGAGGGCAGGCTTATACTGCGCCCCATAGGGGATGACCGCCTTGACGGCCTCGTAGTAGGTGCAGAAGGTGCGCTCCTTGAGGAAATGCACCAGCCGCAGCAGCTCCGGCGTCAGGCAGGCCGAGGCGGGAGCTACGTCGAAGAGGTACTTGAGCTTTGCGTGTTCCGGCTCTTCGTCGCAGGCCAGCACCACGCCCATCCGGGCCTTGCTCCCCCGCCCGAACGGCACCAGCACCATGCTGCCGAGGCGGACGGCCTCCTGCTGGTCGGGCATGACGGCGTAGGTATAGAGTTTGTCGAAGTGGAAGGTCGCGTTGCTCACGGCAACGCCTACCGTTTTTGGCATTCGCGGCTCCTTGTTATCTGTCGAGGCCGGCCCGCTGGCGGATGATGCCGTAGAGCTTCTCGGCGCAGGCGTCCACCTCGTCGTTCACGAGGGTGAGGGTGAACTTCTCCTGCTCGGCCAGCTCCTTCTTTGCGGTGTCGAGGCGCTCGAGGATGCTGGCTTCCGTCTCGGTGCCGCGGCCCCGGAGGCGGCGTTCCAGCTCCTCCACGGAGGGCGGCAGCAGGAAGATGGTGGTAGCCCCCGGGAACATCCGGCGGATATTGGCCGCGCCGTGGACGTCGATGACCAGCACCACCAGCTTGCCCGCCTCGAGGCGCTTATCCACCTCTTCGCGGAGGGTGCCGTAGTAGTTGCCGTTGTAGAAGTTGTGCTCCACCACCTGGTCGGTGTCGATGAGGTGCTGGAACTGCTCCCGGGTGCGGTAGTAGTAGTCCACGCCCTCCTGCTCGCCGGGGCGGGGTGCGCGGGTGGTGGCGGAGACGGTCTTTTCGATCTCGGGGTGGGCCTCACGCAGGGCCTTGACCACACTATCCTTGCCGGTACCGGCGGCACCGGAGACGACAAACAGGTACTTTTCGTTTTCCATTTTTTACTGCTCCTCTGTCGATTTTCCTTCCGGCTGGCCCGCAGCGCGGCTTGCCACCGTCTCAGGCGTCAGGGCCGAAAGGACTACATGGTCGGAGTCCATGATGAGCACGGCCCGGGTGCTGCGGCCATAGGACGCATCAATGAGCATCCCCCGCTCCCGCGCCTCCTTCACCAGACGCTTGACCGGCGCGGAGTCGGGGCTGACGACGGCCACCACCCGCCCTGCGCTGACCAGATTGCCAAAGCCGATGTTGATGAGCTTCATCTGAACTCCTCCGTACTGTTTTTATTCGAGGTTCTGGATCTGTTCGCGGATCTTCTCGATCTCCGCCTTCATGTCCACCACCGTGCGGGTGATGTCCAGGTCCTGACACTTGGAACCGATGGTGTTGGTCTCACGGTTCAGCTCCTGCGTCAGGAAGTCCAGCTTGCGGCCCACCGGCTCGTCCAGCTCCAGAATGGAGCGGTACTGGGCGATGTGGCTGCGCAGACGGACGGTCTCCTCGTCCACGGCGGTCTTGTCGCCGAAGATGGCGGCTTCCGTCAGGACGCGGGCGTCGTCGATGCTGCGGTCCTCGAGGATGGTCTTGAGCTTCTCGTAGAGGCGGTTGGTGTAGGCTTCGACGCGGCCTGCGCTCAGGGCCTCCACCCTGCCCACCCGCTCCTCGAGGAAGCACAGGCGGCTCTCCACGTCGGCCTTCATCTTGGCACCCTCGGCGGCGCGCATGGCGACGAAATTTTCCACCGCAGCCTCAGCCACGGCCTTCACGTCCGCCCACAACTGCTCCTCGTCCGTCTCTGCCTTGCGTGTGGTGAAGATATCTGAAAAACGCGTCAGCGTGCCCGCTGTGACATCGTTTTCAACACCCAGCGCACTGCTCATCTCGCCGATGGCATCCAGATATCCTTTTGCCAGGTCCAGGTTCACGCTGATGGAAGCCTCCGGCGCACCAACGTTTACCACGGTCAGCGCCAGCTCTGTTTTGCCGCGGGAGATGGTGGCGTTCACCAGCTTTTTCAGCTTGTCGTCCAAAAACGCAAAGCTGCGCGGCATGCGGGAGGTATACTCAAAATATCGGGAGTTCACGCTTTTGATCTCGACTGTGATATCGCGCCCGCTTCGCTCCTGCTCGGCGCGCCCGTAGCCGGTCATGCTCAGCACCATAAAACAAGCCCTCTTTCCCCATGATAATAGATATATCTATATTACTGCTTTTCGCCATTTTTTGCAAGTTTTCTCGCTGTTTCTCCTCCGTGCTCCGCGACGCCCCGGGCCGTGCGGCGGCAAAAGATACGAAAACAGCGCCGTCCCCCATATGGGAACGGCGCTGTATAAAGCTGTTTACACCGGATGGGATTTGCCTTCAAAATCGACGTGATCACCGTCGACGCCGGCCAGCTTGTTGTTGCGCTTCTCAAAGAACTTGGGCGCGACCTGCGGGAACATGGCGTACGTGAGCACGTCCTCCTCCTGCATGACATACTTGCTGGCTTCCGCCTTCAGCTTCTCGATCTCCGGCTCCAGCAGATCTGCCGGACGGCAGGTGATGGGCTGCTCGTCGCCGAGGATCTGCTTTGTGAACTCGGGGCTGATGGGAGCAGGCGTCTTGCCGTAGTCGCCGTGAACAAGGCCTTTGAACTCCTTCGTTACCATCTTGTAACGCTCGCCCAGAATGACGTTGAACACCGCCTGGGTGCCGACGATCTGGCTCGTCGGGGTAACGAGCGGCGGATAGCCGGAGTCCTTGCGCACGCGGGGGATCTCCTGC
>ERZ780218.1029-NODE-1029-length-20408-cov-4.618189_pt1 | contig 20408 bp, 18 predicted proteins | sample MGYA00510975_ERZ780218 | MGnify/ENA primary metagenome ERZ780218 (study PRJEB29588, sample SAMEA2152063) | human gut metagenome | biome: human gut; feature: human-associated habitat; material: faeces | place: Denmark | collected 2008/2010 ... | reverse complement strand
ATGAGAAATCCGAAGAATGCAACGAGCATGGAGACGGTATGCAGTCTGGCAGAAGAGATCAGCAACCACAGCGCAACACTGGAAAATGAGAATGGAGCCGGTGTAAGCAAGGACTGGGGAAATGACGGCCATCTTTGCTCTGTGACAGTAGAGTGTATGGTTATCTGTAACTGGTTTTAAGATGTAATGGAGACATTTACATATTATGGCGAAAGGAGGTATGAGGTATGAGAAATCCGAAGAATGCAACGAGCATGGAGACGGTATGCAGTCTGGCAGAAGAGATCAGCAACCACAGCGCAACACTGGAAAATGAGAATGGAGCCGGTGTAAGCAAGGACTGGGGAAATAATGGCCATCTTTGCTCTGTAACAGTAGAGTGTATGGTTATTTGTAACTGGTTTTAACAAGTATGCCGTGGCAGCGGTGTAGCTGCCACGGTATCCTATAAAGAGTAAAGAAGGGATAAAATGAGAATATTTGCTTATGTCAGTAGTATGAGGAAAGAATGCTCCGTAACGTTAGAGATTATAAATGAAATTATTGATAAATTGAGAGAAATTTGCGTGGTGGAAGAAAGTTACATAGCCACACCAGAAAAAGATTGGATAGAACTTTGTAATGGTTGTATGGGATGTCTGAATAGTGGGAAATGTGTAAATGATGTGCAAGATCAGATGGAAAAACTAAAGAAAAAAATGTTATCTGCTGATTTGATTATATTGGCTACACCTGTTTACTTACATAATGTTAATGCCCCTATGAAAAATTATCTTGATAGATTAAATTTATGGTGCTATACAATGCCATTGGTTGGGAAATTAGCTCTTCCTATATCAGTGTCAAGTACGAATGGAAATCAACAGGTAAATGCATATTTAACAAAAATATTGAGGTTTTTTGGAGCCGGTACATTAGATGCATTGACTATTAAAAATCATTTGATGTCGGAGGAAGAAAAAGCAGAATCAATAAATTCAATTTGTCTACAGATAAACGAATATGTGAACGGACACCGTGAATTTATCGTGTCAAAATATCAATTGGAATACTATAAGCAGATGAAAGAGATGCTTAATAACATAGATGCAAAATCCAAATTATATCAAATATGGAAAGAGGAAAGAATGTTAGCCGTTCCTGATTTTCAAACACTATTTAACATGAAACGAAAGGAGAATGATGGTAATGAAAAGTGTAGAAGTTAAAAATTTAAAGAAAGTGTATGAAGTGAACCGTGGAAAAAATCAATATTTGGCATTAAAAGATGTGTCGTTTACTGTTGATCGTGGAGACTATGTTGCAATTATGGGTGAGTCTGGATCTGGAAAAACAACTTTATTGAATATTTTGGCAGGTTTGGATAACAGTACATCTGGAAGTGTATTTATTAACGGAAAAGAGATATCGAAAATGAAAGATGCAGAGCTTGCAAAATACAGGAGTCAGAGCTTAGGATTCATTTTCCAGGACTTTAATCTGTTAGATATTTTAACAGTCAAAGATAATATTTATCTTCCGCTTATTCTGAATAAGGAAAATAAACGTATTATGAGACAAAAGATGGCGGAACTGGTTAAGAAGTTAGGAATCGAAGAACTTGTAGATAAATACCCATATGAGATATCCGGTGGTCAAAAACAGAGAACAGCAATAGCACGGGCTATGGTTATAAATCCAGAACTCCTTCTTGCGGATGAGCCGACAGGAGCCTTGGACTCTAAGGCTGCCAATAATATTTTAGATCTGTTTGGAATGCTGAATAAAGAGGGACAGACTATACTTATGGTAACTCACAGTGTTAAGGCGGCGAGCAGAGCAAACCGGGTATTGTTTATTAAGGATGGAGAACTAAATCATCAAATAAAGAGAGCTGTTGGTATGTCGGATGCAGAAATGAATGCGGAAATTATTTCGCATATGGCAGAAAATGAAATGATAGGGTAGGTGATATTATGTTTTATACCAAATTTGCTATAAAAAGTTTAAAAGAGAATCACAAAATGTATGCTCCGTTCTTCTGTGCAGGAATTCTTTCATTTGTCATATACTTTTTGACTTATACGATTGGAAAGAATGAATCGATTGTTTCTGCAGTTTCATCTGAACTATTCAATCGGATATTAACAGTGGGTATAGGGATATCTGCAGTAATTGTAGCAGTATTTTTATTCCTAGCAAATAGTTATTTGTTTAAGACGAAGAAAAAAATGTTGGGAGTATATAATACATTAGGTATGTCAAAGAAACACTTAATTGTGTTGACGTTTTGGGAAATATTGATGATTGCATTTGCTGTAATAGTAAGTGGAACTGTGATTGGAAATGTATTATCGATAGTTATGTTTCGAATCATGACAATCATTTTAAAGAGCGGTAAGTTGATTGAATGGCATTTTAGCTTTGAGATAACGTTTAATGTAATTGTGCTGTTTGCAGTTCTGTACCTGCTAGTCTGGCTTTTGAATTCATATACAATCATGAAAACAAAGTCGGTTACTTTGCTAAAGGGGGAGCAGATAGGGGAAGAAGAGCCTTCTAGTTCTAAAATCAAGGCTATTGCAGGTGTTATATTATTGGCAGGAGGATATTATATAGCTGCATCGACAGCATCGCCGATACAGGCTGCAAATAGAATCTTTTATGCGGTATTGTTAATTGTAGGTGGAATATATCTGTTTTTTGTATATTCAAGTATTGTGATTCTGAAAGGACTAAAGCAGTGCGAAAAGTTTTATTTACGCATTCCTAATTTTATTTGTATTTCAAATTTATTGTCTCGTATGAAGAAAAATGCGGTTGGAATGGCTTGTATTTGTTTGCTTGGGACTGCGGTAATCACAATATCATCGGCAACGATTTCTTTATATGCTGGATTGGCGGATCGAGTTGATGAACAGTATTTAAAGGATACCATGCTATATATCAGTAAAGCTGATAAACAGGATATAGCAGAAATAGATAACTTAATAGAGGAATATATTGTCGAACATGATGGTGTTTATGACTGGATTGGATTGGTATCGTATGCGGTTGACGGTAGGATTACCGGAAATAAAATGGAGAATGATTCGGATATATCGTTTTTAAATAAGGATTATGGAATCTTACATTTCCTTGATGTAGAATCTTATAATTCATTGGCTAATACGGATGTTCATTTAAATGAGAATCAGGTTATGATTTTTACAAACAATGAAGAATTTCATTATGATAATGTGATGATTAATAATATTAATTACGCAGTTGTTGATTACTTGAAAGATATGCCAATTTATGATACGGAAGATTCCCAGCTTGCAAAAAGCTATTATATTATTTATAACAGTTCTTTAACGGCACAGTCGCATTATCAGATTGGCAAAGAGGAAGGTAACCCGCTATTGTTCTCCTATGTATGTGGTATTGATATAGGAGATATTCTTGACAAAGAACAGTTTGTGAATACACTCAATTCTTTTATGAATGAAAAGGAAATAAGAGGAGAAGCTAGTAGTAGGGATGAGAGTTATGAATGGCAGCTTGAAATGTATTCGGCTTTCTTATTTGTAGGAATTGCGTTCAGCGTACTTTTCATAGTAATGATGGCATTTGTAGTTTATTACAAGCAGATATCTGAAGGGTATGAGGATCAGAAGAAGTTTCAAGTTATGAGAAATATCGGAATTGCGGAACAAGATATAAAAAGAATAACACGGCAGCAGGTATTATTGGTGTTTTTTATGCCTTTGCTTTTTTCTCTTATCAACATGTGTTTTGCATTTAAAGTTATTGTAAAGTTTTTGATGTTGCTGAATCTTACAAATACGACGCTTTTTGCTCTTTGTGCTGTTGTTACTGCGATTATCTTTGTTGTAGTGTATGGTGGGATATATATTCTCACAACAAAACAGTATGCAGATATCGTATCTAATAGAAAGTAAAGTGGGGTGATTATATGGATAGGAAAAATAGTTATAAACAGTTCTGGTGTTCACTTTTTGAGGAGAGGATCAAATATGAGGATATTAATGATGCGTTTTATGTACTGTTTGAAAAAGACTTAGATAGTGAATTAGACAATATTGAGAAGTCCGATAGTAATAAGGTATGCAGAGACGAGTATGAATCTTGGATGCTCAAAGCGCAGGCATTGGATGAAAAACACAAGATACAATGTCAATTTCATTTTGGAACTTTTTACTTGCCGTATCTCTATTATGTGTCTTCAGAATTGATGAATTGGTCTGGGTTAAGAGACAGAAGAGTAAATGCGAAAGGGCTGTTACAGACAGCCATGCAGGGGCTTGTTTCAGCCCTGGTGCCAATATCAGCGAAGGTATTAGTTCAGGAAGTAAAAAGAATGAATGCAAAATCTGAACTGGGGAGCGGCGAAAAATCAGAACAGTTTAAATTGTATGAAGAAAAGATTTTGAGTTCTCAGGCCTATCGGCAGGAAATGTTTCAGCAGTACCCAGTGCTATTTGAAAAACTTTCAATGAAAACTAAGATGTTATTGGAATTTTACAAAGAAATTATTGAGAATGTGTTATCAATCTGGGAGGAACTACATGTAAACGCTACGCTTGATCGAATTATATTAGGCCAGGGAGACACACATAACCATGGCAAGAGTGTTGTAAAATTATTATTTTCTGACCAGAGCATATACATATATAAGCCAAGAGAGTTAACTATTGATGTTGCATTTAATGCTTTATTGAAAAAATACAATCTATGGGTGGATGCCGGAAAGGAACTGAAAACTTTCCATGTAATCAGTAAAAATGATTTCGGTATCGCTGAAATGGTTCCTTATAACAATCAGGTGGATCAGGAAGCAAAGAAGAGATACTATTTCAGGTGTGGTGAGCTATTGGCAATTTTATACTCTTTGAATGCTTCGGATATGCATTGCGAGAATCTTATTGCCAGTGGGGAATATCCAGTAATTATTGATTGTGAAACAGTTATTTCTCCTTTTACAAGTAAAAACATAGAAGAATTGCAATTGTTGGAGAAAACGGAATCGTTAAAAAGAACTGGTCTGTTACCTTTATATATTGGTAGCAATCCGGATAAAGTAGAAATAGGAGGAATTGGTACTATTGCAAATCAGAAAACCCCATATAAAACTTATGCCGTGAAGAATCAAGGACAAAGTGATATTGATCTGGTTTTTGATTATCAAGAAATGAAGGGTGATCAAAATACTTTCGGAGGTGAACTGGACAAAAAAAATGTAAAAGATATTGAAGAAGGCTTTTATTTTGCATATAGACTACTGATGCGTCATAAGGAGGATTATGTTAAAGCGGTTGAATGTTTGTTTGGTAATACACAGATTAGAGTTATTCTAAAAAGTACAGCAGTATATTCAACCTTGCTTGGAATAATGTATCATCCAGATATTTTAATGGATAGTTTAAGTCAGCAAATAATTCTTTGTAAAGATTATTTGGAACATTACATGAAGTTTGATCCGGAAATATATAAGCGGGAGAATCAGGCAATGATGCGAGGCGATGTTCCTTACTTCTTTACATATGCAAAAGAAAAAGAAATATTTTCTGATAGTGGTAAAGTAGTGGAATTTTATTCGGTTTCTCCTTTGGAACAGGTAATTGACAAAATAAGAAATATGTCGGAGGATGACTTGCGTTTTCAAGGACGAATACTTCACCAATCTTATTTTGGAGAAAAGGCAGAATATTCAAAAGATATTACAGGACTTGTGTTTGAAGATTACCCGATTGATAAAAAAGAATATCTGAAACTTGCTGAAAAAATTCTGAATGTTATGTTAGAGAAGAGTTTTACCTTCGGCAACAATTATAGAAGCTGGATGGACTGCTTATTTGATAATAAAGATGATAAGCTTGTTGATTATAGTTATATTGGAGGAGATATCTACAATGGTGAAGCAGGAATTGCACTTGCTTATTTATATTATGGAGTAGTTAGTGGAAACCCATTCTACATAGAAACAGCAGAGAAAATTGCAGCCTATGGAAATGAAGAAATTCAATTTTACAGTGAAAAGCAACATTCTCTTGTGGGGGGATTTACCGGACTTGCTGGAAATTTGTATTTGAACTCAAAATTGCTCCAATATACTCAAAAAGATATATACAAAACATATTGTTTACAATTACTCAAACATATAGCCAAAATTCTGCGCTACGACAAGATGTTGGATGTTATTAGTGGAGCTGCCGGATATCTGCTCGTGTTATGTTCTATATTTGAGAACACAGATGATCCACAACTTCTTTTAGCAGTTCAGGAGCAGATGCAGGCTGCTAGAGAAATCTTGATAAAAAATTATGACGCGAACAGAGGCGGATGGAAATTAATACTTGAAGGAAAGGAAAAAATATATACAGGGTTTGGTCATGGGGATTCAGGTATAATAACATCGCTTGCAAGATGTGACTCATTGCTTAAAACTAACAGTAGTAAGCAAATCATTGATACAGTAATTAGAAAACACAAATCGCTTTTTTCTTATGAAAACAAGGGATGGTATCGGACAGATGAAAAAGAGTTAATAGGGTACGGTTGGTGTCATGGAACGTCGGGAATATTGTTAAGCAGACTTTTGCTGAAAGGATATGGCTATGAGAATATTGAGGATGATATTAAGTGTGCAATGGATATTTCATCGGTAAGATCTTTCGGGAATAATACTTCTCTTTGTCATGGGGATTTTAGTAGCCTCGAAATAATGAAAATTGCAGGAAAGGTATTATCTGATAAGAAGATTCTGGAAAAGGAAAGGCTGAGCTTCCATTGGCTATATGAAAATGTATTACAGAAGCGTTGCGATGGTAATTGCTTTAGAGGATCGGAAGTTTTGGGATTGATGTTGGGTTTAAGCGGATATGTATATTCTCTTGTCAGTCATAGCAGCGATGATGTTCCTTCGATATTATACTTGGAGTAATTAGATTATACCACTAAAAGCAGGTACATCTGTACATAACTAATAAATGTGCAGATGCACCTGAACTTGATGCTAATGATAACAATAATTTAGTTATAGCTGTTGTAACGTAAGGCATTAGAAAGCGTACTTTATTGCAAGCTGTGCTACTTGAAAAAGGTAGCGGAAAGGAGATTGGTTATGAAAGAAAAATTCTGCGGAAACTGTAAATCAAAAAATTTAATACCGATAAAGCAAAAATATAATGCATATTATAGCCCGGATATTTCGGTTGGCATTGGAAAGAAAGTTAAAATTTATAAAACGGTCTGTGAACATTGCGGACATATTGATGAGTGGATCGCGAATGAATCGGGATTAGAAATATTCAAATTAAGAAGTCTAACATTTGGTTGCCAGTCTTTTAGGGACAAAAAAGAATTGCTTTAGGGACAATGTGATCCATTTTTGGAATAAAGTGATATATTGATTTTATCAAAAACAAAGGGTGATCAAATGTTAGAGAAAACTTCCGAATACTTAACAAATCAGCTATACATAAAAGGGGAGATAGAGGAAAATAAAATAGAAGTGATTAAGTACGGTTTTGAAATACTTATATCTTCGGCACTCATTTTATTTTCAGTTCCATTGTATGCAGGTGTTATATTTAGATTTTCAGATGGCATTATGTTTATGATATTTTTTATGCCAATAAGACTTTTTAGTGGGGGCTATCATGCTCCTACTTATAGAAAATGTTATACTTGTACGATGGCTTTATTTGTTATGGTAATATTGATATCATATTTACTACCTATAAAGAATGGGGCACTTGTATTGCTTGGTTTAATAGTATGTAGTGGATATATTTTTGTGAAAGCTCCTTGTGTAAATGCACATCATCCGCTCACAGAGCGTAGATATAAACGAAATAAGGTACGTGCCAGAATTACAGTAATGATTGAATCTGTTATGAGTGTCATCTTGTTCTTTGTTGACACCAGACTGTGTACGATATCAGTATATACGCTTTTGCTTGTAGTAGGAATGATGGTATTTCCCAGAAAGGAGGAAAAGGCATGTTAAGTACAATTACAAATTTTGTCGAGCTTTTTGCTACATGGGGTGCAGGTTTAGCATCATTATTCGGCAGCTACGAACCGCAGATGCCGGACTGCTTGCTTAAAGAATAAACCTACTAGAATGACCTCGGCAGAATGCTTTTCGATTATGCATTGTAAATCATTTTATGGAGGGAAAACATTGAAATTAAAAAAGGACGATCAGCAATTAATGGTTGAGGCAATAAAATTGGCTGTAGGAACAACATCATATTTAGGGCTCTCTATTCATGAGGTATTTGAGGCAACTGTTCAGAGATTATATTCCTATTATCAAGAAACAAAAGATAAGTGTTATATTGAAACGGCCTTACTTCATATACAAGCTTATATGGAGATGGGGTTTGAATATGAAGATAAGGCTGAACTTTTCGATCATATATTGAAGGAACTAGGAACATCTCGACAGTTAGAGTTTCCGAAAGCGTATTACTATTCCAAGAAGATTAAAGCAAATAAGACTCAGATTCGGTCAATGATAGTGAGATGGCCGGCTTCAAAAGTTCGAATGAATATCAATGAATTAGTTCAGGATATAATGGATAAAGTTATGAATAAAAAAGTAGGTATATACTACTATAACAGTAATCCGTCTCCAGATAATGGAAGTGATGCAGATGGAGATCTTTATGAGCTGGTTGTTAGTGAAAAGGATATATATTTTCATGATATTAAACGGAGAAAGTATTTTACAATTATTTCCTGATTGTTTATACTAAATATTGGTATTTTGAAATATGAAGAGAGGTTTGATTTGTTATGAGAATAGCATTATGCGATGATGATGAAAAAGCGCTGTTGAAAAATCAAGAAATATTGAAAGAGTGTCTATGTGAAGCTAAAATAGCTGCAGAAATAAAAACATATCAATCAAGTGATTTTCTTTTATATGATATACAGGAAAATAATTATTTTGATTTATTGTTGTTGGATATAGAAATGCCAAGAATTAATGGGATGCAGATAGCAAGAAATGTGAAAAAGTTATCTCCAGAGACTCTTGTGATTTTTATTACATCGCATAGTGAGTATGCTATTGATTCGTTTGAATTATCCGTATTCCGATACATAGAAAAAGGTCCTACGATAAAAGAAAAATTAACTTATGCACTAATTGATGGTTTGAATTATATTGAAATTCAAAAAGATCAAATGTACACAATCGTAACTCCTACAAGATATGAAAGAATTCCGTACAGGAAGATTTTATATATGCAGAAAGATGGAAAGTACACAATACTTACTACAGCAAATGGTGAAACGCAGATTCGTAAACCATTGACAGAAGTATATGAAGAGATTAATTCAGAAGAATTTGTGTATATAGATCGAAGTTGTATTGTTAATCTTATTCACTTGATGAGGATTGAGAAAATGGATGCAGTAATGCGAAATGGTGTTTCTTTGCCAATCAGCAAAAAACGATTAAGTATACTTAAAAATCTTATCAATGAGTACTGGAGTAAACAGCTATGATAAACGCTATTTTTGAAATTGCGTCAAGTTTTTTGGAAATATATTTGTTTTATGCCATAATTGCACTACTTTTCCCAAAGGAATGGAAACCAAGAAGAACTGCAGTTATTGTAAGAAGCCTAATTTTATTGGGAATTGTACTGTATTTGAATAGTTTTTCTTTATATTCATGGATGCCCTTTTTTATATTTCCAGGATATGTCGGGGTTACATCCGCTAAGATGTATAAAGTAAAGTTTAGATATACTATATCTATTGCATTGTTTTATACCCTTGTTATTTACGTTATTGACTTCTTAACTGTGACGTTGCTTAGCCTCCTATATAAAGAGCCGGATTTGGCACAATCGGTTTTGTATAGTATAGGCTTAGAAAGATTGATTTATATTTCTATCTGTAAAATTATATTGTTGTTACTATATTATGTATTGTATCGAAACTATACAAAAATCAATTTGTATTTTGAAGGATATAAGTTTTGGATACTGATTACAATTTGCGGATTTAGCGGCGGCATATATTTGGCAGAGCGAACTTTAGATCGATTTGATTTACATATAGCAATATCGTGGATGTTTTTAATTGTAATTATCATATTGCTGATTATTATATTTGGTAATTACATGTCAAGAAAGCTTGAAAAACAAAATTATGAGTTTGCAAAAACCAGAGGAGAACTGTTAGAGAATAACTATACAAACTTAAAAAATGCTTATGAGTCAAATGCGAAGTTGTACCATGATTATAAGCATCATATAAGCGCGATTCAAAGTTTGGTTTATGAAGAAAATCTTACAGGTCTCAAAGAGTATATTGATAATTTAAACATGGTTCAATTTAATCTTAATGAAAAGAGATGGACAGGGGATGCTGCGGTTAATTTTATTATCAATAATAAAATAGGTGAATGCGAAAAAAAAGGAATTGAATTTGAAGCGAATATCGATTTTCCAGTTGATTCTAATATTAAAACAAATGATATGGTGGTCATTTTAGCCAACTTGCTAGATAATGCTATCGAGGCATGTGATCGAATTGAGCAGCCGGTTAGTAAAAAGATAAGACTGATAATTAGGCGTATTAATTCTATGCTGGTAATCAAGGTTGAAAATCCATGTTTTCAAACACCGAAAATAATCGATAAAAGATTTATGACAAACAAGAAAAATAAGTATGAACATGGTTGGGGGTTGATTAGTGTAGAAAACACAGCCCTTAAATATGAAGGTACTTTGCGATGCTCATATGATATAAATAAAAATATCTTTGAGACAACAGTCAATTTAGCCTGTCAAAAAAATAATTTTTAATACATAGGGAGGAAATATAATGAAGAAAATGAAGAGAATTATGGTTATGTTATGTAGTGTGCTTTTAGTTGGTAATGCATTTGTAAGTTATGCAAGTGCAGCAGGTCCAGTGAATTCGGAACTCGAAGGCTGTGATGAGGAAACCTTTGAAGAATTGGTCGAGATCGTGGTGGATTTGAATGACAGTGGTAAAGATGAGGATGAAGTGTTTGACGCTTTAGAAGAAATTACGAGTAATGAAGGAAGAAGTCGTGCTATTGGTAGCAGTATTAGCAATATATGGAATTCGCTCACGGATTCTGAGAAAAAGCTTCTGATCAGATATCCGTTTGATGCGCTAAAAGTTAATACAGCTAAAAATATTGCGACATCTCAAACTGAGATTAAATTTGGGTATAATGGTTTAGGAGACCGAAGTGATGCGTTTAGGCATGGTATTTGGAATGCCGAAATGACAATATTGATTGGCGAAACGAAAGCAGAGTTATTTGCTACAGCTCATGAGGATGTTGACACAGAAGGATATGAATCAGATGGATTCCTAAAAACAAATCATAGGGATATGGATTTGCACAATAATGCTGTGGGACGAGATATTGGAAAAAATAATTTGAATGCATCAGAAGAAGAGATGGCAGATATTATATACGGTAACATATATTCAGATTCATCAGCATTTGTTTGGTTGCATGAATAAATAGAGAAAATATCGAAAAAATAGAAGAATCTGTTCTGTAAAGAAAAAATGCTAAAAGTATTCGGATAGGTTTTACTTGAGTAACAGGTGTATAGTAAATTGTCATGGCAGATATTTTATTGCTTGAATTTATTGTTCGAGCTTGAGTTGACTGGGAAAGAATAATGTGCTAAAGTGTAAATGTAATAATTTATGCATGGAATTTCCAAAAGCAGTAACACATTTTTGTTTCGGAATATAGTCCGAAAGTAAAATTTAATTTCAGCGTTTGGTCTGGAAGTGAAGATATAGAAAGGCACTAAAAATCGAAAGGTTTTTGGTGCCTTTGTGTGCGTTTTGGGGATTGCTACAGGAAAGGAGGACGCTTGTTAATGGAAAAAGGTAGGGCCGGAAATTGCTGCTTCGTGTAAAGCAGTGCCGGTAAAAGGAAAATGAATAGACAAAAGTATTTGGAAGGCTTGGAGTACCAGGTCTTTTTTTACGTTTTAATGCAGAAAAGATTGGAAAGAAGCTGGCTTATGAAACAAACAAAAATGTCGGATAAGGACTATCTTTTGTATTTAAGAGACAGGCAAGAAGAAATGAGGCAGGACATTTTGATGTGCTGCACAACGAAAAGAAGCTGTCTTTTTGTAGACGTATTTACAGTCTATAAAAAATTGAAAGAGAAGTACCATGAAGGATGGGAGAAAGAACAAGGGGAGAATGTGATTTTAAAAGGGATTCTTCAGAACCAGATTGCATTTCTGGAGGCACGGGGAGAACTTGTTTCCGGAACGGCAAAATACGGAGTCGGGTGTCGGACGGTAGACCGACCAGACGGTTCGGAAAAAGCGGCGTAAGCCGGAATCCCGGTTCAGAGGAGAAAACCAGAGAAAATCACACAATGAAAAGAAATGGAGGAAATGAATCAAAATGAAGAATTTAGAAAATGTCGTCAGACAGAGGACATATCTGCAAAAAGAGAAAAAGCATCTGCCGGAGGAAGATATCAGGCATTTTAAGCGCTATTGCAAGAACTTTGAAGAGACGGACTTGTATTGGGGATTTACCTGTTTCTCCAGACAAAACTATAGGGATGAAGTGCCACATAAATTCGAGGATGAGATTTTATATGGAGTATATTCACATCAGGGAGGATGCATGGCAGAACTGTGTATGTCATGGGAAAAACTGGATAAGACCGTTCCGTATTTGAGAAGTTTTTCAGAAAGTTTTCCCTTACTTACAAGCCCAACGCACAGAAAGATCTTTGAGGGTATCCATGAGATGAATAATGAATTGTTTTCATCAGAAGACTTTTCCCGCCTGTTGTTTTCGCTTGGCTTTCAGGATGATTCGGATTATTTACTAAATGAAAGCAGATGATAGCGATGATGAAGAGCGGTAAATAGGCAGTTACAATGATCATTCTTATGAGGATGTTTGACAAGAAAGAGGATTTGAAATGAATAAAGCGAAGTTATTGAAAATGAAAGACCTGACGGCCGACGATGAAATGATACAGATTGCTAAACAGGAAAAGAAGCAGAAAGAAAATCCTGCATATTGGTATTCTCCAGAACGATATCGGTATGGGAAGTTTTTAAAGGCTTGCGTTACTGATGGGATATTAAAAGTTGCTGTGTTCCTTACTGAGTATATGCGGTTTGGCGGTATAGAGCCGATTTATAATATTTATATCGATAAAGAAAAAGAGGATTTTATTACATATGATTTTATGTATCGGAAATGGTCAAATGCAAAACTTGACCGGCTGGCATGGCCGGAACATGCGAAATCCAGAGAAGTATTCTGTAAGGAAGAAACCAGAAAATGTATTCAGGAATATCTGGATACAGACACAGACCCGTATGAAGCAGTTCTTGATTATCAGATGGATATAAGAGAAAAAAGGCTCAATGAAAAACATAGAAAGTTAACGGATAAGTGGAAAAAAAGAATGGAGCAGATTCCGTCTTTGCCGAAAGACTGGGAACGCTGGCTGTATAAAGTTGGAATCACGGAGCATTTTATTTTTTATGAATATGAAAGGAAAGGGGCTAAGCAGGGATATTGTACATGGTGTGAGAAAATGGTTCCGATTGTTGAGCCAAGACACAACAAGAAAGGAAAGTGCAGGTGCTGCGGTCATAAAATTCAGTTTAAGGCAGTCGGAAAAGCGTCTGAGGTCTGGTCAAAGGAAGAAACAGCATATTTAATCCAGCGTTGTCAGGAAGGTTTTGTAGTGAGGGAATTTCGGGCGTGTATGCGTTATCCGAAAAATTATTATACAAAACCGATGCGCTACAGTTATGAACAAAGACGCATTATTTATGACAGAGAACTGAATGGGACTGAATATTATTATGGAAATTATAAAAGACGGGGAAATATATGGATTGAAGGCCATTTGAAAGCAAAAGGATTTTTTTATTATGAAGGAGATGAGCCTTATTATGCAGGGAAAATATATGGAAAAACGATTCCTTGCCTGGCCAAACAAGAACTTCGCTATACCGGTTTGTGGGAATTCATGAAGAACTCGGAATTTATCTCGCCGAAACATTATTTCGCGGCTGTAAAAGAAATGCCATATTTAGAGAAGATCATTAAGGCAGGATTATTTCAGCTTGCGAAAGAACTTATAAACGGTTCAGAGCATCTGGAGTTCAAGGATAAAAAAGAGCTGGGGAAATCTCTTGGAGTTGACCGTTTCCGTCTGAGACGTCTCCGGGAAAAGAAAGGAGGAATTCTGTATCTGGAATGGCTGCAGCAGGAGAAGGTTAAGGGAAGAGTCATTGATGACTTTGTGATCCGGTGGCTGGAGGAGAGGCATATTAAGCCGAAGGACCTCCTCTTTATTTCAGACCGCATGAGCGAACAGCAGGTAAAGAATTATCTGGAGCGCCAGATGAAGCAGATAGATATGGATGCAAAGGAGCTTCTTTCCTTATGGAAAGACTATCTGACTATGGCAAAGAGAGTACATATGAATGTGAATGACCCAATTGTTTACCGTGCGAAGGAGCTGAAGAAACGGCATGACGAAATGGTACAAAAGGTTAAAGACAAAAATCTTGTGTTACGGGCCGGAGATATTGCAGAGTCCTTCCCGAAAGTGGATGCTATTTGCGGAGAACTGAAAGAAAAATATGAATATGAGGGAAAAGACTATCGGATTATTGCACCGAAGGGGATTGAGGACATCCTGAACGAAGGGAGCGCGCTTCATCATTGCGTGGATAAAAATGATAATTATTTTGAGCGCATCAATACAAGGGAATCCTATATTCTTTTCCTGCGGAGAGCAGAAAAACCGGACAGAGCCTATTATACATTGGAGGTTGAGCCGGATGGAACTGTCAGACAGAAGCGGACAGAGTTCAACCGTCAGCATTCGGATCTTAAACAGGCAGAACGATTTTTGTGTAAGTGGCAGAAACAGCTTCAGAAAAAATTGACTAAGATTGACTTTGAACTGGCTACGCATAGTAAAAAACTCCGGAAAAAGGAACTGGATGAAATGCGTGACAAAAAAATCAAAATCAATGGAGGCGACTATGCCGGCAGACTGCTTGCGGATGTGCTGGAGGAGGACGTATTGGAAATGCAGGACAGGGAAGAACTTGCAGCATAAGTAGAGAAAGGGAATCAAAGGTATTCCAGAAATAACAGTATAACCCTGCCAAATGTGAGCGAAGCAGGAAGGCTCAAAACATATCATGAAAACTCTGATTGAAATATCAAAAAACAAGGAATCTTGTCCATATCTAAAAAATCATGTTAATTTTCAAATTTTTACAGAATTTTAAAATAATCTTCTCCTTTACTTATATAGGGATTTTTATGCAGAAATGGTTACTGCTGGATGCTTTATTGTGGAAGACTTTGGAGATTGCGTCTTAATCCAGACGGCACAAGAGGTTCTGTGCGGTACTATTTCCTGCATTTGAGAACTATGTGTGAAATGTTGTGGTTTGGACAGGATATGGAAGAGCGGATCGAGAATCTGCTCTTCCGATACGATGGCAGAGGAGGTGAAATATGGCAGAAAGAACAGTGCAGGCAAAAGTCTATGATGCAGAAGATATCCAGCAGATTCTGGGACTGGGAAGAAGCAAGACTTATGAATTTCTGGGCGAAGTGAATAAGAAGCAGAAACCGTTCCGGGTAATTAAAATTGGCCGCATATACAGGATTCCGAAAGATTCTTTTGACAAATGGATAGATGGAGAAATTTAAGGAGTTTAGCAAGGAGGGTGATGATGGCTACATATTCAAAACAATATCCACATGCATTTTTTGAAAGAGGATCATGGTATCATCGTACCAAGTGTTTGAACGAAGACTATAGCGTAAGCTATGGGAAGGTTGGCGGATTCAAGAGCGATTCTGAGGCGGAAACTGCTTATAAAGAGCACATTGAAGAATTTAACCGGCAGATGAAAGCCAAATTTATCAAACAGGGGGAAAACACAACATTCAGGGACTATTTGATATATTGGTTTCAAAGTATTTTTTCGGAAAGGGTGGAGACTACAACGAGGTATATAGCCGCCTATGTAATCTATACATTTTTGCTGCCGTCCATTACGGAAGACATCAAACTCAGGCTGGTCAATACAGAATATTTAAATGATGTTCTGGAAAGCGCTTCTAAATTTTGCAATTCTGCCGGCAATAAAAGCAGGGAGCTTTTGTATATTGCCTTCAAAGATGCTGCAATAGACAGAATGATACCAAATAATCCGGTTCCTGAAACGAAACCATATGCACGAAAAAAACCTAAAATTCGTGTCCTGAACCGGGAGCAGATTCGGATTTTATTGGCTGCGGCAAAGAATAGAAACTGGTTTCTGGAAATTTTACTTGGTCTGTATCTTGGACTGAGAAAAGGCGAAATATTAGGACTGAAGTTCAGTGATTTTAATATGGAAGAAAGGACGGTCCATATTCAGCGGCAGATGGCGGCGGATATTACGATAGAAGAGAATGGTATGAAAATCGTAGATTATACGATTGTAGAGAGAGATCCCAAAACGGAGAAGAGTAACCGTGTTCTGAGGGTTCCGACAATTATACTGGTGGAACTGGAAAAGAGACGCCAGTTGGTCGAGGCACAAAAAGCCCGGCTGGAAGATGCCTATATTGATGAGGGATATATCAGTTGTCAGAAAAATGGGCGGCCACATGGATTGGCTTCTCTGAACGGGGAACTTACGCGAATATGCGAATTAAACCTGCTCCCACATATAACGGTTCATGGATTGCGGCATATGTTTGCCACAATCTTGTTGGAGAGGGGGGTGAGCATTGCGAAAATATCCGGAATGCTGGGTCACAGTTCCGTACATACCACATTTGAATTCTATCTTGAGGTTATGGACGCAGACGAGAAAATGCTGCAATTTATGAATAAGGAATTTGTCCCGGACTCTAAGTAAGGAGGTCAAGGCACATGGATTTACGTCAGGTAAACCTGCAGCCGTATGTAGGCTATGAGATATCCAATATCATGAAGATCAAGGGGAAATACGGGTTCCGTGTTACCTTGACTTATGCGGATGAGAGCCAAAAGGTATGCCAGCATGCGGGATTTGAGAAAAAGGGAGATGCCAATGAGTATCGCAACAGTGTTATTGCACAGCTTCACAATGGAGAATATGTTACTTATACCAATGTCAAGGTAAAAGAGTTACTGGACTACTGGCTGGAGGAGGTCATGAAACCACGTTCTAATTTTACGGCGAATACCTATTATAATTATAGGGACTGTATTCAGAAACATATTATTCCCAGAATTGGCGGTCTGAGGCTGCTTGCGCTCAATCAAGGGCATCTGATGAAAATGTATAAAGAACTTGTAAAACAATATTCTGCTATTCCAAAAAGGGCAAAAACGATTATGAATACCTCTATGAGATACGCATTATCGAAAAGATTGATTATGACGAATCCCTGTGAAGGTTTGGAACTGCCAAAAGGAGTAAAAAAGTCAAAGTATCATACGATTGTTGTAGATGAGACTAAAACATATACTTTGGGGCAGGTAAAACTGTTGCTGGAAGCATCGAAGGAGACACGGATCCATATGCAGATGGTCTTTGCCTTGTTAATGGGGCTTAGGAAAAGTGAAATTAATGGCCTGAAGTATTCGGATATTGATTATAAGAATCGCAAATTACGCATCCAGAGACAGTTAGGAAGAGATCTCCATGTAGATGAAGAGTCATTGAAACCAAAGACAAAGACGAAACAGGAGATCAAACTGAAAACAGCATCCAGTTATCGTGAACTGGATATTCCGGATTATGTGTTTGAAGAGATTCTTGAAGAACGCAAGAAGTATGAGAAAAACCGGAGCAGAAGGCAGCATGGACGGTGGGTTTTCCAGGATCTGGACTATATATGCTGTTCCAGCTACGGAAGGCCGCGAAGCAAAGATTATCATTTTACGCATTACAAAAAGCTTCTGGAAGATGTGGGGCTTCCGCACATCAGATTTCATGATCTGAGGCATACATACGCAACGCTTCTGATGAAGAATGATATAAACCAGAAAGCGGTAGCCGCTGCGCTGGGGCATTCCAAATCAATCATTACGGTGGACACTTATACGGATATACAGGCGATTATAGCAGATTGTGTACAGGAGATTCAGTCGTTTATTGAGGAGGTTCATCCCTATGATCATACAGATGCGGAAATGCTGAAAAACATGTTTCAGGAGATTGTTATAGTAGAAGATGAAAGCGTAATAACAGAGGAGGACGCAGAGCAGGAAATCAAAGTGGAAGTTGCTCCGGTAATCGTTGTGTACGATTATTCGGATGTGACGGAAATGGACGATATTGCAGAATGGTATTTGGGGGAAGAGGTAGCGTAGGCTATCTCTTCTTTTTTTGGGAGAAAAACGAGCATTGATTAAGAGGTAGAATAAGTTGATGGTAAAAATAGTATAGGAAATATAGATTTGTCTTGTGTTTGTATTTCTTTTTTGCTACAATGAGAAAAGAACAGATGTTCGCAAACGGGATTTGGATATTTATACAATCAGATGCATAAGCTGACAAAGAAAATCTAGAGTTGTACCTTTATAATTATGTTGTTTTGTGCTATTCTGTTTTGAAGAATGACTGGGCGTTATGGTAAGTGACGCCCAGTCAAAAAAAACAATTTTAGTGACTTTATTCGTGTAATTGCCATTTTGACTAAAAAAAATAAATGCCATTACACGAATTTTGACCTCAAATTACACGAATTTTCTGGTTGATACTAGTCGTATCGGGGAGGTATTGAAGTGGAAAACGAGCAGAAAAGGTTTAAATTAGTGTCAGAATATCAGCCCACCGGAGACCAGCCGCAGGCGATTGAAGCCCTTGTCAAAGGGTTCCGGGAAGGCAACCAATGCCAGACTTTACTAGGGGTTACGGGCTCTGGCAAGACTTTTACGATGGCGAATGTGATCCAGCAATTGAACAAGCCGACTTTGATTATTGCGCACAATAAGACGTTGGCGGCGCAGCTTTACGGAGAATTCAAGGAATTTTTCCCGGAAAACAGCGTCGAATACTTTGTATCCTATTATGACTACTATCAGCCGGAGGCTTATGTCCCGTCTTCAGACACCTATATTGCCAAAGACTCCTCCATCAATGACGAGATTGACAAACTCCGTCTCTCTGCCACAGCCGCGATGTCAGAGCGGAAAGACGTAGTGGTCATTTCCTCCGTTTCTTGTATCTACGGATTGGGTTCCCCTCAGGAATTCTTTGACATGATGATCTCTCTGCGTCCGGGAATGACCAAAGACCGGGATGAGGTAATCCGGGAACTGATCGACATTCAGTACACCAGAAATGAGATGGACTTCCACCGAAGCACCTTCCGTGTCCGTGGAGATACTTTGGAAATTTTTCCTGCCAACAGCTCCGATACAGCCGTGAGAGTAGAATTTTTCGGAGATGAAATTGACCGTATAACGGAAATTAACGTACTGACCGGAGAGGTTTTATCGATACTCAAGCATGCTGCGATTTTTCCTGCCAGCCACTATATTGTAAGCGGAGCTAAAATGAGCGACGCTATAAAGGAAATCGACAGAGAGTTGGCGGAAAGAATAGAATATTTTCAATCGGAAAATAAACTTATTGAGGCGCAGAGAATAGCTCAGCGCACTCATTATGATATGGAAATGCTACAGGAAATCGGTTTTTGCAGCGGTATAGAAAATTATTCCAGAATTTTATCAGGACGTCCTCCAGGAAGCACTCCTATGACGCTTTTGGATCATTTCCCTAAAGATTTTCTTATGCTTATAGACGAAAGCCATGTAACAATACCACAGGTAGGGGGAATGTATGCCGGAGACAGAGCAAGAAAAAATACCCTTGTGGAATTCGGATTCCGTCTGCCCAGCGCTTTTGACAACAGACCGCTTAATTTTGATGAATTTTATGACCATGTAAATCAGGTTATCTTTGTCAGCGCTACTCCTAATAAATTTGAAAGAGAAAAATCACAGCAAATAGTTGAACAGGTTATACGTCCTACCGGTCTTGTAGATCCGGAGATTATTGTAAAGCCGGTTCAGGGACAAATTGAGGATCTTCTTTCTGAAATTAATAAACGTACAGAGATCAATGAACGAGTTTTAATAACTACTCTTACCAAAAAAATGGCGGAGGATCTCACCTCTTATTTTGAAAATATGGGAATTAAAGTCCGCTACATGCATTATGATGTGGACACCATAGAACGAATGGAAATCATCCGCGATCTCCGTCTAGGCGAATTCGACGTTCTGGTCGGCATTAACCTGCTGCGGGAAGGCATTGATATTCCGGAGGTATCGCTGGTTGCGATTCTGGATGCCGATAAGGAAGGCTTCCTGCGTTCGGAAACTTCGCTGATTC
>ERZ780218.1024-NODE-1024-length-20504-cov-5.059123_pt1 | contig 20504 bp, 15 predicted proteins | sample MGYA00510975_ERZ780218 | MGnify/ENA primary metagenome ERZ780218 (study PRJEB29588, sample SAMEA2152063) | human gut metagenome | biome: human gut; feature: human-associated habitat; material: faeces | place: Denmark | collected 2008/2010 ... | reverse complement strand
GAGCGCGGCAAAAACGATTTTATTTGGTTTCGCGCCTGCGGGCGCGAAAGGGGTGGACGCGCGCGAGCGTCCTCCGCGACAGATTTTGATTTGTTTCGCGCCGTGCGCGGCGCGAAATAGAGCGCGGCAAAACATTTTTCGGAAAATGGGAACTTTTTCTTCAACGCTCTCGTCCAAAGGAATACAACGCCCAAGGAGGTACAACGACATGAAAAAGTATCTGGCACTTTTGCTGAGTATGCTGCTGCTCGTCGGCTGCGCGCGGATCGAGCCGGAGCAGGGCGGGACGAAGCCCGAGCCGGGACAGCCGGACGATGTGAGCGCGAAGCTGCTGAGCCAGTACGCGCTGGCGGAGGTCAAGCTGCCGGAGCTGCCCGCCGAGCCGAGCGAGGAGGAGCTGTGGACCGCCTACGAAAAGCTCGACTACGACAAGATGGGCGAGGAGGCCTATCACAAGGCGCAGGAGGAGCTGTGGGACGATTTTGACGCCCGCTCCCGCGCCTATTCCGACGCGGTCAAGGCGCTGCGGGGCGAGGGCGTGGACAAGACCATGACGCCTGCGCTGCTATCTTACAGCCTCAAGACGGTCTCGAAGCTGCTCGGCGGCGAGGAGGCGGCGAACGTGGTCTACTCGCCCGCGAACCTCTACCTTGCCCTCTCCATGCTCACCGAGACGGTGGACGGCGAGACGCGCGCCCAGCTCCTTGACCTGCTCGGCGCGGAGGATGAGGAGACCGTCCGCACCACGGCGAACGCCATCTGGCGCTCGCTCTACACCGACAGCGCCAACAGCAAAACGCTGCTCGCGAATTCCCTCTGGCTGAGCGAGGGACAGGCCTACAAGACCGAGACCGTGGAGCGGCTGGCGAACGACTACTACGCCTCCGTGTTCAGCGCCCCCATGGGCACCGGCGACACCAACAAAGCCGTGCAGGCATGGCTGAACACCAACACCGGCGGCCTGCTCGCGGACGCGGCGAAGAACATCGAGACGAAGCCGCAGACCGTGATGCTGCTGCTCTCCGCGCTCTACTTCAAGGACCGCTGGAGCGATGAATTTTACGACGGCGCCACGAGCGAGGATACCTTCACTGCCGCCGACGGCACAGCGCAGCGCGCGGACTTCATGCACAAGACGGAGGACCGCGCAAGCTATGTCCGCGGCGAGGGCTACACCGTCGCGCAGCTTTCCTTCCGCGGCGGGGAGCGCATGATCTTCCTGCTGCCCGACGAGGGCACGGCGCTCACGCCGCTGCTGCGCGGCGAAGCGGCGCTGGCCGACCTTTTTACCGATGTGTACGATAGCGACGAGGCGCAGACGGCGAAGCTCGTCTGGAGCGTGCCGAAGTTCGACGTCAACTCCGATCTGGAGCTGACCGACACGCTCAAAATGCTCGGCGTGACGGACGCATTCGACGATACGCGGGCGGACTTCTCGCCGCTGGCAGATTTTGACGAGCCGGCGGCGGTCACGCAGGTGCAGCACGCCGCCCGCGTGAAGATCGACGAGGAGGGCTGCGAGGCCGCGGCGTTCACCGCCATCATGGGGAACGCGACCTCGGCGATGCCGGAGGACCTGCCGATTGTGGAGATGAATTTGAACCGACCGTTCGCCTTCGCCATCACCGGCGCGGACGGCCTGCCGCTGTTCGTCGGCGCGGTCAACACGATGGAATAACAAGCAAAAAGGACGCTCAAAAGAGCGTCCTTTTTGCTCTGCAAAAGCATAGCAAAAATAGATATGTGCCCTTTCCTCGCCCCTGCGGGGCAGCCGGAAAGGATGCACAAAGCTTCACGCATCGGCCTTGCGCCTTCTCGTGGGGCGGTGCTCGTGCGTGAAGTTTTTCATGTCCGGAAGTAGACCTCATCCCAATCGGCTGAGCCGATGAATAACATCGGTTCGACCGATAGACTGGCGTTCCCGCCGCGGCGTGCCTCCACGAGTGCCAGAGAGGGCGCTTTTTCCGCCGCGGAGGCCACGAAGCGCAGCCGCTTCGGCTCCAGCCCGTGCGCGCGGAGCATGCAGAAAAGGTCGGATAGCCGCTCGGGCCTGTGGACGAGCGCGAAGCGTCCGCCCCAGCGCAGCACCCGCGCCGCCGCGGCACAGACGTCGGCGAGCGTGCAGCCGACCTCTTCCCGCGCGGCTTGCCGCGCCTCGCCCGCGGCGCTCGCGCCGCTCCCCGCCGGGAAGTACGGAGGGTTGGAGAGCGCGTAGTCCATGCTCCCCGCGGCGGGGAGCGCAGCGTTCTCGCGCAGATCGCCGGTGCGCAGCGTCACGCGCTCCGCCCAGCCGTTTTCGGCAAAGCCTTTTTCCGCGAGCGCGTTCGCCGCAGCGTTCTGCTCCACGCAGAAAAGCGTGAGCGACGGCTCACGCGCGAGCAGGAGCGTGCCGAGCAGCCCCGTGCCGCTGCCGAGGTCGCACACGCGCTCGCCGCGCTTCGGCGCGGCGAACCAGCCGAGCGCGAAGCTGTCGGTCGTCGGCGCGAAGAGCTCCGTATCAAAATAAAAGCAGGGGCCGCCCTGCCGGAGAAAGTCCTTGCGTTCCATGAAGCCTCCGTTCCCTGACAAAAATAAGGACGCGCCAAAGCAGCGCGTCCTTATTTTTTAAGTAGATCTTACTCCTGAGAGATCGCACCATTGGGGCAGGTATCCGCGCAGGAACCGCAGTCCAGGCAGGCACCGGCGTCGATCTGATACTGGGAATCGCCCTGAGAGATCGCGCCAACGGGGCAAGCGTCCGCGCAAGCACCGCAGCTAACGCAGGCAGAACTGATGTGATAGGCCATGAGAGCACCTCCATTTGATTGATACGCCTATTGTACACGGCAGAATACGAAAATGCAAGAGGAAGTATGCGGGAATCTTCCGTATTTCGGCAAAAAATTTTGAAACTTTTGATGAAAAATATGCGGGTAAACACGTCTAAAAACCAACGCGGCAGGAAACAATGCGCTCGGGAGTGTGAAGAATATGGCAGAACAGAAGTTTACCCCGCGCGCGGAAAACGTGCTGCGGCTGGCACAGGAGACTGCGTTGGAGCTGGGCCACGGTTACGTCGGCTGCGAGCATATCCTGCTGGGGCTGCTGCGCGAGGACGGCAGCGCGGCCTGCCGCGCACTGGGCGAGGCCGGCGTGACGGAGGAGCAGCTGCGTGAGCAGCTGGTGCGGACGGTGGGGCACGGCCTGTCCGGCAGTCTGCCCTCACAGGGGCTGACGCCCCGCGCACGCAGCGCGGTGGAGATGGCGGTCGCCGAGGCGATGCGCTTCGCGAGTCCGCGCATCGGCACGGAGCACCTGCTGCTGGGTCTGCTGCGCGACGGCGGCAACATGGCGGTGCGGCTGCTCGCGGCGGCGGGAGCCGACCCGAAGCGCCTTTACGCTGCGGTGGTGCGGCGGATCAACGAAACGCCGCGCACGGCGGCAAAGGAGGGAAACCGGATGCTGCGTGAAAACGAGAGCGGCAAGCGCGGACGCGGACTTGCGGAGTTTGCCCGCGACCTGACGGCGATGGCGCGCATGGGGCAGCTCGACCCCGTGATCGGACGCGACACGGAGATCACGCGCGCGGTGCAGATCCTCTCGCGCCGCACGAAGAACAACCCTGTGCTCATCGGCGAGCCGGGCGTCGGCAAGACGGCGGTGGCGGAGGGGCTTGCACAGAAGATCGCGGCGGCGGAGGTGCCCGACGAGCTGATGGACAAGCGCCTGCTTTCGCTCGACCTCTCCGCGATGGTCGCGGGGACAAAGTACCGCGGCGAGTTTGAGGAGCGCGTGAAGGCGCTGCTCGATGAGGTGCGGCGCGAGGGCAATGTCATTCTGTTCCTTGACGAGCTGCACACCATCGTCGGCGCGGGCAGCGCCGAGGGCGCGGTGGACGCGGCGAACATCCTCAAGCCCGCGCTGGGGCGCGGGGAGCTCCGCGTGGTCGGCGCGACGACGCTTGCCGAGTACCGGAGGTATATCGAAAAGGACGCGGCGCTCGAGCGCCGCTTTCAGCCCATCACGGTCGGCGAGCCGACGGAGGAGCAGGCGCTTGCGATCCTGCGCGCGCTGCGCCCACGCTACGAGAGCCATCACCGTCTGAAGATATCCGACGAGGCGCTTGCCGCCGCGGTGACGCTCTCGCGCCGCTACATCACGGGGCGCTTTCTGCCGGACAAGGCGGTGGATCTGATGGACGAGGCGGCGTCCCGCGTGCGGATGGGCACGCGTCCCGACTCACCGGAGCTGCGGGCGATAGAGGCCAAGGCCGCCGAGGCGGAGCGCGACCGCGCGGCAGCGGTCGCGGAGCAGAACTATGAGCGGGCGGCCATGCTGCGCGATGTGGAGCACAGCTGCCGCGAGCAGGCGGAGCAGGAACGCGAGGCGCTGCGCCGCGCGCAGCGGGAAAAGCAGAGGACCGTCGGCGAGGAGGACGTGGCCGCGGTGGTCTCCGCCTGGACGGGCGTGCCCGTCACGCGCCTGACAGAGGATGAGGGCGAGCGTCTGCTGCGGCTGGAGGATACGCTCCACGCGCGCGTGGTGGGGCAGGATGAGGCGGTGCGGGAGGTCGCCCGCGCGCTGCGCCGCGCCCGCGCGGGACTGCGCGATCCGAAGCGGCCCGTCGGCTCGTTTCTCTTTCTCGGTCCCACGGGTGTGGGCAAAACGGAGCTGTGCCGCGCGCTGGCTGACGCGGTGTTCGGCGACGAGGAGGCGCTGGTGCGCCTGGATATGTCGGAGTATATGGAGCGGCATACCGTCGCGCGGCTGCTCGGCGCGCCGCCGGGCTACGTCGGCTATGACGAGGGCGGGCAGCTGACCGAGAAGGTGCGCCGCCGCCCGTGGTCGGTGGTGCTCTTCGACGAGATCGAAAAGGCGCACGAGGACGTGTGGAACCTGCTGCTGCAAATTTTGGAGGACGGTGTGCTGACCGACGCGCAGGGGCGGCGCGTGGACTTCCGCAATACGGTGCTCGTCATGACCTCGAACGTGGGCGCGAAGGCCATCACGTCGAGCGCGGCGAAGCTCGGCTTCGCGCAGGCCGAGGACAGCGACGGCGGTTTTGCGCGTGTGAAGGAAACGGTCATGGCTGAGCTGCGGGCGACTTTCAAGCCGGAATTTCTCAACCGCATCGACTCGACCGTGGTGTTCCGCCGCCTGAGCCGCGCGGACGTTTCAGCCATCGCGCGGCGGATGCTCAAGGCCACCGTGCAGCGCGCCGCGGCGCTCGGCGTCACGCTGACGGTCGAGGACGCGGCGGTCGAGCGCATCGCGGACGAGGGCTTCGACCCGCTCTACGGCGCGCGGCCCCTGCGCCGCGTGATCCGCGCCGAGGTGGAGGACGCCGTGGCCGAGCTGCTGCTCAGCGGAACGCTCCACGCGGGCGACGCCGCCCGCATCGCGGCGGAGGACGGAGCGCTCCGCGTTCGGCGGGAGGAGCCGTCGGTCCCCGCCGCGGCGGAGACGTAAGAAAAGGGTCAGCCGGCGGCTGACCCTTTTCGATGTTCCTTTTTCAGCGCTCAAAGAGAAGATGCAGCAGCTCGCAGCCGTGCGCGACGAAGGGACCGTTCTCGCCGGCCTTTTCGGTGTACATGCCGCCGCGCCCGCTGTCGATGCGGCTGTCGTAGAGCAGGTAGGGCACGGGCGTGCCGTCGTGCGTGCGGGTGGAGACGGGCGTATAGTGGTCGGAGAGGAAGAGCAGGCGATAGTCGCCCAGGGCGGCCAGGCCCTTGCACAGCGGGACGAAGAGCCGGCTGTCGAGCCATTCGATGGCCTGCACCTTGCCCTTGAGGTCGCCGTTGTGGGTGCATTCATCGGGCGCCTCGAGGTGCAGGCAGACGAAGTCGTACTTCTGAAGGCTCGCCCATGTGGCCTCTAACTTGCCCTCAAAGTTGGTGTCGATCTCGCCGGTCGCGCCCTCGACCTCGACCATCTCAAGTCCGCGCAGCACGCCGATGCCGTGGCACAGGGGCACCGCGCTGATGACCGCGCCGCCGCAGCCGTACTCCTCGCGGAAGTCGGGCAGCTGCATCGCCGTGCCCGCTGCCCAGAACCAGATGCCGTTCGCGCCGAGCTTGCCCTCCGCACGGCGCTTCTCGGTGACGGGATGGTGCTCCAGCACGCGGTTGGCAAGGCGCATAAGGTCGGCAAAGACCTTGGCGAGCGCTGCGTCCTTTCCGCTCGGGAGCAGCGGGCCGATGACCTCACCGAGGTGGTCGTGCGGCGGGATAAAGCACACGCCGCTCGGATCGCAATGGTGCTTCACCGCCAGCGGACGGAACGAGGGGCTGGGGTCGATGTACATATCCGCCGCACAGAGCGCGGCGGAAAATTCGGGATCGCTGTTGAGCGCGGCGACAACGTCGAGCGCGTCCTGTCCGGCGATGGAGCCGGCGGAGTGGGAGAGGATGCGCTTTTCCTCATAGGGCTGATCGCCCGGCTCGAGCGCGACGAGGTTGCAGCGGAACGCCGCGTCGCCGGGGACGAGCCTGAGCCCGATGGCGGCGGCCTCCATCGGCGAGCGGCCGGAGAAGTGCTTGAGCGGGTCGCAGCCGAAGATGGAGAGGATCGCGGTCTCACTGCCCGCGGGCAGCGGCTTGGGGCAGTTCACGACGCTGCCGACTGTGCCGCGCGCGGCGAGGGAATCAATGGTGGGGATGTCGGCGTACTCGAGCGGCGTTTTGCCGCCGAGGGCCTCGACGGGGTTGTCCGCCATGCCGTCGCCGATGACAACAAGATATTTCATAGGAGTGCCTCCTTATCTGACGATGAATGCAGTATAGCAGGGGAATGGGCAAAAATCAAGGACAAAAGTCCGCGTGTCGCGGAAATTTCTCTGCTGAACGGAAAACGGACGGGATACCCCATCCGTTTTGTGCGGTTTGATGACCTTAACAGTTTGCCTTCCCCGATGCTCAGCGCCTGCGGCCGCGATAACCGGCGGGAGCGGCGCGTCCGCTGCTGCGCTTGCCGTAGCGCCGTCCGCGCCCGTTCCCGCGCAGGAAAAGGAATGCGAGAATGAGCAGGAGAAGGACGACGAGAACGATCCTGACGGCGGTACGGGAGAAGAAGTCCGCCACGTCGCGCCTGGCGACCAGCAGCCACGAGGCTGACACATCGCTGAGCGCGAGCAGCTTGACCGTGCCGTAGACGGTGCCGTTGTAGGAGACGGTCATTTCGCCAAGCTCGTCGCCGGCGGCAATGGGGGCGTCCACGCTGTCCGGCAGCGTGATGTCGCGCGTGAGCTCGCTGAGGTCCAGCTCCGTGGGCAGCATCCGCGTGATGCTCTCGGCGGGGTGGGCGACGACGTAGTTCGCCTCGCTCGAAAGGGCGACCGGGACCTCGCGCACCAGCTCGTCGGCGGAGACGACCTCGCGGCGGGAGAAGCTGTCAAAGCCGTAGTCAAAGAGACGAATGGTCTCGGAAAAGCTCTTGGTGAGGGTGCTCTTGCCGTCGGCAAGGGTGATCTTCTCCGCGCCGAGCACCACGCTCACAAGCTGACGGTCGCCGCGCACGGCGGAGGAAACGAGGCAGTGACCGGCCTCCTCAGTCGAGCCGGTCTTGATGCCCTGCGCGTCGCGGTAGAGGTAGCCGAGCTCGCGCCAGTTGGAAATGAGGCGGTTGGTGGAGTGGAGCACATGGCGCTGGTTGTGGTCGGTCTCGGCGATCTCCGCGGACTTGGAGTTGCAGATCTCCATGAATTTCTCGTAGGGCATCAGCGCGCGCGTGATGAGATAAATGTCCCACGCGGTGGTGTAGTGGTCGGGGTCGTGCAGGCCGGAGGTGTTGACGTAGTGCGTGTTTTCGCAGCCGAGCGCGGCAGCGCGCTCGTTCATCCTCTGCACGAACTGGGAGATGTTCCCCTCACCGCACACGGCCTCGGCGAGGATATTGCACGCCTCGTTCGCCGAGACGATGAGCATACATTGCAGAAGCTGCTCGACCGTCAGCACCTCGCCGACCTTGATGCCGGCGGTGCCGCCGTAGATGCTCAGACCCTCGAAGGCGCTCTCGTGCGCCGTGATGGGCTGGTCGAGCGAGAGCTGCCCCGCGTCGATCGCCTCGAACACCAGCAGCGCCACCGTCAGCTTGGTGATGCTTGCGGGGTAGTTCTTCTCGTGGGCGTTCTTTTCGTAGAGGATCTCGCCCGTTTCCTTCTCAACGAGCAGGGCGGCGCGGGCGTCGACGTCGATCTCCTCAAAGGCGGAGGCCGGTACGCTCAGCAGGGAGACGAGCAGGCCGAGAACCAAAAAAAGAGCAAAAAAGCGGCGTTTTTTCATGGAAATGTACCTCGCAGTATGTTACAATAAAATTTGATCGGACGATCGGCGGGCGACTTGCCCGCGCTCGACGGTATTCGACATTCAGTATAACAAAAAACGGGAGGGAGTTCAACCGTGGAACGGCAGGAAAAAGGCGGAAGCACATATTTCTTTCTGGCGCTCGTGACGCTGGCCTTCCTCGCCGCCGTGCTGTATCTGACCTTCGGCGCGAACCGCACCGAGCAGGAGGGCTATACGGTGCAGACCGAGCGGCCCGCGCGGGAGGAGGTCGCACCCGTGCGCGTGCTTGTAAACATCAACACCGCGACCGCCGAGGAGCTGGAGACCGTTACCGGCATCGGGCCGGTGCTGGCGCAGGCGATCCTCGACTACCGCGCCGAGCACGGAGACTTTCAGACGCTCGACGAGCTGCTGGAGGTGCGCGGCATCGGCAGCGCGAAGCTCGACGCCATGCGCGATGAAATTACGACAGGAGGCGATGCGCCGTGAAAATTTTAGTGGTGGACGACGAGAAGCTGCTCGTCAAGGGCATCAAATTCAACCTTGAGAACGAGGGCTATCAGGTCGAGACCGCCTTCGACGGCGCGGCCGCCGTCGAGCTGGCCAGGAGCGAGAGCTTCGACCTCATCATCCTGGACCTGATGATGCCGGAGGTGGACGGGCTGACCGCCTGTATGCGCATCCGCGAATTCTCCGCGGTGCCCATCATCATGCTCACCGCCCGCAGCGAGGACGCGGACAAGATCATCGGCCTCGAGTCCGGCGCGGACGATTACGTCACCAAGCCCTTCAACATTTTAGAGCTCAAGGCGCGCATCCGCGCCCTGCTGCGCCGCGCGGGCCAGACCGCGCAGAAGCGCACGGAGCTGCTGACCGCCGGCGGCATCGCGCTCGACACCGAGCGGCGCATCGCGCTGCGCGACGGCGTGCCGGTCGATCTGACGGCGAAGGAATACGACATTTTGGAGCTGCTCATCAAGAATCCCCACCGCGTCTACTCGCGCGAGAATCTGATGGATCTCGTCTGGGGCTACACCTACGCCGGCGACTACCGCACGGTGGACGTCCACATCCGCCGCCTGCGCGAAAAGCTGGAGCATGACCCCGCCGAGCCGGAGCACATCATGACCAAGTGGGGCGTGGGCTACTACCTCAAGGACTGAGCGGCGCACAGAAGGAAAACGAATGGGAGGAGGGGAGCGCCGTGCGGCGTGCGAGCTTACAGGTCAAATTCGGCCTGAGCTATATTCTGGTCATTGCGGCGGTGCTCGTTTTCATGAACACCTACCCTCTGATCGTGTCGGAAAACCTGGTCGTGCGCTCCAAGCAGACGACGCTGCAAAGCAGCGTGAGCGTGATGGTGACGGCGCTGAGCGGTCTGGAGGAGCTGAGCGAGGAGAACGTCGCCTCCGCGATGACGCTGGTGGAGGATACCGGCATTTCCCGCATTCTCGTCACGGACGCCGCGGGGCGCATCCTCTACGACACCCGCGAGACGGACGGCGCGGTGGGCCGCTACGGGCTTTACACCGAGATCGTGCAGGCGCTGCGGGGCTATGACGCCTTCTATGCCGACTTTACCGACGGCGCGTTCCGCAGCCGCGCGGCCTCGCCGGTCATCTACCGCAGCCAGACCATCGGCGCGGTCTATGCCTATGAGTACGACGTGGAGCAGGCGACGCTGCTGCTGACGCTGCAGAAGAATCTGCTGCGCATCTCGGCGGCAGTCGCGGGCTTTGTCGTGTTGCTGAGCCTGCTGCTCTCGCGGATACTCACGCGCCGCTTCGGCGTGCTGCTCGAGGCCATCCGCCGCGTGCGCGAGGGCGCGTACAGCTACCACGCCGAGATCGGCGGGCGCGACGAGATCAGCGAGATCGCCGAGGAGTTCAACAGCCTCTCCGACCGCTTGCAGACGACGGAGGAGGCGCGCCGCCGCTTTGTCTCCGACGCGAGCCACGAGCTGAAAACGCCGCTGGCCGGTATCCGCCTGCTCTCCGACTCGATTTTGCAGACCGAGGACATCGACGCCGCCACGGTGCGCGAGTTCGTCGGCGACATCGTGCAGGAGACCGACCGCCTAACGCGCATCACGGAAAATCTGCTGCGGCTCACGCGGCTCGACAGCGGCAGCGAGGCGGCGCGGCTTGTCGAGCTGGTGCAGGACGTCATCAACCTCTCGCGTCTTGACGAGGGCGAGGAGTTCCCCCGCGAGGACACGGATATGCTCGCCCTGGCCAAAGAGGTGTCCGCCAACGTCGCCGACGAGGCAGAGAAACGCCACGTCACCGTCAATGTCACGGGCTCCGGCGGCAATGTGCACGGCGTGCGCCGCCTGCTCTGGGAGATTGTCTGGAACCTGGCCGAGAACGCCATCAAATACAACCGCCCCGGCGGCTTCGTGCGCGTGACGCTCGGCGGCACGGAGGACGAATGCGTGCTGCGTGTGGAGGACAACGGCATCGGCATTCCCGAGGAGGATATGCCGCGCGTGTTCGACCGCTTCTACCGCGTGGACAAGATGCGCTCACGCGCCGCGGGCGGCACGGGCCTTGGGCTTTCCATCGTGGCGGACACCGTGCGCCGCCGCGGCGGCAGCATCGCCGTCAGCGCCCGCGCGGGCGGCGGCACCTGTTTCACGGTGCGGCTCCCCGCCGTGCGGAGGGAGGGGGAGACATGAGGAGAAGAAAGACGTTCCTGTTCACGTTTCTCGTTCTTTCGCTGCTGCTCGCCGCCTGTGTGCGCGGCGGCGGGACGGAGGGAGAAAACAGCTATACGATCTACTACCCCGCCGCCGAGCTGCGCGACGTGCCGGGCGAGGACGCCATCGTTGCCCGCACCGTGCAGCTCCCGGACGCCGACACGCTCACGCAGGAGGAGCTGGCGCAGCGATTGCTGGAGCGGCTTCTTGCCGACGCGCCGGATGCGGGCGTCCGCGCACCGATGCCGGGCGGGACGACGCTTCTGAGCCTGTCGGTCCTTGGCAACTGGGCGCGGGTGGACTTCTCGCGGCAGTATGCGCGCCTTGCGGGCATTGATCTGACGCTCGCCGATTACTGCGTGACGCTCACGCTCACGCAGCTCGACGGCGTGAACGCGGTGTCCATCACCTCGGGCGGGCGGGAGCTGCCGTACCGCGAGACGCAGACGCTTACGGCGGCGGATCCGCTGCTGTCGATGCGCGAGGACGCGCTGCGCCCCATCACCGTGTCGCTCTACTTCCTCGACCCGACGAGCGGCGTGCTGCGCGCGGAAAAGCGCGCGCTGGCGCTCTACGAGGGGCAGACGCGCGTGAACGCGCTGCTGGAGGCGCTCGCGCAGGGCCCTGAGAGCGACGCGCTCGCAGCCCTGCTGCCGGAGGAGTTCACCGTGCTCTCCGCCCGCGTGGAGGAGGGGACGTGCTACCTCAATCTGCCCTCCGACGCCGATCTCGGCATCTCGCCGCGGCAGACGGTGGAGTCGCTGGTGCTCTCGCTCTGCTCGCTCGACACCGTCGAGCGCGTGCAGATCGTTGTGGACGGCGAGATCGCGGCGCAGCTGAACGGTGTGAACGTCGGCGAGCCGCTGACGCCATGAGAAAAAAATGCCGCACGGCCTGTGAGCCGTGCGGCGTTTTCTTATCCTCGGGAGTCCTCCCGCGTGGAGAGGCAGAAGGTCAGCAGCGAGGCCGCCGCGCTCACCGTGCCGAGCAGCAGCGCGGCCTGTATGCCGCTGCGGTCGAGGAGCCGTCCGCCGAGGAGATTGCCCAGCGCGCCGCCAAGTCCGCTGCCGGCGACATAGATGAGCGACTGTCCCTTGAGCTGGTCGCGTTCGGGGAGCGCCGCGGCGACGTAGTAGACCGTCGCGGGCGCGTAAACGGCGAACTGGAAGAACTGCATACAATGCCCGAGGTAGATGAGGGGCATTGAGCGGGCAAGGTAGAAAATAAGGAATTTCACGACCTCGGCTCCCGCCGCGAAGCGCAGGAAGAAGCCGGGCGAGAAGCGCTTTTGCAGCCGGGAGACCAGCGTCATCGCGGGCAGCTCCAGCACGGCGGAGATGGCAAGGCTCGTGCCCACGGCGCTCGCGGTCCCGCCGGCCTTGCCGACGAGGGCGTTCATATAGGTGTTGGAGATGGTGTGGGTGAGGAAAAAGAACATACAGCCGAGCAGGGTGAGCGCGAAGCGCGGGTGGCTGCGCAGCACGGCGGCGATGCTCCGGTGCTCCGCGGGGCGGTCCGCCGCTTCATCGGGGCGCTCGGGCAGGCGGAAGCCGGACATGGCGAGGAGTCCGCAGGCGGTCAGCGCGGCAAAGACCGGCAGGAGCAGCGTCGGCGCGTGGCGCTCGAGCACAAAGCCGAGGAGCAGCACCGCGGCGGCGTAGGAGACCGAGCCGACGCCGCGGCAGAAGCCGTAGACCACCGGGATGCCGCAGCGGTTCGCGTCCATCGCCATGGCGTTTTGAAACGGCGGGGTGGAGGAGAGGAACGCGCCGATGAGCGCGAAGCACGCGCCCAGCACGAACGGGCGCGGCAGCGGCACGAGCCATACGAGCAGGCACAGCGCCGCGGCGAGCGTGAGCAGCGCCATCGCGCCGTGGCGGTTTTCGAGGCCGGGCTGCGCGTCGAGAAACGAGGAGACCGCGGGGGAGAGGAACACCGAGAGCAGCGTCGCGCACGAGGTCACGACGCCGACCTGCGCGCTCGCAAAGCCGTTGTATTCGAGCACAAGCGCGATAAAGGCCCAGAGCGAGCCGTAGGCGCCCCAGAACGAGGCGTGGATCACGGCGTAGCGTGTATTCATGGAAAGCCGCACGGCGGCGCCTCCTTTCCCAACAAAGCGGAATACAAGAAGTTTAACACTTTGTGATGCATTGTCAACGGTTTTTGTTGAGTTTTGCGCGCGCATAGGCTATACTGTAACATGAAAAAGAATGCGGACACGGAGGTTTTTGACGATGAAGCTGATGGTGCTGGACGGCAACTCGATCCTCAATCGCTCCTACTATGGCATCCGTCCCCTGACGACGAAGGACGGGTTTTACACGCAGGCCATTTACGGCTTTCTGGTCACGATGGCGCGGCTGGAGGACGAGGAGCGGCCCGACGCGGTGTGCGTGACCTTCGACCGGCGCGAGCCGACCTTCCGCCATCTGGAGTACGAGGGCTACAAGGCCCAGCGCAAGGGGATGCCCGAGGAGCTGGCGATGCAGCTTCCGGTGATGAAGGAGGTACTCGACGCGATGAACATTCCGCGCTACGAGCTGTCGGGCTACGAGGCGGACGACCTCATCGGCACCATCTCACGCAAATGCGAGGCGGCGGGCTGGGACTGCGTGGCAGCGACGGGCGACAAGGATTCGCTTCAGCTCATCACGGAGCACACGACCGTCAAGCTCATCTCCACCCGCATGGGGCAGACCACCACGAAGCGCATGACGCCCGAAAGCTTTGCCGAGGAGTACGGCTTTGAGCCGATCCACATCATTGACCTCAAGGCGCTCATGGGCGACGCGAGCGATAATATTCCCGGCGTTCCCGGCATCGGCGAAAAGACAGCGATGGCGCTCGTTCAAAAATACCGCAGCATCGACGAAATTTACCGTCTCCTGCCGGAGCTTGACGCCAAGCGCGGCGTCATCAAAAAGCTGACTGAGGGCGAGGAAAGCGCACGACAGAGCTATCACCTCGCGACGATCCTCACCGATGCGCCGTTGGAGTTCACGCCGCAGGACAACCTGCGCAAAGCGCCGTCGGACGCGCTCTATCCGCTGCTCATGCATCTGGAGTTCCACAAGCTCATCGAGAGGATGGGGCTCAAACCCGCGGCGGAGCCGCTCAGCGCCGCAGAAACGGTCGAATGCACCGTGACGGTCGAGACTGTGACGAGCGCGGAAAGGGCGGAGGAATGTCTCGAACTCTTCCATGGGGCGGGCCATGTGACGGTGCTCGCGCTGCCCGACCTCTCCGGCGTGATCGTGGAGTGGGAGGAGAGCGAAAAGGAGACGCTGAGCGCGGAGTTTTTCTTCGACCGCTATTCCGGCGACTGGAACGCGCTGCTGTGCGCGCTGTTCTCTGCCGACATCAAAAAGGTCAGCCACAACGTCAAGGACCTCATGCACACGCTGCTGGAAAACGGTTTGCCCGCCGAGGGCTTCGTGTTCGACACCGCGCTCGCCGCCTATCTCATCGACGCGACGGCGGGGAAGTACGACATTGCCACGCTCTTTGCCGTCTACTTCCACACGCAGCTTGCCGCGCCGGCGCATCTGGAGCCGGGGGCGTTCGATCTGCTCGGCGACGCGAGAGCAGCGGAAACGGCGTTTCATATCTATACCTCCGCCGTCGGCGCGCTCTATGAGGAGCTTGTGCCGCGCATCGAGGAGAGGCAGCTCCATGCGCTTTATTACGAGGTCGAGTTACCGCTCTGCCGCGTGCTCGCGGAGATGGAGCTTGCGGGCGTGCGCGTGGACGCGAAGGCGCTCGCGGACTTCGGCGCGGCGATGGACGCGGAGCTGAAAACGCTGGAGGAGCGCATTTACGAGGAGGCCGACGGGAGCTTCAACATCAACTCCCCCAAGCAGCTCGGCGAGGTGCTTTTCGACCGTCTCGGCCTGCCGCACGGCAAAAAGACGAAGACCGGCTGGTCAACGAATGCGGATGTGCTTGAAAAGCTGCGCTGGGAGCACCCCATTGTCGCCGACGTGCTGCAGTACCGTCAGTACGCCAAGCTGAAATCGACTTACTGCGACGGGCTGCTGAAGGTCATCGGGCCGGACGGGCGCGTGCGCACGAGCTTCCAGATGACCGTGACCGCCACGGGGCGGCTCAGCTCCACCGAGCCGAATTTGCAGAATATCCCGACGCGCACGCCGCTCGGCAGCGAGCTGCGGCGGATGTTCGTGCCCGAGCGCGGCAATGTGCTCGTGGACGCGGACTACAGCCAGATTGAGCTGCGGGTTTTGGCCCACATTGCAGAGGATCCCCTGATGCGGCAGGCGTTTTTGAGCGGCGAGGATATTCACACCGTCACCGCCTCGCAGGTGTTCGGCGTGCCGACGGAGGCAGTGACGAAGCAGATGCGCTCGCACGCGAAGGCGGTCAACTTCGGCATCGTCTACGGCATCTCCGCGTTTTCGCTCGCGCAGGACATCGGCGTGAGCGTTTACGAGGCGAAGGAGTATATTCAAAATTACCTCGACCGCTTCTCCGGCGTGCGCCGCTACATGACCGAGATCGTGGAAAAGGCAAAGGCGCAGGGCTATGTCGAAACGCTGCTACACCGCCGCCGCGATCTCCCCGAGCTGACGGCGAGCAACTTTGCCACTCGCTCGTTCGGCGAGCGCGTCGCGCTCAATATGCCCATTCAGGGCACGGCGGCGGACGTGATGAAGCTCGCGATGGTGCGCGTGCATGACCGTCTCAGGCGCGAGGCGCCGGAGGCGAAGCTGCTGCTGCAGGTCCACGACGAGCTGATCGTCGAGTGCCCCGAGGCGATGGCGGAGCAGGCGGCAAGGCTCCTCACGGAGGAGATGGAGGGCGTGGTGCAGCTCTCCGTGCCGCTGGTGGCGGAGGCGCACTGGGGCAAAAACTGGCTGGAGGCAAAGGGATGAACGGAAAGGTCATGCCGGTGCGGATCGTACCGATGAAAACGGAGCACCTCGACGCGGTGGCGGAGCTGGAGCGCAGCTGCTTCACCGTGCCGTGGTCGCGCAATGCGCTCGCCGAGGAGCTGGACAACGCACTCTCGGCCTTTCTCGTCGCGCTGGACGAAAATGACCGCGTGGTCGGCTACGCGGGCTTGCAGGTCGTGCTCGACGAGGGCTATATCACGAATGTCGCCGTGCGGCCCGACTGCCGCCGCCGCGGCGTCGCGGGGAAGCTGCTCGATGTGTTCGAGCGCTTTGCCGAGGGCAATCATCTCGCGTTTCTCTCACTCGAGGTGCGCGCGAGCAACTACGCTGCCATCGCGCTCTACGGGCAGCACGGCTACCGCGGCGTGGGACGCCGCAGGAATTACTATGAGCATCCCAAGGAGGATGCCGTCATCATGACACGGGAGTTTGGGGAGGCAGCGAAATGAAAATATTAGCGTTTGAATCCTCCTGCGACGAGAAATCAAACCGCGGAGCGGTTTGATTTCAGCTGTGATAACACGTCTTGGCAGCAGATTTGCTGCTGCCGCCCCGCCTCCGCGGGCGGGCGCAAGCGCCCGGCGGTCTCGTGAGAGATGCGGCGAAGAATGATAGAAAGAAGCAGATAAGATGAAAATACTGGCTTTTGAATCCTCCTGCGACGAGACCGCGGTGGCGGTCGTCGAGGACGGGCGGCGCGTGCTCTCGGACGCCATCGCGTCGCAGGCGGATATGCACGCGCTCTACGGCGGCGTGGTGCCGGAGATCGCCTCGCGCAAGCACGTCGAGGCCATCGCCGCGCTGACGGACAAGGCGCTCGCGGACGCGGGCGTGACGAAGCGGGACATCGACGCGGTGGCGGTCACCTACGCGCCGGGCCTGATCGGCGCGGTGCTGGTGGGGCTGAGCTTCGCCAAGTCCGTCGCCTACGCGCTGGGCGTGCCGCTCATTCCGGTGCATCATATCCGCGGCCACATCGCCGCGAATTATCTGGCGTTCCCGGAGCTGGAGCCGCCGTTCCTGGCGCTGTGCATGTCCGGCGGCAACACGCTGTTCGTGGACGTGCGGGATTATACCGACCTTGTTCTCGTCGGCGCGACGCGCGACGACGCGGCGGGCGAATGCTTCGACAAGGCCGCGCGAGTGCTCGGGATGCCCTATCCCGGCGGCAAGCCGATGGACGAGCTGGCGCAGCAGAGCGCGGGCGGCGTGTACGACCTGCCGCGCGCGAGCATCGAGGGGCACCCGCTCGACATGAGCTTTTCCGGCCTCAAGACGGCGGTGGTCAACCTCGCCCACAACGCCGAGCAGAAGGGCGAGCCGCTCGACCGCGCGGCGCTCGCGCGGGACTTTACCCGCGCGGTGTCCGATGAGCTGGTGCCGCGCGCCATGCTGGCCGCGCGCACGTTCGGACGCAAAACGCTGGTCGCCGCCGGCGGCGTGGCCGCGAACACCATCCTCCGCGCCGACCTGATGGCGGCATGTGCGCGCGAGGGCGTGAAGCTGTACCTCCCGCCGCTCCGGCTGTGCGGCGATAACGGTGCGATGATCGGCGCGCAGGGCTACTATGAGTATTTGGCCGGCGCTCGCGCGGACCTGTCACTCAACGCCTACGCCACCCGCGGCATTGACGACGCGGTGGTCGCCTACCGTGCGCAGGTACGCGACATATTCGCCTGAGATGAATAAAAGCCGCAGACCTGTCAAGGTCTGCGGCTTTCCTTTTTGACGGAACAAAATGAAATCCTGCAAAATAAAGACATTATGGAAACAAGCGGACGTTATTTGCAAAAGGGAGAAGAAATATCGTGCGTTATGTCAAACGAGTCATGTACCGGAGAGGGACGGGACATTTGACGCTGCGGCTGTGCAGAGTGTCTGAGAATTTCAGGAAACAAAAGAAATATAGGGCGTTCTAAGTCTGGGGATAAGTCTGTGGAAACTGTGGATAACTATTTGTAGAAAAGCATTATTGAAAAACTTATGTGAACTCGTCGAACAATCGCGCGAGGGCAGAGAGCGTGCCGGAAAAAGTCGGGAAAAGGAAGGCAAAGTACGGGTTTTCCCGATTTTTGACGAAGCGCGTCGGGCAGCGGTTTGGGATGCCGGCGCGGTTTGCAGGGCGTGACCGCCGCCGGCGGGCCGTCCGAAATGCAAGAGAGCGAGCGCAAATACAAATGGTATTATTCACCGAAATGCACATTCAAAAATGAGAAGAAGGCAGACCGGGAAAAAACAATGGTTTCTGTCTTGACGCGGGCAAAAAAGTGTGCTAAAATATCATTCGTCTTTGAGAAAGACGCTGGTGTAGCTCAGTTGGTAGAGCAGCTGATTCGTAATCAGCAGGTCAGGTGTTCGAGTCACCCCACCAGCTCCAAAAAGCATCGAAAACTTCGGTTTTCGATGCTTTTTTGTTGCAAAAACGCTGAAAATGGTGTGGGTCAAAATGCGGGTCAATTGCTGACCCACACCCTGACCCACACGCGGAAATGCGCGGATAGGTTTAAAGAGCACCGGAGAGGAGGTTTTGCCCCCTCTCCGATATTTCTTATGTTCTTTTTCTGCTCACATCACTTGTGCCATGAAGCTGCCCATGGTTTGTGCGGCTTCATCCTGCTTCTGCCTTGTAGCGTGGGTGTAGGTGCGGAGGGTGAAACCCGCATCATAGTGCCCCAGCATGGAGGACACCGTCTTTACGTCCACACCGTTCTGTAGTGCTAACGTGGCAAATGTGTGTCTAAGATCATGGAAGCGTATGTGCGGCAGTCCTGCGTCTTTTAGTATTTTCTTGTGCAGGTTTACGATGGAATCGGGATAGTACATCTCTCCTGTGATCGGTGACGGAAACATATAGGGGTTATCAGGGTGTTTGTCATGCTCGGAGATCAGTAAGTCAACGGCTTCTTGCGGTATACTGACCTTGCGGACCGAAGTCTCTGTTTTTGGTCGTGTTAGCGCCAGTTCACCATTTGGATTTTTCACATACTGTTTGCTAACGGATATGGTTCGGTTCTGAATGTCGAGGTCAGACCATAGGAGGGCAGTGAGCTCGCCCTTGCGCAGTCCGCTGACCAGCTCCAGATAGAACATCGGCAGGGCATTACGCTGCTCGGCGGCGTTCAGATACGCGCTGATGTGGTCTGGGTGAAGGATCTTCATCTCTTGTTTTTCAATTTTGGGGATGATGCAATTCTCCGTGGGATTGCTGAGAATGAGTTTTTCTTTCACTGCCCGGTCAAGGGCGTTGTGCAGCATCATGTGGATGCCGCGCACAGTGGAATTGCTCAGTCCGGGTTTCTCCTTTTTCTGTACCTTTCGCAACCTGCCATTGTTTTGTAAATCGTTGTAGAGCTTTTGCAGGTCACGGGTAGTAAGCTTGTTCAGAGGAATGTCTCCGATAGCCGGGGCAACATGCTGTTCGATGTTTCGGTGGTAGTAGTTCATGGTGGATGGGCGAATGTGCGGTTTGGCATACAATTCAAACCACGTCCGCAGCCAAGCGGCAACCGTGTATTCATCGGCGCGGCCGACGTCCAATGACTGGCTCTCCTCGATGGCTTTCTTTAGCTTCGCCTTGCATTCCGCCTGCGTCTTACCCAGCACATTTTTGATGATGTGCTTTCCGGTTTCAGGGTGGTAGCCTGCTGTGTAGCGTCCCTCCCAACGCCCGTCTGCGCGTTTGCGGATGCTGCCCTCGCCGTTGGCGCGTTTCTTTGCCATGAGCATCGCTCCTTTCTTTGGTAGCCACAACACATACCACACCTTGCGTCGGAAAGCTATTGCTTCTTCCAAAGAAATTGAAATTTTTTTGAAAATGCTTTTATTGATTCCAGCAGTGCAAAATGTACACGAGTTTTGAACCGCCTTTTGCGTTTCTTAGGTCAACGGAGTGCCATTGTAAATCATTCGAAAATGTGTTATATTCTTCGCAGAAGCGTCCATACAGAATTCTACACTTTTCACGCAAAGGGGCTTTTTATGAGTAAGATCAAATCTTGGTGCCGCGCCAATGCCATGCTGGTCATTTCACTACTGGCTGCAATTGTGACGGCATTCCTTGTCCCTCCCGATAGGGACTACTTAGGCTATTACGACCTTAAAACGCTTTCCTGCCTGTTCAGTGTTTTGGCGGTGGTAGGCGCTTTGCGAGACCTGCATATCTTTTCTGCCCTGTCCCAGCGGATAGTACACACCTTTTCCACGGTTCGGGGCGTGTGTACGGCACTGGTAGTCATCACCATGTTCGGGTCGATGCTTCTGACCAATGATACCGCCTTGCTGACCTTTCTGCCGCTTGGCTGGTTTGTGCTTTCCTCTACCGGTCAGGAAAAGCACACGGCGCTCCTGTTCATTCTGCAAAACTGTGCCGCCAACCTCTGCGGAATGATCACGCCCTTCGGCAATCCGCAGAATCTCTATCTTTTCAGCTATTACGACCTTTCCGCAAAGATGTTTTTTTCCGCAATGCTGCCGCCATTCATCCTGTCTACTGTTCTCATTCTCCTGTGCTGCTTAGTGTTTCCAAAAGAACAGCTTTCCGTGCCGGAAGCACAGGTCACGGTAGACTCCCGCCAAGCCGCCGTCTATGGTGGGCTATTCTGTTTAGCCGTTGCCATGGTGCTGCGGCTGGTGGCC
>ERZ780218.1013-NODE-1013-length-20634-cov-7.760241_pt1 | contig 20634 bp, 26 predicted proteins | sample MGYA00510975_ERZ780218 | MGnify/ENA primary metagenome ERZ780218 (study PRJEB29588, sample SAMEA2152063) | human gut metagenome | biome: human gut; feature: human-associated habitat; material: faeces | place: Denmark | collected 2008/2010 ... | reverse complement strand
GAGTTCTTGGAAACCTGCCGTAGAAATACGGTAAGGCGCCGGGTGCTTAGCCTACTCAAGACCGTCCGCAAATATTTCGGCGAGGCGGTGGTCGTCACGCAGGAGGTCGACGACATCATTTCGTCGCCTATCGTCAAGGAGTCGATCATCAGCAATGCCGACTGCAAAATCCTGCTGGATCAGCGCAAGTACGCCAACAAGTTCGACGGCATCCAGTCGCTGCTGGGTTTGACCGAAAAGGAGAAATCGCAGATTCTCTCCATCAATCTCTCGAACGATCCCCGACGGCTCTATAAGGAGGTATGGATCGGACTGGGCGGTGTGCAGTCCGCGGTTTACGCCACGGAGGTTTCGGCCGAAGAGTATCTGTGCTACACGACCGAGGAGACGGAGAAGATGCAAGTCATGGCCCGGGCCGAGCAGTTAGGCGGCGACATCGAGGCGGCGATCCGGCAGCTGGCCCGCGAACGTGAAACAGACACTGAACGACGATGAAGAAGCTGCTGAAAACCCTGACTGTCGCATTGGCTCTCGTCGCCGCACCCTTCGTCGTGTGGCAGTTGTGCGACGACCCCGAGCGGCGCAAGATCGAGCCCCTCGTCGGCGAATGGCGAGCCACCGCAACCGACGGCATGCGACTGCGGATATTTCCGGCGGAGGAGGGGTACCGTATCACCGTCCTGCGTCCGGACGGCTCGCTCCGCTGTCGAACCTATCGTCTGCGCTACGAGTTCTGCATCCATTACACGGACGATGCGGGAGCGAGCGTGGATCTCTTTTACACACCCTCGGCGGATGCTCTGCTGCTGATGCCGGGCGGTAAAACTTTTACACGAATCATCGAATCACGAAATCATGAACGATAACAAAACCTATTCCGGCAGTGCCGCTGCGGCTCTGAACCGGGAAATCAAAGCCCGCACGGAGATTGTGCGCGTCCTTGCCGACATGGAAGAACAACTCGATGCCGACCGCATCTGCGGCTCGTGGCTCGCGACCGAGGGCCAGCTTTCGGTCATCGTGCGACGTCTCGGACCCGGGACGTGGCGGGCCGTCGTCTTCGACCATACGCTCTGCTACAAGCGCGTGGTGCAGGAGGCGGTTATTACCCTGCGCCGCCACAGGCTCTGGCTCGGGGCCGACGATGGCAACCGGGTCATCTACGACGCGGTGAGCGACACGCTCACGATCGGCTGCTACGGGCGCTTCGCTCCCGAGGACACGGTCGCCGTGCACAATGACGACGCTATCTCGGCCGACGAGTATCCCTTTAACGAATAGAGCCCATGAAACGAAGAATCATCCTGACGCTGGCCTGCCTGCTCATATCGGCAGGTGCGGCCCGTGCGCAGTGGGTCGTTTCGGACCCCTCGAATCTCGCACAAGGCATCGTCAACTCTACCAAGCAGGTCGTCGAAGCCGCCAAGAACGGGCAGACGATGTTGCAGAGTTTTCAGGAGACGGTGAAAATATACGAGCAGTCGAAGAAATACTACGACGCGCTGAAAGCCGTCAATAATCTCGTGCGCAATGCCCGCAAAGTGCAGCAGTGCATCCTTCTCGTAGGTGAAATCTCGGATATCTATGTGGATGGCTACCGTCGGATGGTCGCCGACGAGAACTTCTCGCCTGCGGAGCTCGGAGCCATCGCCGTGGGCTATACGAAGATCATCGAGGATGCCGCCGGGGCCCTGCGCGAGTTGCAGGACATCGTGAATCCGACCGATCTGAGCCTTACGGACAAGGACCGCATCGACGTGGTGGAGCGGGTTTACGGCGTATTGCGCGGACACCGCGACCTGGCGCGCTACTACACGCGCAAGCAGATTTCGATATCACTTCTCCGTTCTCGCGAACGGGGCAACATAGACCGGATTCTCTCGCTCTACGGAACCGACGAACAACGCTACTGGTAATGGTGCAGATGCTTTCCGTGGCGGACAATCTGCATCGGATTCTCCGCCTGCTCTACGAAGAGATGATCGTGCTGTGCCAGCCGATGACCTCCGTCGCCACGGCGATCGCCGGCATCGGAGCGCTGCTTTACATCGCCTATCGGGTCTGGCAGTCGCTGGCGCAGGCCGAACCCATCGACATCTTCCCGCTGCTACGCCCCTTCGCCATCGGGTTGTGCATCCTCTTCTTCCAGCCTTTGGTGCTCGGCACGCTCAACGGCATTCTCTCACCGCTGGTGCAGGCCACGCACTCGCTCATGGTCGGGCAGACGCTCGACATGGAGGCATGGCAGAGACAGAGGCAAAACCTCGAAGAGCAGAGCCGCAACCGCTTCCCGGCAGACTCCTACTACACAGAAGATGAAGAGATGGAGCGGCGGCTCGGCGAGCTGGGCATGGACGAGGCGACGCAGACGACGCTCGACAACATGAACCGCGAACGGTCGTCGTGGTCGGTAAAGGGAATAGTCATGAAAGCCGTTGCATGGCTGCTGGAACTGATATTTTCAGCTGCCGGCGTGATTCTCGACGTGCTGCGCACTTTCTACCTCATCGTCCTGTCGATTCTCGGGCCGATCGCTTTCGCTATCTCGGTTTTCGACGGCTTCCAGAACACGCTCGTGCAGTGGCTCTCAAAGTACATATCCATCTACCTGTGGCTGCCGATCTCCGACCTCTTTTCGGCCATCATCGCGCGGTTGCAGACGCTCTCGCTGCGGCACGATGCCGAGCTCATGGTGCAGGATTACAGCTACTACTTCGACGCGAGCAACTCGATCTATCTGGTCTTCATGCTGGTCGGCATCTGCGGTTACTTCTGCATTCCATCCATTGCCTCGTGGGTCGTGCAGGCCAACGGATTCTCATCCTACAACAGAACCATCTCGCAAGCTACGTCACTCGTGAGCGGTGCTGCCGGATGGATTGCGGGCCGAACATGGGCCGGAACCAAAAGTGTAGGGAAAATTGCTGGCAGCGGTCTGTCGAAAGCCGCCAGACTCATCCTTAAAAAGTAAACGCCTTATGGAATTCAAGTGTTTGAAAAACATCGAAACCTCGTTCCGGCAGCTGCGGCTCTACTGCTTCGTTTTCGCCGGAATCTGCGCTGTGGTGACGCTCGCATCGGTCGTTCTGTCGTACCGCTTCGCCGAAAAGCAGCGGCAGAAGATCTACGTGCTGGACAACGGCCGCTCGCTCATGGTGGCCCTCTCGCAGGACCTGTCGCAGAACCGGCCCGTCGAAGCCCGCGAGCATGTGCGGCGCTTCCATGAACTCTTCTTTACCCTCTCGCCCGACAAAGCGGCCATCGAATCCAACATCGGCCGCGCCTTGCTGATGGCCGACCGCAGCGCCTTATCCTACTACAAGGTCTTGCAGGAGAAAGGGTTCTTTAACCGACTGATTGCGGGAGACATTTCGCAGATGGTCAAGGTCGACAGCATCGTGTGCGACTTCGGCAAGTATCCCTACGACGTGAGGACCTACGCCCGACAGCGCATCCTGCGCGAGAGCAACATCACCGAACGGTCGCTCGTCACGACCTGCCGCCTGGTCAACACCGTGCGCTCGGACAACAACCCGCAGGGTTTCATGATCGAAGAACTGAACATCGTCGAAAACCGCGACATCGCGACCTACGACCGCTAAAAACCGAATGTCATGGAAAGAGAAAAGAAGAATCCCGCCGCAGATTTCGAACGGCAGCGCAAGCAGAAAGTCATGCTCTTCTCTGCGGTGTTGAGCTGCTTGTTTCTGGTCGTCATATGGCTTATATTTCGTCCCGCGCCGAAACGGATGACCGACGGGACTAACGGCATCAACATCACCGTACCCGACGGCAAGGAGCAGACGATAGAGGGCAGCAAGCAGAAAGCAGTGGAGCGCGTCCGCAGCGAAGATACGCAGAACCGGCAGCTGTCGACGCTCGGCGACAACACCTTCTCGCTGCTCGACGACGGACTGAAACCCGCGGAGATACCTCCGACCGACGATCCCGTGCAGCGGGCCGAGGCAGCCAACCGCGCCATGCAGGCGCAGGTGCAGGATTTCTATCGCACGCCCCAGCGCAATGCCGAAGTCGAAGCACTCAAAGAGCAGGTCGCGGCCCTGCAAACGCAGCTCGACGCCGAACGCCGGCAGCCCGATGCGTTGGAGCTGGCCGAGCAGCAGTACCGGCTGGCACAGAAGTACCTCGGAGGCAGCGACACGGTGGAGCCGGAGCCGAAGAAAGACAAGACCCGCAAGTCGGTTATGCGGCCCGTGCGTGCAAGTGAGCTGCGGGCCTCGACACTCGATCCGTCGTTCGACCTCAGCATGGAGCGTAACCTCGGATTCCTCACGGCAGCCGGAAGCAAAATCGTGCAGAGCGTTCCGACTGTGCAAGCCTGTGTCGCCGAGACGCAGGTCGTGCGCGTAGGCAGCATGGTGCGGCTGAGGCTGTTGGAGCCGGTGCGCATCGAAGGTATCGTCGTGCCGCGCAATACGCCGCTTTACGGGCAGGCGACCATCGACAACGCCCGACTTCATATTGTCGTGTCGAGCATCGAGTGCGAGGGGCATATCTTCGCCGTGGAGGCCATAGCCTACGATCTGGACGGCCAGCCGGGGCTGAACGTCCCCAACTCGAAGGAACGCACGGCCATGAAGGAGGCGTTGGCCTCCATCGGCCAGACCGCCGGGACGAGCATCAACGTCACCCGCTCGGCCGGGCAGCAGATTGTCTCCGACCTCTCGCGCGGAGCCTTGCAGGCTTCGTCCCGCTACGTTGCCGAGAAGCTCAAAGAGATCAAGGTGACGCTCAAAACCGATCATCGACTATTGCTTATCTCCAAAGAACAATAACGCTATGAAACGCAACATCATTTATCCGATTTTGCTGGCTGCGCTGACCGTCGTACAGACAACCGCAGCCAAAAGCAAGCAAGACGAACCGCAGCCGATTCATCCCATATCGATCGAGGTCGGCTACACCAAGACCGTGCATATCCTTTTCCCGTCGCCCGTGACCTACATAGACATCGGCTCGATGGACATCCTCGCAGGCAAAGCCGACGGTGCGGAAAACGTCGTGCGCGTGAAGGCGGCGGTGCGGAACTTCGCCGCTGAAACGAACCTCACCGTCATCACCGAGGACGGAGGATTCTACACTTTCGATGCGCGTTACACCGAGAATCCGGCCGTTTCGACGCTCGAAATCCCGGCATCCGACCGCACGGCCGGAAACGAAGCTCCGCCCGAGGGCCGGGTGCTGTTGCAGGAAGTCGGACGCGAAAAGCCCGCAACGGTGAAACGGATGCTGTCGGACATCTACCGGCAGAACCGACAGGACACGAAAGGTATCCGCACGAAGAAGTACGGCATCGAGGTCGAAGTGTGCGGAATCTACGTCTCGAACGACGTGATTTACATCCACACGCTGATTCGCAACGAGACGAACATCTCGTTCGAGGTGGACTGCCGCCGATTCGTCGTCGCCGATCGCAAACTGGCCAAGCGCACGGCACAGCAACAGACCGCAGTCGACATTATCCGGGTATGCAATGATCCGACGATTGTCCGAGGCCGGCAGCAGCAGCGAACAGTCTTCGCACTTCCGAAGCTGACAATGCCCGACGACAAGGTGCTGCTGCTTGAAATCGTCGAAAAGAACGGTGCGCGGCATCAAACAGTCGAAATCGACGGTAAGGAACTGCTGGCGGCAAAAGTGTTGTAAGGCTTTTTTCTGTTCAGGTTTTTGGAATTTCCCGAGGGCTTCGTGATGGTGGTGTTTTATGACGTTTCAAAGCTTTTCGAGAAAAAGACGATTTAAAACAGGGAAAACCTTTATAAAATGTAAAGCGGATGCGAGTGGCAACGAGCGTCCGCTTTACATTTTATAAAGAATTATAATTCAATTATTTATGCTTGCATGCAAACTTATTTCAGCTTACCTTTACGATGTAAAAAACCACAGCAATGGTGCTGTGCAATTTTAAAAATTATGTTTATGAGGAATTTTTTTGTAGACTTCAAAAAATTTGTAGGGAACTTCGATCCCAACTATCACGAAGTGTATGAGCTCTACTGCATTGCAAGTGAAAAGTGTGTTTCATCATGCTTATTTCATAAGAATGAGCAGCCCGGTACGCTTAATATGATTGTTACACATGATGCAACTCATATGCAGCTGTTGCTCACTCCAAAATCTGCAGCCGCTTTACGTAAATGGTTGCAGAAAGAGTATATGCACGGCGAAGATGCCGAAGTGTACTACGCAATGAAACAGTTAAAAGAGAAGAATGATTGATGAGAAAGAACCGGCATCCCTTTGGCGTGCCGGTTCTTTCTTGTTTGGATATTGCTATACCGTTTTGGACATAAATTCTTTCGACGGCTTGAATGCGGGAACGTCGTGTGCCGGGACGATCAACGTCGTGTTCTTCGAGATATTGCGAGCTTTCTTTTCGGCGCGATGCTTCAAGCTGAATGTACCGAATCCGCGCAGGTAAACATTCTCTCCGTTGGTAAGCGAATTACGCACCTGCTCCATGAATCCTTCGACAACGGACAATACCGCCTTGCTTTCTATGCCGGTAGCCTTGGCCACCTCTTTTACGATTTCTTGCTTTGTCATATCTTGATTCATTGTAATTGCAGATTCAGGCCCAATGCTCCGGCAATGCGGATCAGCGAGGAAAGTTGCAGGTCTACCTCTCCTTTCTCGATGCGGGCGATATAGCTCTGCTTGGCTCCGATTTTCTCGGCCAATGCCGCCTGCGACATCTTCAACTCCTTGCGGCGGTCTCGAAGTATCTCTCCGTAGAACCATGCAGCAGCCCGTGCTTCCATATCGGCCCGTGCCTCGCTTCCTGCCGCACCGACATACCGCTCCATCAACTCCTCCGATGAGTGGAATTTCGCTTTGAGTTTTTCTCTGTCCATATTCATAATTCGAACTCTTTTATCATTTTTTCGGCAATCTCGATCTGACGTCTATAATCTTTCGATGCTTTCTTCAAAAAGCTGTTCAGCAGATAAATTTCCGTCGCCGTAATGAAGTTGTCGCTGTTCATCGTAAAGAGAACCGTGCGGTATTCATTCGTACCGACCGATACACGCATTTCGTACAGATCGGTATTTTCCAATTTCTTTACATATTTCGTCGGCAATATTCGGATGGTTTCCACAGCGTGTATTGTCCAAATGTACTTTTCACGCACCCGGCTATCAAGCGATGCGAAAAATTCTTCGAACGCATCCGAATAAAATACCTCTCTGATCTTCTGCTTTGCCATCATTCAATTATCACGCCACAAATATAACCAATTAGTTATAATAAATCAAATCCGACGCAGAAAAAAAACGACATGACCGATATTTACGTATGCGTCTGCCAGAGGTCCTCATGATTCATGGTGTAGCAGCACGACCGATCGGGTGTGCCGTGATAGACCAGCCCGCCGACGATGCCCAGTGTGCCGTCGGAATAACGCTGCTTGAACAGGAACGAGTACGGCGCGAAATCTTTGTACAGCTCGATTTCACAGGGACAGAGGGAGTGCTCCTCCCATAATTTCAGTTTAGCAAGACACGCTTGCAGGGATTCATCCCCAAGTTCCTTTGCATAACGCACTATCTCGTCGTAGTGCTCCTGACACATGATTTTCATAATAGTCTGTATTCAAGTTGTAAATAATCCCGGTTCAAAACCACTATCGCAGTTCTTTCATCAACCGATCGATCAGCCGGCTGCATCCGTCCACCGAGGGCGTGCGAGTACAACAATTTCTGCATTGAATATGGGTCGGAGACACTCGTGCAATCCGCTTTCGCAGTATCCCGATCGTCCGGGGATGAATCTCGATTCCATACTTGCCGCACAGCCCGATGAAAAGTTCAGACGCGATGAAATCACCATCTCGAAACGCTTTCTCCGCTCGAAGCAGAGCCTCCTGCCGCTCCCGTTCTTCGGTCTGTCTTCGGTGTTCTTTCCGTTCGCACAACAGCCGTTGCCACTCCCGGGTTTCCGCCATACGCAATGCGCGCATATAGGCACGATGCTCTTTGAGCGGCCGCGCATCCCATCCCAACGCCTCGTATGCCGCAATGTACGTCAGGGGAATCCATTGCTTTTGTGCAATCCGCTCCTGCATGGCCGCCCGCAGGTTGCGAGCCTCGGCGGCTACGGCTGCAAGATGCTCCTTGTCGAAAGCCGAGTTCCTCGACAGAAACTCCGCGACGAAGCAGATGCCGTCGATTCGCTCGACAATGGCGATGTTATCCCAATTTTCATGTCGCTCGTCTTTGGCATCCACATACCAGCCAACGTGCTTGCCAATGAAGGTTACCTCCTTGTAGGTCGCGACGATCTTATCGTCGCGGCCCGTTGCATAGTGCAATACTCTCGTTTTCATTCTACGGCGATTTTTTGCAGATAGTTTTCTGCGATATGTTTCATGAGTTGCGTTCTGTACTCTTCGTTCTTCGAACAGCGCAGATACTCTGAATGTGAATCGACCTGCTCCGCTTGCCTGTAACTTTCGATGGCCCGGGCAAAACGTCCGTCGTGTTGCTGCCACACGCCCTGAAAGAAGAGCCACAGAAGCTCCTCTTCCAAAGCCGCCATACCCTCCTCGCGATATAGCGTGGTCAGAGGTCCGCTCTCGATGGTTCGAAATTCCAGCGGGCGGAGGTTGTTCGACGCCCGTTCGACGATTACCCGATCGTCTTTCGTGATACCGATGAATGTGATAATCAAATGACTCATAAGGATAAAATAGTGCACCGCAACATCTCTGCTGCGGTGCGGTTCAACAATCGAGTTACGCCGCCTGAGCGTAAGGTTCACGGTGCGTGTCCGGTTCGATGCGGTCGATAATCATCCGCGCAGCCTTGTTCACGTCTACGAGAATGTCGAACAGATAGGTCGGCTCCTCCTTCAACTGCGAGAGCCACGATTTCAGGTAGGCGGCATTCTCGGCTCGCGGCGTGACCGAGAGGCCCAGTATCGCACCGCACAAGGCCGAGGTCAGCTCAGCCACCAGCTCCTCGCGGGCATAGGTCGAATCTCCGAAGATGAGGTGCGACGGACGGTTCAGTCGGATCGGATGCCCCGTGCTGTGGGCTATCTCGTGCAGGAGCGTATCGTAGAAATCCACGCCCGACGGGAACTGCCGTTTGAGCGGACAGACGATCTTGTCGAATATCCGGTTGTACGACGCCTTATCTCCGTATTCCAGCTCGATCGGGCAATGCCATCCGTCCGGTTCCAGCAGCGCGTCGATGCCCGTACAGGTAAATCCGTCCGAATGGTCATCTGGTTCTGCCGCTTTCGTCAACTCCGCATAGCGCGCAAGATCTTTCTCCGACATGTCCGTCTGGTCGATATTGAAAACAGGGTAATAGCGCAGGATCGGATGCAGGTCGTATTGCAGCTTTTCGGTCGTGGACAGCTGCCGGTAAACTTCCATGTCGATCTGCTTGTGTGTCTCCTTGTGACGGATATACATTTTCCAGAAGTAGATCGGGAAGGCCGATTGTCCCGAGCGTATGTTCAGCCCGTTCTCCTTCGCCTGTTTGAAGGTCATGAAGACGGGCACACGGTACTTCTCCAGCTCGGTAAGCATTGCCAGCAGCAGGATATTGCCCGCGCGATACGGCGTTCCGCGCAGGTTGCGCGGCAGTCCCGACATGTCGGCGACCCACGGCTTGTGCCAGTCGTCGGTCAGGGTTTCGATCTTGCGAATCATCAGCTCCGTCAGTCGCGGAGCGATCGTCTCTATCGTCTTGTTCATGGTCGTAAAAATGGGACGGGGCAACCTTGCCGATTGCCCCGTCGGTTAAACATCTGTCGGGTCGTTTATGCCGCAGCCGGCAGGTTTGCCCCCATCGGTCGCAGGTTGAGAAGGTCGTACTCGAACTCCGGCTCCGCAGGTATTACCGCAGGCTCGCAGGCGGCCGGTTCCTCATCGGGTGCGGCATCGGGAGCCTCCGCCGGTGCGAAGCCGGGCTCCTCAGTCTGCGAGGCGAGTTGTTCGCGCTCCGACTCCAAGCACTTCAACGCCTCGATCTGTTCGTCCAGACGGCTCTTGCGTTTGTCGTACACCTCCCGGTACTTCTTCATGATCGACCGGCTCTGCTCGGCGAAGTTCAGTTCCGCGAACTCGCACAGCAGCCGTGTGTCGAGCGTCTCGTCCGTGCAGTTGTACGTCGGAGCACTGTTGCGCAGGAATGTCAGAACGAACTGCCGCATGAGCGCTGCCTTCTGTTTCTCCGTCGGGCGGCCGGCTGCCGCATAACGCTCCTCCTGTGTAACCGACCATTTCGATTCCGACCTGATGCCGCACTGCTGGACCTGACGGTCGCCGAGCGAGCGCATGACGGCGTAGTGGAACAGCTGCGTTTCCGACTTGGTCAGCGGCTTGTTGGAAACCTTGACCTCGGAGAGCATCTTTTTCAGGTCGTCGGTGATATGCTCGTAACAGAGCTGCCGGTTGCGGTTGTCCTGCCGCATTAGGGCATTCATCGGCGATTCGGGAACCCGCGTAACGAAGACCGAGCAGTCGTCATTCTCCATGCGGGTCTCGGCAATCTGCTCGGGAGCCTCGTCGTAGAAAACCGATACGTCGAACGCTCCGATGACGGCATACTTTACCACATGCCCCTCGGATATGTCGAACTCCAATTTACGCGAGGCCTCTTCGAATGCTTCGAGTGCGGCCTGATAGCCCCTCATGGCATCATTGTATTCCTCGATATCCTCGAAATTCTCGGGAAGCGGCTTTTCGGGCTGCTGCGGTCCCGATACCAGGTCATTATAGACATACTCCAACGACTCTACGTTGTAGCCGTCGTCCGTCAGGGCGTCGATGACCGCAGCCGGGGCATCGTCGTCGGCCGCGAGGACGATGCGCGGGTCGTTGTGCAACAGATCGATGGCTTTCTGTTTGAGAAACGCTTCGTTCTTGCGGATCATACAGTCCATGTTCTGACACCCGGCGCATCCGTCCGTACAATCGCGGAACAGCACCTGATTGGCAGTGTTGTTCAGGCAAGTCATACACTCCGACTTGTCGAAGCGGTACGTGTCGAGCTGGGTCATGTAACGCTGGTAGAGCCGACGTGCGACCTCACGAATGCGGGCGTTCTTCCACGAGGAGCGGCAGTTCTCCGCGAAGTGCTCGTCGAAGACCTCCTGCTGGATCTTGTCGTCGTATTTGGCGATCTCGATGGCGACTCCCACCGAAATCTCCTCCCGGTCGAGCAGCTCGGCCAGCGGGTCGATCAGCGAGCCAAGCTTCAACCGCGAGCGAATATAAGCCTCCGACTTCCCGAATTTCCCGACGAGCGATTCGACGGTATGCCGTCCTGAATCCAATGCCCGGCGGTAGGCCGCAGCCTCTTCGAGCGGCTTGACGTCCTCACGCTGCAAGTTCTCCGTGATGGCGGCATCCTCGGCCTCCGCATCGCTCATTTCGCGGACGAAAGCCGAGATATGCGTCCGATTCGCCAAGACAGTTGCCCAGTAACGGCGCTCGCCGTAGACGATTTCGAACATATCATCCTTGGGCCGCACGCAGATGGGTTGCAGTACGCCGACCTGCGCGATGCTGTCGGCCAGCTCCTGCAACGACTCTTCGCTGAAACTCTTGCGCGGATTGAAGTCGCTGTTCACGATCCGGTCGAGAGCTATCGACACCACCGGATACGGCTGCGGAACTGCGGCTGCCGTATTCTCCGAAGTCGGTCCGGCAGCAAAGGAATCGACGGACTGTGCGGTTTCGGATACCGGCTCTGCCGATACGATCTCCGAAACGGCATCTTTCAGTTGAGCGGTCTCCGCATTCGGCTGTGCTGCGACGATCTTTCGCGCTTTGTCTTTCTTCGACGTCTGCGATTTCATTCGTGCGTTTTTCATAACATGCAACAGTTTTTACCGTGTGTCTCACGTTTCAATTTTCACACAATGCCGATTATGATATTCTTGTGTGAAAAATTATCGAATATGTTATGAGGGCTTATTCCCGAACGGGTCGGTTGCCTCGGGGAGAAAAACAGGTGCGCGACGGCGGCGCAGCGGTGGAAAAATACCGCAGAGCGCATCCGCGCCGAGGATGATTTTTCCACCCGCAGCCGACGAGGGGTGCGTCAGCTCCCCATTCGCGTACCTATCTTCCCCGACGGCAACCGATTCGCTCAGGGAAGACTGCAATAATTTAGTGACTAACTCTTCACCTTTATGATCTGCTTCCAGTCCGTCGTATATTCCTGCGACAGATGATTCCGGTTCATCTTGAAAGGTTCAAACCCTTCTGCGGCGGTGACGAGTCGATGTCTTCCGAAGCGGTCGTTGAGCGCATCGACCGCCTTCATCAGGCTGTCATGCTTCGCACGGTCCGTCGCATCGAACAGATCGGTCTGTATACCGCTTTTCGACCGTAAGTCGGAAAGAATCACTCCGGCACGTTTGTAGGCAATGCCCGCTCGGAAAATCTGCCGCAGCAGTCGCACGGCATACGCTGTCAGTTCCAATGTGCTGTCGGTGGGAACGGGCAGTTTCAGCAGTCTATTTTCATAGTATTGCGGCATATTCTCCTTGTGCCGGTTGGTAAGAATGAAGACGTAGATTTCTCCGCAGACGCTGTATCGCCTGCGGAGTTTCTCGGCCGCAGCTGCGACGTATTGCGCAATCCGCCTGTGCAGCTCCTCGAAATCGTCGATGTCACGGTCGAACGTGCGTGTCGTAGCGATCTGCTTCTTGTCAGCGGGGAACTCCTCGAAGCCGATACAAGGCTCTCCGCGCAGTTCGCTCCACATGCGCAGGCCCACCACGTGCATGCGTTGCCGAACCCACGCCTGCGGTAGCTGTGTAAAGTCCCATGCCGTTTTCACTCCGTTCTTTTCGAGCAGCTGCGCCCATCGTCGTCCGACACCCCATACGTCACCGATGGGGAAACGTCTCAGGACTTTCTCGATATCTTCGGGGCGGTGCATATAGCAGCAACCATTCAGTTTCGGGTACTGCTTGCAGAGCTTCGACGCTATCTTGGCCAGTGTCTTGGTCGGGGCGATACCGATGCTGATCGGGATTCCGGTGTGTCTTCGGACCGTTCGGGCTAACCGATGCCCGAACTCATCGAGGCGGTCGGCCTCGATACCCGTCAAATCCAAAAAAGCTTCGTCAATGGAATAGACTTCCGTAGCCGGCACGTTCTTACGCAACAGCGACATCACGCGCCGCGACATATCACCGTATAACACGAAGTTAGCCGAGAAAACTGCGATATTGTTTTGGCGTATGCTTGTTTTCAGTTGGAAATAGGGATCGCCCATCTTTATCCCCAGCCGCTTGGCTTCGTTCGAGCGGGCGATGACGCAGCCGTCGTTGTTCGACAGCACGATGACGGGGCGGCCTTCGAGCGATGGGTCGAACACCCGCTCGCACGAGACGTAGAAGTTGTTGCAGTCGGCAAGCCCGTACATTGTCAGACCTGCTTGATGATCCACCTGACAACGCCCCAAACAGCAAAATCCTGTCCGGCGGCAATTTCGATGACGGGGTATTTCGGGTTGGCCGGCACAAGCAAGATACGGTCGGGTTCCATGCGCACCCGTTTGAGCGTAAACTCTCCCTCGACATAGGCCACGGCCAGACAGCCGTCGAAAGGCTCTATGGCCTTGTCGACGACGAGAATGTCCCCCTCCGCGATACCTTCGTCCTGCATGGAGTCGCCCTCGACGCGGGCGAAGAACGTAGCTTCGGGGTGTTTGATGACAAGGCTGTTCAGATCGAGCGAGCCTTCCAGGAAGTCATCGGCCGGAGAGGGGAAACCCGCATGAACGCTGCTCTCCGCTAACGGTATGTCGGACGACGTGTGGCTGTCAGGGGCATATATTTTCAGCGACTTGTCTGGTGACATAAAGAAACGATTTTTGCCATCTGTTGACAAAAACCGTTCCCGCATATAGGTCCATGAGTGTTATTGCCGATTTACCCGGGTGATAGCACGTACCCTTGTTATCACCGTTTTCCTGACCGAACCGACATTCATTCTGAACTTCACTGCTCCTGTTCGGATACACCAAGCCAGCCCTGTATATCGTCGGCAACTAATCGGGTGCCATAGTCTGTCTCTGCGTAAAACTCCATAGTTGGTTCCTCCGGCTTTCGTTCATTCGGCAAGGTCTCTATCGTATCGTCAAGAAACTCGCTGTCTTCGATTCGTATATCGTCATCCAGCGATTTGTCGTTCTTGATTATAGAAGCCGCCTTGACGAGTGCTTCCGCCCATGTCGGTGCCTCGATCGTGTAGTAGGTACGATGCCATACCGCGCACCGTTCGTCCTGATAAAAACTGTATTGTGCCATAGATTACGGTTAAGACATGACGTGCCATTCTCCGGCTTGAAAAGTGTGTGCTTCGAGATAGCCCAATCCCGGCTCGAAAGAGACGACTTCAATGAACAGCGTCGGGTCGTCTTCCAGTTGAGCTGTCAATTCTTCAAACTCCTCTTCGGGAAATGTCCATCGCGAATCGGCAGATCCTCGAATCCAATTCGCATTCCCATACAACCCGTCTATTCCGAATTTATCATCGAGAAACATTTTAATTTTTGTCAGATTGCCATCCTTGTCCGAACGGCAATAAAACCAATTGATACATATGTTTGCCATTGTTCTGTGATATTACGAACGACATACTTACTCCGTCGTCCAATTTGATTTACACTTCTTTAATTGTTACAACTCGCGTGTCGGGATGTATCGGAAACTCCCAGTCGGGACACTCAGCTCGCCGAGCGTCAGCCCGCACCGCGCAGTAACCATACGGGCAGCATCCTTTCCGGATGCCGCCCGCACAATGAAATGTCCGTCGAAAGTATATCGGACCGAAACTTCGAACCGTTTATCGCTGCATTTTGACTCGGTTAATGTGTCGATTCAGATTGGTCGGACAGCTCCGGCTCATATGGCCGTGCCATTTCCAGAAAGTCATCGAGCGAATGGCCGAAGCGCGACAACCTGATATTTTCGGAAACACCCGTGCGCTCGACTTGGAACGAATAACTGATGCCGTTCCGTTCGATGGTCCCGGATTGCCGGTTCCGGTTCCATAGTACATCCGGAATACATTCCAGCCGAGCGATATGTTGGCGAATCAGCTGATCGTTCTCCGTGTCGATGTGCACCAGATTCCGGTAATATAGCGTCTGATATTCGACCCACTCCTCGACCTTGCGTTTCGAGAGTTTTCCAATCCGCTGGGGTGCGGTCAGTCCGTCGTGAGCCTTCGTCCGGGAATAGTTGTCGATATGTTGCAGGTCGTCATCGCCGCAACATGAGATTCGGTATGAAGTTTTAGGATAAGTCTGTTTGGAGATGCTGAAAAGAATCGCGTCTCTCACGAAGCAGATTCTTATGCTTTCTAAACTGTTGGTGTGTTCCGTCTCGTCATGATAGATGCGATACTGCAAGACAGCATCGGGGATGAACGGGAGTACCTCTGTTAAGAACGGCGATACATCCCGCATCATGCGTTCTGTTTGGTCGCTGTTCGCAAGGACGAGATCGTCGAACAGCGTCTGGTCGATCCACTTCATCATTGCGCAGCCACCTGTCTGCGGCAGGATTCGTTTTCCCGCAGGTAGTCGTTCAAAGACGGATGCAGAATCGTACACTCCGCATTCGGTTTTCTCAGAAAGCATTTGATTTTGACGACAGCCTCTACTCCGTCCCGGGCCAGCGTCTTGAAGCGATAATCCGGATAATCGGCTACCGCAATCTCAAATTTTCGAGTTCTCATGGTCGCAAATGTTTTTAGTTGAACAATCCCCGACCACGCACTGCGACAGTGAACGGTCGGCTTCGGGGCGAACAAATGCGGCCGGCGGCACCGGCAAAATCTTTTCCGTGCAATACGACCCGCAGGGGTGGAGATTGTGCGGAAAAGATTTTGTAAGGTGAACCGAGCCGGCCGCTACATTGCCCTGAAAGCCGACCGTCGCAACGAGATTATTATCTGTTTTTTAACTAAAGCACCATTAAATCTTTATAAACGGTAGATATTTTTGTAATTGAACCATAAATATGATATTTTTGTAAGAAAAGTATAATAATATGGGATTAAAGATTCACTCATTAGCAGAAATACCAGACAGCGTATCTAAAAATTATTATCTATACATTCTCGATTATTACAATTGGGATGAACCTATCGGTAATACATTGAGAGAAAATTTTGACAAAATAGCCGAGTTCTCAGCTAATAATAATTCTATTGTCATACAGGGGATTGCAGGAAGTCATTTCTATTCAGACCTAATGTCTTGGGAATCCATCAATGGTATAGATCCGTTAGAATTGTTGCCTGCATTAATGATTACGACTCTTCATCCCAAATACTTCATAAATGGCAATAATAAACAGCTCAAAGGCGAGCGGATTCCAGAGGACAAACTTATTTTTTGGAAATACGTAAAATTTGTCCGCATCCTCAAGATGTCGTGGTCCTTTTAGAAAAAATATTTCAGGATATTAAAGACCATAAAGCAATTCAAGATTTCAGAGTGAAAAAAGAATTAAAAGGAGGTATTGGTAAAATTCTCAATGACACATTAATTCTTGAACCGAATTTAGGAGGTATTGGGATCAATATGAATAATATATTTAGGTTTTTAAATAAGAACAAGCGTTAGTCAATTGTTGCATTATAGTAATCTTCAACATCCCGAAAATAATCTTCGGGATGTTTTATTAAGATGCTGACAATCTAACGAAACGCGAACTTCGGAATATTGCGTAACACTCGTTGAATCTTCCGCTGGTTGAGTTTGCACGACAGCGCAAGTAAATCGTAGGCATTGTAAAGAAACTGCCGACCGACGACCCGCGCACGAATCGTTCGCTTACGACGACATTGCTCCAATGTTTCGGAACTCAATCCGAGTACCTCGCACGCCGACTTGGCGGACAGAAACAACGGATATTTGCTCTGACTGCACAGATACTCGAACAGCAACACGGTCTGGCTCATCATGAATTGGGTTTTCAGCAGTTCTTCCATTTGCTCGATGCCGATAAGGACATAACCCTCTTTGTTCTTCTCTTCCATAGTGATATTATTTATTAGATTTGCTTTGCGTCTTCGACCGTTGAATGAAGTCGTCCACTTCGGATTGCAGGTACATTCTCCGGCGTCCGATCGTGAAGCCGACCAGCTCGCCGGTCTCACGAAGCCGCCGCACCTGACGCTCGCTTTGCCTGAGCTTTTCGCACACCTCCGGAAACTCCAACATCGGATCGCCCATCAGGACGTTCTGCCGGTGGCGGAGCGTTCGCACGTCTTCCAAAATATCCGTTACGATATTAAGAATCCGCGTAATCTGTTCATTCATGTTCTCGTTCATACCTTGCAACTTTTGACATTGCAAAGATGGCAGAAGAAAAAACGGGCATCATAGAATTCAATGTTTTCTATGATGCCCGATTGTTCGTCAGCGACTTACATCGAACATTTGTCGACAATCCGGTCATTTATTTGATTGATCGCACCTTCGGTCATGTTTTTAATATACGACTATCCCGTAATTGCTATTTTGAGTATTGGGTATCATTGTAACCGCTCGATACTTTCATTTAATTTTGATTATTAAATAATTATTCGTATATTTGTTATGTAATTTGTAGCTCTACGCAAAACTATGCAGTTTATTTTCGGGCTATTAGGTGTCACGGTACGATTGTTTGTCATAATCAATTGAACGACAAACAAGTACGGAGGATAGAACAAATCCCCTACGCACCGCAGAAACAAAAGGAACTTTCGGAAAAGTTCCCACGAAAATGAAAATCACCCCTGTCAGAAATCTCTCCGGCAGGGGTGAAATCCTATCTATACCCCATCTTGTCAGACCCCCCCCTTCACTTTCCACTTTCCACTTTCCACTTTCCACTTTCCACTTTCCACTTTCCACTTTTCACCTTTCACCTTTCCATCCCTCCTCCGCTCCGACATCCGCCGACTCCGATCCATTTATTTTCCATAGGAAATTTGTTTTATCGGAAAATAATCAATACTTTCGCAACGTTATTTCAATGGAAAACGTAAACCCGTTATAAGATGAAACTGCTGAAACGACATTGGCCGACGCTGCTGGGAGCGGCGCTGGGAGCCTTGGGAGGCTATCTCTACTGGTATTTCGTGGGGTGTGCCGACGGCACGTGCCCGATCACCTCCTCGCCGCTCAACAGCACGCTGTGGGGCGCCGTCATGGGCGGACTGCTGTTGAGCATGTTCGAACCGAAACCGCCCCGGAAAGAGTGAAAAAACGGGCGCCCGGTCGGTTCCGGACGCCCGTTTTTGCGGCTGACGGCCGCTATCGCCCCGTCACGCGCATGTAACGCGCCAACGAAGTCCGGTAAGCGGCGCATGCCGAGGTGAAGTCGTTGCGGCTCCGGGTGTAGAGCGTCTCGGCGTCCAGCAGGTCGGTGAGCGGAGCCGTTCCGGCCTGGTAGAAATTGCGGTTCTGCCGCAGGTTCTCGGCGGCCGACGTCACGGAACGCCGCGTCAGCAGAATCTGCGCATAGGATTCCTGCACCTTGCTCCACGTCCGCTCGATCTCCACGGCCAGCATCTCGCGGGCCTGCAACCGGTCGTTCTCGGCCTGCTGCTCCCGGATGCGGGCCTTCTTCAGGGCGTGCGCCCCGCCCCACCAGTCGGAGATGGGGACCGACACCTGGGCGAAAACCAGCCCGTCGTCCACATCCTTGTCCGTCACGTTGTAGTAGAGGTAGCCGGCCCCGACGCCCACCGTCGGCAGGCGTTTGCCGCGCTCCATGCGTTTCCGGTACTTCTGTGCCTCGACATTCTTCTCGGCGAGCCGGTACTCGGCCCGGTTGTCCAACGCCTCCTCGACCGGCACGTAAAACGCCGCGGGCGCCTCGGGCTGGCCGAACTCCGCCGCCGCCACGTCGAAAGCGCGCCAGTCGACGCCGATATGCTGTGCCAGCAGCATCTTCGAGACTTTCAGTCCGTTTTCGACCTTCAGGCGGTTCGACGCGATCTCCTGCTGCCGCAGTTCCACGCGCAGCAGGTCGTTCGTCGTCACCAGCCCGGCCTTGACCGAAAGTTCCACCTGGCGGTGAATCTCCTCCAGCTGGCGTTCCACGGCTTCGATGGTCGAAAGATTGTCGCGCAGCGACACGACCTGCCAGTAATAGGCGTCGGTCTGCTCGCGCACCTCGGACTCGGTCTTCTGCAACTGCAACCGCCCGACCTCCTCGCCCAGCCGGGCGAGCTTGTTGCCGTTGACGATCTTCAGCCCCGCGAAGACGGGCTGCACGGCCGTGATGCCGCCCACAATCCCCCGCTTGACCATCGACAGCGGCAGGTTCATCGTCCCCAGCTGCGGGATGGTCATGCCGAAATCGGCCTGCACCAGTCCGTGCTGGGCCTGGAAAACGCCTCCCGTGGCCGAAACCTGCGGGAAGTAGCCGGTCAGCGCCTCGCGGCGCGTTTGCAGGGCCGCTTCAAGCTCGAACCGGCCGTCGCGGAGCGTACGGTTGTGCTCAACGGCGGCCGCGCGGCATTCGTCGAGCGTCAGGGTCTGCGCCCCGGCCGGAAGGGCCGTGCAGCACAGGATCAGATATACGAGAGCCTTTTTCATCACTTGTAGATTTTGGAATAAAGAACCGGAAGGATCGTGACCACGAGGATCAGCGAGCCGATGCCTCCGGCGAAAATCGTAACACCCACGGGCGCCCAGAACGTACTGCCTCCCAACATCATCGGCACGACGCCCACGGCCGTGGTGGCCGTCGTGAGGAAGATCGGGACCATGCGGCGCTTTCCGGCGTCGTAGGCCGCCAGCTTGCCCGACCAGTGGCAGACCTTGCGTTTGTCCTCGGCATGCTGGTACATCAGGATCACGTTCCGCACGATCATGCCCAGCAGGGTGATGAAACCCAGCACCGAGGTCAGCCCGATGGTGAAGTCGGCGATCCACAGTCCGACCATCGCGCCGAACAGACACAGCGACATCGAGGCCATGACGACCAGCGTGATGCCGAATTTGCGGAAGTTGACGAGGATGAAGAAAAAGATGATCACCAGCGAGATGCTCAACCCCGCGGCGATGGGCGGCAGGGTCTCGGCGTCGAACTCGTGCGCGCCGCCCAGCTCGGTCTCGACGCCCGGCGGGAGCGGAATCTCGTCTTTCAGCATCCGGCTGATGTGCGAGGTCATCCGCATCGCGTTGGCGCCGCGTTTCAGGTCGGCCGTCACGGTGATGCAGCGCATGCCGTTGCGGTGGACGATCTTAGACTGGCTCCACGCGGGTTCCACGTCGGCGATCTGCCGCAGAGGCACGCTCACCCCCGGCACGGGCGAGGAGACATAGGTGTCCCCGATGTCCGACAGCGAGCGTTCGCCCAGCCGGGCGTCGCGCTTGAGCACCACCGGGAGCCTGTAATCGCCCTCCCAGACCGAACCCACGGCCACGTCGCCCGACGCCAGGGCCATGTTGGCGGCCACGACCGTGCGCGTGATGCCCAGCTGCGACGCCGTGACGGGATCGAGCCGCACCTCGGCGATCGCCCGCGGGTCCTCGTAATCGGTATGCACCCATTGCAGTTCGGGCATCTGCCGCATGCGGGCCATCAGCCGGTCGGCCGCGGCGCGCAGCGAGTCGATGTCGCTGCCGT
>ERZ780218.1010-NODE-1010-length-20682-cov-5.426334_pt1 | contig 20682 bp, 21 predicted proteins | sample MGYA00510975_ERZ780218 | MGnify/ENA primary metagenome ERZ780218 (study PRJEB29588, sample SAMEA2152063) | human gut metagenome | biome: human gut; feature: human-associated habitat; material: faeces | place: Denmark | collected 2008/2010 ... | reverse complement strand
TAACTACCGGCGAAATTTTCTGAATCTTTTGTAACGCTTCATTGACAAACCTACAGCATCCGAATGTTTTACAGAAATAATGAACAGTCGTTTTTTCATTTAAAAGCACTTGCATTTAAGTACGGATAGTGATATAATAAAAAATATATATTCTGAAACATACCCCGGCGGATCGTTTATTTTAAATTAAGAGCAGACACGTTAAGCGAACTGCCGTATTTTCAGGAATGACAATACTAAAATTAAGGAGTGAGCGGCTTGAATAAGGAACTTGTTGTTATACTTATACAGCTTGTAATAGGCTGTGCGGTTATTATGACGCTTATCGCAATCGCGTGCATTATAACGCCGAAAATAGCCGCGCGCATTATCAAACGTTATCCCAAGCTCGGCGAAAGTCCCGAAAGGGTGGAGGAAAATGATAACGCCGGGACAGAGCCTTCGGTCAAAGGCCCTTACGATGCCCAGCATGAGGATTACGACCTGAATTATAAAATATATAATAAGGACATATACGCTATTGATTTTAAGCGCGGCAAAAAAAAGGATGATGATCCCAAAAAGGATTGACAGACTTCTGCTGTTTTTTGTACGCGGCGCTTAAATGTTTGTGCTTATTTTAATAAAGAAAGAGGTTTTTTAAATGGCTAAGGATAAAAAAATGGTTGACGCAATAACCTCAATGGATGAGGATTTTGCAAAATGGTATACCGATATATGCAAAAAGGCTGAACTTATAGAATACACAAGCGTTAAAGGCTGTATGGTTATCCGCCCTTACGGCTACGCCATATGGGAAAATATTCAGAAAATCCTTGATGGTATGTTCAAGGAAACCGGACATGAAAACGTTTGTATGCCTATGTTCATTCCGGAAAGCCTGCTGAATAAGGAAAAGGATCACGTTGAAGGCTTTGCTCCTGAGGTTGCATGGGTCACTCACGGCGGAAGCGAAAAGCTTGAAGAACGTTTGTGCGTCCGTCCGACTTCCGAAACGCTTTTCTGTGAGCACTATGCGAACATTATTCATTCCTACAGAGATCTGCCCAAACTTTATAATCAGTGGGTCTCGGTTGTAAGATGGGAAAAAACTACCCGTCCGTTCCTGCGTTCAAGAGAATTTCTGTGGCAGGAGGGGCATACTATTCATGCAACCGCCCAAGAAGCTGTAGAGGAAACAGAGCGTATGCTTAACGTTTACGCAGATTTCTGTGAAAAATACCTTGCAATGCCGGTTGTAAAGGGCAGAAAGACCGATTCGGACAAGTTTGCGGGAGCCGAGGCTACATACGCTATCGAAGCTCTTATGCACGACGGAAAGGCCCTTCAGGCGGGAACTTCCCACTATTTCGGCGACGGCTTTGCAAAGGCTTTCGGTATTCAGTACACCAACAAAGAGAATAAGCTGCAATATCCGCATCAGACCAGCTGGGGAGTAACCACCCGTCTTATAGGCGCAATTATTATGACACACGGCGACGATAACGGTCTTGTACTTCCGCCTGCAGTAGCCCCGGTTCAGGTCGTGATAGTTCCGATAGCACAGCATAAGGAAGGCGTGCTCGATAAAGCAAACGAGCTTTTTGAAAAGCTTAAATCTAACGGAATAAGAGTCAAGCTTGACGATTCAGACAACTCTCCGGGCTGGAAGTTTGCTGAATACGAAATGAAGGGCGTTCCGGTCAGAGTTGAAATAGGTCCTAAGGATATTGAAAATAACCAGTGCGTCATAGCCGCAAGATATAACGGAGAAAAAACCGTCGTTTCTCTTGAAAACATGCTTGAAACATTTAAGGATAAGGTGATCAAGCTGCTGGAAGAGGATATTCCCAAGGGAATGCTTGACAAGGCTCTTGAAAACAGAAAAAGCAAAACTTATCAGTGCAGGACTATGGACGAGATCACAACTGCGCTGGAAGAAAAGGGCGACGGCTTTGTAGAGGCTATGTGGTGCGGAGATGAGGAATGCGAGGACAAGGTAAAGGAAATCACCGGCGTCGGCTCAAGATGTATTCCTTTTGAACAGCATGAGATCTCAGACAAATGCGTATGCTGCGGAAAACCTGCAAAGAAAATGGTGCTTTGGGGCAAGGCTTATTAATCACACAAGTTCAGGTTAATGTCTTAAACAGCGGAGCTTTGAAAAAGGCTTCCGCTTGTTTTGTGCCGTGAATTATGAACGCTACGAAATATTATTATGAAAATTGCCCATTTGTATAGTGTAAAATCGGTGTAATATGTGTAATATCATGATTTTTTGCAGGATTATGAAAAACAACTTGCAAAAATCTCCGTAAAGGTATACAATAATACAGGATGAAAAAGCTGCAGAGCCTGACTGCACTACCGGCAAACGAAATGTCACGGTTCTTGGCTGAGCGTTTCAAAAAGACATTTTACTTTTTAAGGAAAGCGTAAATTATATTTATATATGGTATGGAGGATTATGTTATGCTGCTATCTGAAATGAACAAGGAACAGCTGGAAAAATTCAGAGCGGAAACTCAGGCCGAATACGACGGCTACAAGGAAAAAGGACTTTCCCTTAATATGGCGAGAGGTAAGCCCTCATCCGCACAGCTTGATCTGGCAATGAAAATGCTTGCCGCTGTCAACAGCTATGACGCTGATTACAAAGCTTCCGACGGAACCGACTGCCGCAACTACGGCGGACTGGACGGAATCGTTGACGCAAAGAATCTTTTCTCGCCTATGCTTGGCGTTTCAAACGACGAGCTTATCATCTGCGGAAATTCCAGCTTGAATATTATGTACGATATGATAGCAAGATGTATCATATTCGGAGTCGACGGAGTTCATAAGCCATGGAAGGATTATGATAAGATCAAATGGCTATGCCCTGCTCCGGGATATGACAGACATTTTGCGATCTGCGAAAGCTTCGGAATTGAAATGATACCTGTCCCCCTTAACGAGGACGGTCCCGATATGGATATGATCGAAAAGCTGGTTTCAGAGGATGATACTATTAAGGGCGTCTGGTGCGTTCCTATGTACTCCAATCCGACCGGAATCACTTATTCGGACGAAGTGGTAAAACGCTTTGCCGCTCTTAATCCAAAGGCTGAAGATTTTAGAATTTTCTGGGACAATGCTTACTGCATCCATCACCTGACCGAGACTCCAGACAAGCTTCTCAATATTCTTGACGAATGCAAGAAAACGGGCCGTGAGGATATGGTCTATATGTTTGCTTCTACTTCAAAGATAACATTTGCCGGCGGCGGAATTGCCGTTATGGCAGCTTCAAAGAAAAACGTCGATTACATCAAATCGCTTATGACGGTTCAGACCATCGGCTACGACAAGATCAACCAGCTTCGTCACGCCAAGTTCTTCGGAAACTATGAGGGTCTTATGGCTCACATGGAAAAGCACAGAGAAATTATCGCTCCTCGCTTTGAAGTGGTTCTCAGTGCACTGGATAAAGAAATAGCGCCTCTCGGTATCGGTTCATGGCATAAGCCCAACGGAGGTTATTTTATAAGCTTTGACTCAATGGAAGGATGCGCAAAAAGAATCGTGGCTCTTTGCAAGGAAGCCGGAGTTGTCCTTACTCCTGCCGGCGCAACATATCCATACGGAAAGGATCCTAAAGACTGCAATATAAGAATTGCTCCTACTTTCCCGCCGGTCGAAGAGCTTGAAGAAGCAATGAAGATCTTTGTATGTGCAGTTAAGCTTGCAAGTGCAGAAAAGCTGCTTGCCGATATGAAATAAGCGTCTTATAAACATTTTTATACAATAATAAAGGCATACATTCAGGTTTTTTCAACCTGCTGTATGCCTTTATTCATTAAATCAAAATAATGCAGTGCTTTCAGCCTGCTTAAGAGCATGGAACCTCTTGCCTAGACTATACTCAGTCTTTCGGCAGACGTTATTGCTTAAATAAACATTCCCATTATCTTTGTTTCAAAATCATCTTTTTTAACCTGCTCTCCGTCTATTGCAATTGATTTGATATTGACCCCTAAAGCAGCTTTAAACTTAATTTCATATTCCTCATTCCGGGAATTCTCACCGGTATATGTTGCGGTAAATGTAAAGGGATTATATGACCAGCTTCCCGACTCAAAATATTCATCTATAGCCTCTCCGTAGTTTTCATGGGTCATTTTCATTTCCAGTGAAAAATCATATGACGAATGTCTTATTCTGAAAACCTGCGTCGCGAATATAACTGCATAGACTGCAAGCACTATAAGCGCCGCCTTTAAAAGCTTCCATAAAAGTCCGAGTTTCGACCTTTTCTTTTTTCGTCCGGTCTCCTGCGGATGTGCCGGATAAGACGATTTTTTTCTCTCATTAGATACCTTTGCCGAGCATGGCTGAGCCTGCGCAGGAGGAGGTGTGCTGCGGCGTTTGGGATGCTCATAAACGCGCTTAGGCGCCGGCTGGTATCCTACGGCGTCCGACCGATTTTTTTCAGCCGGCACTATCCTGCCGCAATTAGGACAAATTTTCATTCCGTCGTCTATTCTTGCATGGCAGGACTGACATATTCTACCCATAGCAAAATTACCTCATTATATATATCTTATAACTGCAACTACCTTGCCGAGAATTGAAACCTCGTCGGCAATGATAGGCTCCATGGTATCATTTTCAGGCTGTAATCTGTAATGCCCGTTTTCCTTGTAAAATCTCTTGACTGTCGCGCTTTCTCCGTCCACGAGGCACACGGCTATATCGCCGTTTTCAACTACCGAAATCTGTTCTGCTATAACGATATCCCCATCAAGAATAGCGGCGTTTATCATGGAATCTCCTCTTACTTTAAGCGCGAACAGAGGATTTGCATATCTTCTTGCCGGATGAAAACTTATGTAATCAGTAATGTCCTCAATAGCAGTGATGGGCATTCCGGCGGTGACTGTTCCTACCAGCGGAACCATTGTGCCCTGTCTGCCCACAAGCTTTATGGCGCGGTTTTGATTGGCTCCCTTTTCAAGCAGTCCCTTTTCGGTAAGCGAAGCAATGTATCTGTGAGCAGTCGAAGTGGATTTAAATCCGAACTGTGCACATATCTCCCTGACCGTAGGAGGATAACCCTCCTCCAGGCGCTGTTTGACAAATTCAAATACTTTTCTTTCGTTTTCCGTTAACTTCATAAATGCCGTTCCTTTCCAGCGGCGTTTCCGCTTTACAATTAAAATTCCCGAGGCAATATCTCACAAGGCTTCTGAATAAGCCGTGAAGCCGGCGCTATGAGGTATCGCCGCATATTTTTATGACTTACGTTCACCAAGCTTTGCCGCAAGTCTTTTCGCCACTTTATAAACATCGCCGCAGCCGAGAGTTATCACAAGATCTCCCTCCCTGACGTTTTCTGCAAGAAAATCAACGACCTGGCTGAAATTATGATCCTTCTGCTGCGAGGTCTGACTGTCGGCAACTTCGTGGGGCGTATCGAACCAGACTGCTCCTTCTATTTTTGAGGCAAGGTCTTCAGTATAAATCCCGTAGGTGTTTTTCTCTCTGCTGCCCATAATATCTGTTATTACAGCCTTATCTGCAATTGACAGCGCAGTTACGAAATCCTGAAGCAAAAGCTTGGTCCTCGAGAAGGTAAAGGGCTGAAACACTGCCCATACTCTTTTAAAATCAAGGGATTTAGCTGCTTTTAATGTACAGCTTATCTCCTGCGGATGATGAGCGTAATCGTCAACTACAGTAACGCCGTTTATCTCGCAGATCTTTTCAAAACGCCTGATAGCGCCCATAAAAGTTCTCAGTCCCTCGGCTATTCCCTCGTACGATACCTTGCAGTATCTTGCTGCGGCTATAGCCGCAAGCGCGTTCAGAACGTTATGATCTCCCGGAACATGGATCTCATACTCGCCCTGCTTTACTCCTCTGACGTAAAGCTCAAATCGGGTGCAAAGTCCTTTCCTTTCTATTATATCGGCGGAGTAATCGTTCTTACGGTCGAATCCAAAAGTTATAACTTCCTTTTTAATACCTTCCAGCGTCTGCATGGTGTTTTCATCGTCGCCATTGGCCACAACCGCCTTTTCAGCATTTTGGGCAAACTCCCTGAAGGATTTTTTTATATTGTCAAGATTTTTAAAATACTCAAGATGATCCTCGTCAACGTTTAAAATAACCGCAATATCAGGATAAAGCTTAAGGAAATGATCCTCGAATTCGCACGCCTCGCAAACCATAATGTCGCTTCTTCCGCAGCGCCCGGATCCTCCGATGCTTGGTAGCTTTCCTCCTATAACACAGGATAAATCCACTCCCTCGCACATAAAAATCTGAGTTAGCATCGACGAGGTAGTGGTTTTTCCGTGAGTTCCGGAAACGCACACTGCATTCTTATACCATCCCGTCACAAGTCCCAGCAGTTCAGCCCTCTCACATACATAAGCTCCGCTGTTTTCGGCGGCGATAAGTTCGGGATTGTCGCTCATTATTGCTGCAGTATAAACTATAAGCTCCGCGCCCCGAATATTCTCCGCACGCTGTCCGAGATAAACCGTAATACCCATTTTCCTCACAGCCTCAAGAGTCTCGGTTTCGTTATTGTCGGAGCCGCTTATGCTATAGCCCTTGGAATGAAGTATCTGAACCAGCGGATACATACCCGAGCCGCCTATGCCTATAAAATGCACACGATGTACGGAATTCAAAATTTCATCGGTAATCATTATTATAACGCCCGTTAAAACATCAGGTTCAACGGACTTGCCTCCGTTTCATTAAATAGTCGTTCAGTCAAAGCTGATTTTTCATTGACAATAAGAATATACGTTTTTTATAATTCTATTATAGTACATTTCTCAGAAAAAATAAACCCTTTTTTGAATATTTTTTTGTTTTCGGGCAAAAATTTTTCTGTAAGCATATTTACTGTCATTGATATTATTCAAAATAATCAAGCAGCAGGAAAGGACAAAGCTATGGAAATTACGGAAATCAAAGTCAGAAAGCTTATAACCGACGGGAAATTAAGAGGAATAATAAGCGTAACCGTCGACGGAGTTCTGGCCATCCACGACATCAAGGTCGTGCAGGGAGAAGAAAGGCTGTTTGTAGCAATGCCAAGCCGCCGTGACGATTCGGGAATGTTCCGGGATATCGTTCATCCCATTACCTCAGAAACCAGAGAAAACATAGAGCGGCAGATACTCTCCGCCTACAGGATGGAGCTTGACCGGCAGTCGGCAGAAAATATCTCGGAAGGACAGCAAACGATACAATAGCATATGCCGGCATATACCGGCAACAATAAAACGGGCGTTATAAGATTCGCTTCCGTGCAAAAGTGCGGGAGCAGAAAAACAAACGCCCGTTTTATTTTCATAATTTGCCCGCATAAAATGTTAATGTATGCGGATTTTCAGTTGAATTTACACGCCGGCAAAGAGAAAAGATACACGCATATTGTCGTTTGGCAATACTTTTTAACGCAACTGTCTATGCGGTCATTTTCTTAAATTAAAGCTTTGCCAAAGCTGCAAACTTATCTTTAAGCGCAGGATATATCTCTCTGTAAAGCTGATAGTATTTTTCGTATTCAGGAACGTTTTCCGCCTCTGGCTGCTGAATCTTATCCGTCTTTACGACAGCATGACAAGCCTCGGGAACGCTTGAATATATTCCTGCTCCTGTGAGAGCCAGCAAAGCAACGCCCAACGCAGGACCTTCCTTTGATGCCGCCGTCTTAACCGGACAGTTATACAAATCGGCAAGCATCGATCTCCATAACGGAGAGGTGCCGCCTCCGCCGCAGGCCATCATATCTGATACGCTGATATTCATCTCTCTGAAAACCTCTACACAGTCGCGGAGAGAATATGATACACCCTCGAGAACTGCCCTCAGCATATCCTTTTTAGTATGCATTGCTGAAAGTCCAAAGAACACTCCTCTTGCGTCAGGATCAAGATGCGGAGTTCTTTCTCCCATGAGATAAGGCAGATAAAGCAGTCTGTTAGCGCCTACCGGAACCGTCATAGCTTCCTTATCCATAAGATAATACTCGTCTACACCCATATACTTTGCCGTTTCCTTTTCGGCATTGCAGAAATTATCCCTGAACCATTTAAGAGACAGACCTGCACCCTGAGTAACTCCCATAACATGCCATGAATCAGGAACAGCGGCACAGCAGGTATGTACCCTGCCTTTAGGGTCGATAGAAATGTCGGAGGTATGAGCGAAAACAACTCCCGAAGTTCCAATGGTGGTAAAGGCCTTTCCGTCCTCGCATACCCCCGTACCTATTGCTGCTGCGGCGTTATCTCCTGCTCCGCCCACTACGACAGTGCCTTCACACAGTCCGAGCTCGTCGGCCATTTTCTTTGTTACCGTTCCCGTTATCTCGCTTGACTCATATACCCTGCCAAGCATAGACATATCAATACCCAACGCCGTACACACCTCTTCAGACCAGCAGCGATTAGGCACGTCAAGAAGCTGCATACCGGAAGCATCGGAAACCTCGGTAGCATATTCTCCCGTAAGAATGAATCTCAGATAATCCTTAGGCAAAAGAATATGACGGCATTTTTCATATATCTCAGGCTCGTTGTTCTTTACCCAGAGTATCTTTGCCGCCGTCCAACCGGTAAGCGCAGGATTGGCAGTGATCTCAATAAGCTTCTTCTCGCCGAGCTTTTCATTCATCTCGGCCACCTCTGCGGCAGTCCGCTGATCGCACCAGATTATAGATCTTCTCAGCACCCTGTTGTCTGCGTCCAGCATAACCAGACCGTGCATCTGACCGGAAATACCGATTCCCTTTACGTCGCGCTTGTCAACTCCGCTTGCAGCCATTACCGCCTTGATCGTTCCGATCATAGCGTCAGCCCAGTCGGCTGGGTCCTGCTCAGCGTAGCCGTTTTTCGGCTGATACATGGGATACTCAATTGTTTTTGAAGCAATCACCGTTCCGATCTCGTCGAAAAGCACAGTTTTAGTCCCGCTTGTTCCGCAGTCCACTCCAATTACATAAGCCATATTTTTAAACTCCTTTTTATGTTTTTCCGTCCGTCTGTGAGAAAGCGACAAACGGTTTTCATTCGTTAAACGATTACATTTATTATACTGCAAATTTTGCATTGCTGCAATAGTCTTAAGCAAATTATTGCTTTTAGCCGTTATTCTTATTCGATCAGCGAAAAATCCTCTGCTCCGTGCTTGCAGACAGGACACACAAAATCCGCCGGCAGCTTGCCTTCATAGATATATCCGCAGATATTGCAGACCCAGCGTTCCTTACCGTCATCCTTTTTAACCGCCGGCTTAGGCTTGACGGAGGCATGATAATATGAATAGGTCATCGGCGGTCTGTCCGACAGAACCTTGCAGCCTGTCACGTCGGCAATAAACATGGTATGAGTTCCGAGCTCGACGGTCTGAACCACCTTACAGCAGATATAAGCGCAAGTGTTTTCAGAAACATAAGGTATATTATTTTCAGCCCTTATGGACGTAAAACGGTAAAATTTATTCTCCCATCTTCCGCTAGCAAATCCAAAACGCTTAAAAAGCGAGAAATCAGCGCTTTCGTCAATAATTGAAACATTGAATTCTCCGCTCTGCCTGATCATATAATTCGTATAATTGCTTTTGTTTACCGTTATGCACACCCGATTGGGACTGCTGGTAACCTGAGAAAGCGTATTTATTATACACCCGTTTGAAAATCCGCCGTTTCGTGCAGTCAGGACATAAAGCCCATATGATATCTTAAACATTGCAGTAATATCCATTTTAATTCCTCCCAGTTAAACGTCTTCTTTTTCAAGAACGAAAAAAGCGTCTTCATTGTCCGTCTTAAAATCTTTTATGACCCAGCCCGCCTCGAGCAGACCGTTAAGCTGCTCCACGCGCTGAAATCTGTCCATCTCGGGAGCCGACACATTTCCTCGGTTTTCATACCTGTCATTATTTCTTGAAACATAAAAAACCTTCTGCAAAAGCCCACCTCCAAATATTATTTGCAATTCCCCATAATCATTATACGATATTTTTCACAAAACGGCAAGTCTTTAATATAAATTTTATATATTTTTTTCACAAATAAAAGCCGTAAACCGTCTTGTAAAAACCAACCGTATATGCTATAATGAATAAAATCAATTGTGCTGCTCCGTCAACAAAGTATTTGCCCTGAGTATTAAACGAAAGTAACAGAGCAAAGCTTTGCCGGAAAGGCAGAAACAACCGGAGGTATTTTGAAATGAAAAAATGGAACGGATATCAGAAAGGCGTAAATCTCGGAGGATGGTTTTCACAGTGCGATTATTCGGAGGAACGTTTTAATAACTTTATCACCGAGGACGACTTCAGGGAAATTTCAAAATGGGGACTGGATCATGTAAGAATCCCTATAGATTACAATCTTGTGGAAACTGAGGACGGTACATTTAAAGAATCCGGCTTTGCTCATCTTGACAGAGCTGTCGGATGGTGCGGGAAATACGGTCTTAACATGATACTCGATCTGCATAGGACCGCAGGATATTCCTTTGATTCCGAAAGCGGAAAAAACACTTTTTTTGACGACGGCAAGCTTCAGGAAAGATTTTACCGTCTGTGGGAAGAGCTTGCAGAACGATACTCCAAATACAGCCGGCGTCTTGCCTTTGAGCTTCTCAACGAGGTCACCGATCAGTCATATTCCGAGGCGTGGAACAGTATCTCCGCCGAGGCTATTGAAAGAATCAGAAAAATATCGCAGGATGTAACGATCCTGGTGGGCGGCTACTGGAATAACAGCATTGACGCCCTTAAAGATCTCAGACCGCCGAGAGATGAAAATATCGTATACAATTTTCACTGCTACGGTCCTATCCTGTTTACTCATCAGCACGCTTACTGGGCAGGCGGACTTGGAAAAATGCCGGAAGACGTTCATGTAGTTTTCCCGGATACCGTTCAGAGTTATCTTGATACCATAAGTAAATATGTTCCGGGAGGAATTTTCACAGGCGATATCGAAAGACACAAACTGCTTGGAGAGGAATATTTTGAAGCCTGTTTTGCAGATGGGATCAAACTTGCCGAGGAAAGGAACGTTCGGCTTTACTGCGGCGAATACGGAGTTATCGACCATGCCGACCTGCAAAGCACCGTAAACTGGTACAAAGCGATCAATTCCGTTTTTGTACGCCACGGTATCGGAAGAGCCGCATGGTCGTACAAGGAGATGGATTTCGGACTTTCCGATAAAAGAATGAAGCCTGTTATCGACGAAATAATTTCCCTGCTGTAGACCGAAAGGAGCAACTTAATAAATGGCAAAGGCAAAAAGCGTATACGTCTGTTCCCAATGCGGCTACGAGTCGTCTAAATGGAACGGCAAATGTCCCAGCTGCGGAGAATGGAATACCTTTGAAGAAACCTTTCCAGCAGCGGTAAGAGGCGGTTCTTCGTCAAAATCCGCTTCCCGCTCGTCAAGAGATCTGTCCGACAGCATTCACGGCATCAACGACGTTGACGCAAGCTTTGACGAAGTACGGTATAAAACCGGACTGAGCGAGCTTGACAGAGTTCTCGGCGGAGGGCTTGTAAAGGGAAGTCTTGTGCTTCTGGGCGGAGAACCGGGCATAGGAAAGTCAACCATGCTGCTGCAGATTTGTCAGCAGCTCGGCGAGGAGCATACTATTTTATATGTTTCCGGCGAGGAATCGGCAAGGCAGATAAAGCTGAGGGCTCAGCGCCTGGGAGTTGACAGTGAAAACCTGTATCTTCTGGCAGAAACCGACTGCGAAGCGATATGCGATGTTATAAGAAAGGAAAAGCCGGAGATCGTAATAATCGACTCTATCCAGACCATGAGCATAAGTTCTCTGACTTCAGCACAAGGCTCAGTCACACAGGTAAGGGAATGTACGAATCTTTTTATGCGGACGGCAAAATCCGAGGAAATACCCTTTTTCATTGTCGGTCACGTCAACAAGGACGGCGCAATAGCCGGTCCGAAGGTAATGGAGCATATCGTAGACTGCGTTCTGTATTTCGAGGGACAGCGCAATCTTTCCTATAGGATCTTACGGGCGGTGAAAAATCGTTTCGGTTCTACCAACGAGATAGGTGTATTTGAAATGATAGATAAGGGGCTGGCGGAAGTAGACAATCCGTCAATGATGCTGCTTTCCGGCAGGCCAACCGACGTTTCGGGCTGTTGCGTTGCCTGCATCATGGAAGGCTCGCGTCCGATAATGGCGGAGGTTCAGGCGCTGGTGACAAAAAGCGGATTTTCAGTTCCCCGCAGAACCGCCACAGGCTTCGACTATAATCGCATGGCAATTATAATTGCTGTGCTTGAAAAGCGTCTGGGATTCTTCTTCGGAGGTCTTGACGTATACATAAATATCGTGGGAGGACTGAGACTTGACGAGCCTGCCGCCGACTTATCAATTGCCCTTGCACTTTATTCAAGTCTTCGCGATAAAGTTGTAAGCGATAAAACCATAGCCTTCGGAGAGATCGGACTGGGCGGCGAACTCAGAAACATTTCACATTGTTCACAGCGTATTTCAGAGGCTCAGCGCATGGGCTTTGAAAAATGCATACTTCCCGCTCAGGCGCTGAAGGGGATAAATCCTCAAAACTACAGCATGAAAATAATCGGTGCGCGGTCTGTACGCGACGCCTTCAACGCTGTATAACTGTACTTTTTTGTACAAAAAGGAGAATATCATGGAAAGATTCATACTTGCCCTCGACCAGGGAACGACTTCTTCAAGAGCGGTGCTTTTCAATGGAAAAGGAGAGATCTGCGGAATAGACCAGATCGAATACCCGCAGATATTTACAGAAAACGGCTGGGTGGAGCATGATCCCTACAGTATCCTTGACACACAGCTGAAAGCGGCGAAAAACGTCATTGCAGGCTCGGGTATTTCCCCGGAAAGCATTGCTGGCATAGGCATAACCAATCAGCGCGAAACTACCGTTATCTGGGACAAAAACACCGGTAAGCCGGTATATAACGCCATCGTATGGCAGTGCAGGCGCACTGCCGAAATATGCGAAGGATATAAAAAGCAGGGACTGGAAAAATTCTTTCAGGACAAGACCGGACTGCTTATAGACCCTTACTTTTCAGCTACGAAAATCAAATGGATACTTGACAATGTAGACGGAACACGCAAGAAAGCAGAAAACGGGGAATTGCTTTTCGGAACCGTTGACAGCTGGCTTATATGGAATTTGACCGGCGGTGCGGTTCACTGTACCGATTACACCAACGCCTCCCGAACCATGCTCTTCAATATTCACACCTTGGAATGGGATAAGGAGATAATGGGTCTGCTTGGAATTCCGACAAAGCTTATGCCGGATGTCGTGCCTTCAAGCGGTATGATCGGTGTTTGCCAAAAAGATATTTTTGGTGCGGATATTCCTATAACAGGCTGCGCCGGAGATCAGCAGGCTGCGCTGTTCGGACAGTGCTGTTTTATTGAAGGCGACGTTAAAAACACCTACGGAACCGGAGGCTTCCTGCTGATGAACACCGGAAAAAATCCGGTAAAGTCCTCTCACGGACTGCTTACAACCGTGGCATGGGGAATAAACGGCGAAGTTACTTATGCTCTAGAAGGCTCGGTATTTATTTCGGGAGCGGTCGTAAAATGGCTGAGGGACGAATTGGGAATAATAAAAACCGCTGCCGAAACTGAAGAAATCGCTCGCAGCGTCGAAACTACCGGAGGAGTATATGTTGTTCCCGCATTTACGGGACTGGGCGCTCCTTATTGGGATCCCTTGGCGAGAGGAGCAATAGTGGGGCTTACAAGAGGCTCCGGAAGAGCTCACATAGTCCGCGCCTGCCTTGAGGCGATCGCATATCAGACAGTCGACGTGCTCAACGCCATGGAGGAGGACACAAAAGCCCTTAACGTCATCAAAGCCGATGGAGGAGCATGTGCCAATAATTTTCTTATGCAGTTTCAGGCGGATATTCTGGGCAGAACGGTCGCCCGTCCCAAAAACGTCGAATCGACTGCAACAGGTGCGGCGTATCTGGCCGGTATTGCTTCAGGTGTGTGGAGCAGTACGGATGATCTGCTGGCCATGTCAGGTAATCTTGACGAATTCCGTCCGTCAATGGACAGCAATACGAGAAAACGTCTGCTTAACGGATGGAAAACAGCAGTAGGCAGAGTCAGGCAAGGATCATTGTAAACTTTTCGTAAATATTATCTCTGAAGAACTACTTTCCTTGACTTTGAAGTTTAAATATGTTATAATACATAAGCCGCTTGTTTCCGGCACTTAAAGACGCAGTGAAATAATCTGCGCACCGGACGCAGCGAGTTTTTTATGAAAAGGCAGGTGCATTTAAAGATGTACGCAGTAATTGAAACGGGCGGAAAGCAGTATCAGGTAAACGTCGGCGACGTTGTTTTTATCGAGAAGCTTAACGCAAACGCAGAGGATACCGTTACTTTCGATAAGGTAATGGCAGTATGCAAGGACGACGGAATCAGCGTCGGCGCTCCTTATGTTGAAGGCGCAACGGTTTCCGCAAAGGTTCTTAAGAACGGAAAGTCCAAGAAGATTACAGTTTTCACTTATAAGCCTAAGAAGGGCGAAAAGAGAAAAATGGGTCACAGACAGCCTTACACTAAGGTTCAGATCGAAGCTATCAACGCATAAGAATGATTTGTGCCGATTTTTACAGAAGCAGATCCGACAGGCTCACAGGATTTCGTGTTACGGGTCATGCGGGAATGGCGGATTACGGACATGATATTGCGTGCGCAAGCGTGTCCTCGGCTGTTATGATGGCAGCGAACACGGTTACCGAAGCTTTTAAGGTAAACGCCGAGGTAAGCGTAGAAGAAAACGAAATTATTCTCAGACTGGTTTCCGACGATAAGGAATACGGCGACAGGGTCCTGCTGGGATTGCTGACACATCTTTATTTCCTTTCGGACGAGTATCAGGGCTGTATCAGGGTCAGGGTTATCGATGCATAGCCGCCCTATGAATTACATGACGGAGGTGTAATTATAATGATCAGAATTTCCATGCAGTTTTTTGCACATAAAAAGGGAATGGGTTCTACTAAGAACGGCCGTGATTCCGAGGCTAAAAGACTCGGAGTAAAAAGAGCTGACGGACAGTTTGTTCTTGCAGGCAACATTCTCGTTCGCCAGAGAGGAACTCACATTCATCCGGGCGAGAACGTAGGCCGCGGTTCGGACGATACTCTGTTTGCCATGGCTGACGGAGTTGTAAGATTTGAAAGAATGGGCAGAGACCGTAAAAAGGTTTCGGTTTATCCGCAGGCTTAATTACAAATAAGTAAAGCACGGGACGTCTTGAAGCCGCTTTTTAAGTCGGTTCGGCGCCCCGTTTTTTCACATAACCGCACTATTGAGCGCGGCTGAACAGAGTTACAAAAGGAGGCTTGGATATAATGTTTGTCGACGAAGCGAAAATTTATATAAAAGCAGGCGATGGCGGTGACGGCTGCGTTTCCTTCCACCGGGAGAAATATATAGCCGCAGGCGGCCCGGACGGAGGCGACGGCGGCAAAGGCGGCGATATTGTTTTCAAGGTTGACGACAACATCTCCAACCTTATAGATTTCAGATACAAGAAGAAGTACATCGCCGAAAAAGGACAGAACGGGTCTTCTAAAAACTGCACCGGCAGAAACGCTCCAGATCTGGTCATAACCGTTCCCAGAGGAACTGTTGTCAGAGAGGCGCAGACTGGCAGGATACTCGCTGATATGTCCTGTGACGAGCCGGTGGTGATCGCAAAGGGCGGCAAAGGCGGCAGAGGAAACGCTCATTTCGCCACCCCCACAAGGCAGATTCCCCGATTTGCAAAGCCGGGCTTCAGGGGCGACGAGTATGAAGTCGTGCTGGAGCTGAAGCTTATAGCCGACGTGGGGCTGGTAGGCTTCCCTAATGTGGGAAAATCAACGCTTATTTCGGTGGTTTCCGCGGCCAAGCCCAAAATCGCAAATTACCACTTCACTACCCTTACGCCTGTCCTGGGAGTAGTGAAGATCGACGACGGAAAATCCTTTGTAATGGCAGATATTCCAGGACTTATCGAGGGGGCCAGCGAAGGGGTAGGCCTGGGACACGAGTTTCTGCGCCATGTGGAACGGTGCAGGCTTATAGTTCATGTGGTGGACGTTTCCGGAATAGAAGGACGCGATCCCATTGAGGATTTTAAGGCTATCAACCGGGAGCTTGCCAATTTTTCAGAGGAACTTGCCGAAGCGCCGCAGATCGTAGCGGCAAACAAATCCGACATGGCAGACGCCGAACAAATAAAGAGATTTAAAGAATACGTTGAAAGCGCAGGACTTCCCTTCTATGAGATCTCAGCGGCAACGACCATGGGAACAAAAGAGCTTGTTTACGGAGTATGGGAGCAACTTGAGAAGCTTCCGCCCGTCAAGCAGTTTGAGGCTCAGCCCCTCACTCAGCAGGAGCTTGACGACAAGCTGCTCTCAAGAAAGGATTTCAAGATTACAACCGAGGACGGTATCTATTTTGTGGAAGCGGACTGGCTCTGGGACATCCTCCGCTCCGTCAATATGGACGATTACTCGTCGCTCCAGTACTTCCAGAGAGTGCTGAGGACAAGCGGTATAATAGACAAGCTGCTTGAAATGGGGATCAATGAAGGCGATACGGTTTCGATATTCGACTTTGAGTTTGAATTTGTAAATTAAGAGGTGCTTATAAATTGACATCACGGGAAGCAAAGCAGTTTTCTCCCCTGGCACTTGCATTTATGGGAGACGCAGTTTTTGAGCAGCTGTGCCGCGAAAAGCTTATGCTGACGGCCAATATGCCCGCAAAAAAACTGCATGAAATGGCAGTAAAAAAGGTCTGCGCAGAATATCAGGCCAACGCAGTCAGATATTTGCTTGACAATTCCCTGCTGTCTGAGGAAGAACTGGATATTCTTAAAAGAGGCAGAAATTCAAACGGAGTCAACGCCCCTAAGCACTCGACGGTAAGCGAGTACAGAGCGGCGACGGGACTTGAAAGTCTGTTCGGTTTTCTTCATCTGTGCGGCAGACATGAAAGAGCCGCCGAGATTTTTGATATCGTATGGAACGCCGGAGGTGATCAGGTATGAACGCTTCAATAGTTTACTCAAGCATGACGGGTCATTCCAGAAAGCTCGCTCAGGCGATTGCCGAACGTCTTGATATTCCCGCTTACAATGTCAAGCTTGAAACCCCTGAGATTAAAAATACCGATATTGTTTTTATTGTCAGTGGAATTTACGGAGGAACCGCTTCGTCAGAGCTTATGAATTTCATAAAACATCTTGAACCCGACCAGGTAAGAGCGGCGGCGCTTATTATGTCCAGCGTAAGCCAGGATTACTCAAAATGCGAAATCAAAAATATTCTTGCAAAAAAGAACATTCCGATTGCAGGCGAGTTTTCCTGTTTCGGATCGTTTCTGGTAGTAAAGCTGGGGCATCCCAAAAAGAATGAAATAAAAAAAGCGGCGGATTTCGCGGAACAAATATATATCAAGTATAATTAAATGTAATGCATGAAAGCAAAAACCGTATGCTAAAACATATAAGGAGTTGAATATAAAATGTCAGGACATTCAAAATGGGCTAACATTAAAAGAAAAAAAGAAGCTACCGACAGTGCAAAGGCTAAGATATTCACAAAAATCGGCCGTGAAATGACTGTTGTCGTAAAGGAGGGCGGTCCCGATCCGGCTAACAATTCCAAACTCCGCGATCTTATCGCAAAGGCAAAGGCCAACAACGTTCCAAACGACAACATTGAAAGAATAATCAAAAAAGCCGCAGGCGACGGCGAAAAAAACAACTACGAAGAAATGGTGTACGAAGGCTACGGTCCCAGCGGCGTCGCCGTTATCGTTGAATGTCTTACCGACAACAAAAACCGTACCGCAGGAGATATCCGCCACTACTTTGACAAGTTCGGCGGAAATCTCGGAACAAGCGGCTGCGTTTCCTTTATGTTCTCCTCTCAGGGAACTATAATACTTGAAAACAACGGAGCCGACGAGGACAAGATAATGGAGGACTGCATGGAAGCGGGAGCTGACGATTTCAGCATTGAAAATGACGTAATTGAGATAACCTGCAAGCCGTCCGATGTTCACGCCATAAACGAAACGCTTTCCGCCATGGGCTACAAGGTACTGTCTGCTGAAACCGAAAAGGTTCCGTCAAGCTACACTACTCTTACCGATGAAGAAGCTATCAAGAAAATGAATCTTCTTCTTGAGCATCTTGAGGACAACGACGATGTTCAGAACGTATATCACAACTGGGATATGCCTGAAGATCCGGAGGAGGATTAAAAGCTATCCCGACATCAGAGCGTGTTCACATAAAATAAACGTGCGTTTTATTTTAATGTGAACACGCTCTAAATAAAACCATGCTCGACGCTCCGTACGCTGAAACAGACGGTTCGGGCAAATCGCTTTATTTAAAATAAAAATCCTGCCGGTAATCCAACCGACAGGATTTTTCATTTTACCGGAATCGTTCGGACGATTATCCGGCTTCTTTACGGTCTTTCATCAAGAGGAACATAATCCCGCTCGGTTCTCACCGCTTTATATGCAGGACGAATTATTCTCTTACCGGTAACAAGCTCTTCAAACCTGTGAGCGCACCAGCCCGCCATTCTCGATACGGCAAACAATGGTGTAAACAGATCCTGAGGTATGCCAAGCATTCTGTAAACAAGCCCTGAATACATATCCACGTTTGCACACATAACCTTATCTACGCCCTTTTCCTCCGCAAAAAGCTGAGGAGTTATTCTTTCTATCGTTTCAAGCAGACGGAATTCCCTTTCAAACTCAGTTCCCTCGGCAAGTTTTTTCGCATTTGCTTTAAGTATAACCGCTCTCGGATCGGAAAGGGTATATACGGCATGACCCATTCCATAGATAAGACCCGTTTTGTCGTATGCTTCTTTTCTCAGAATCTTTCTTAAAAAGTCTGCGACCTCTCCCTCGTCGTCCCAGTTCTTTACGTTTTCCTTTATGCATTCCTGCATCTGATCCACCTTTATATTTGCGCCGCCGTGACGAGGCCCCTTAAGAGAGCCAATAGCCGCAGCATAAGCCGAATACGGATCGGTTCCTGAAGAAGTAAGCACCCTGCAGGCAAACGTCGAGTTATTTCCTCCGCCGTGCTCCGCATGAAGAATCAGCATAAGGTCGAGCAGCTTGGCTTCATCGTCCGTAAACTTCCTGTCGGGTCTGAGCGCCGACAAAATCATCTCCGCAGTGGAATGCGAAGCTATCAGCGGATGCATTATCATGCTTTTGCCGTCAAAAGTCCTTCTTTTTACCTGATATGCAGAAACCATTATGTTAGGTAGCTTTGAAATAATAGATATAGCTGTCGCCATTTCATATTCCGGACTGCAGTTTTCAGGATTGTCGTCATATGAATAAAGTGCAAGAATAGAACGCGCCATTTTGTTCATTATGTTTTTGGACGGAGCCTTAAGGATCATATCCTCAAAAAAGCTCGGAGGAAGCGCCCTGTTTTCCGCCATAATATCTCTGAACGCCGCCAGTTCCTGCCTGTTGGGAAGATTGCCCATAAGCAAAAGATAAACTACCTCTTCATAACCGAAACGGTTTTCAGCAACGGCGTTGTTTACAATATCATTTATATTATAGCCGCGATAAATCAGCTGACCGTCAATAGGAGATTTTTCACCCTCGTTAACAACATATCCGTGTACGTTGCATATATTGGTAAGCCCCGCAATAACTCCCGTGCCGTCGGAATTTCTCAGTCCTCTTTTAACCACATATTTATCATAATATTTCGGGTCGATCGAGTTATTTGCAACAAACTGTTTATAAAGCAGGTTTCTTGCTGAATCACTTATCATGATTTTCATCTCATTTCATATAGAATTAACTTCGCTAACATCAACTTAACATATTTATTTTACTACATTTCATGACAATTGTCAAGCAAGCGTAAAATTGCTCAAATATACGTTTGACAATTCGCTGTATAATAATTTGAGATATCGGTCTGTAAACTTATCCCTGAAGTTTAAAAAACAATTTCCTGATCTGCTTGTTCATATATTTTAAAAGTTTTTCAAAATGTTCAAATTTTATTCTGGAACTAAGCCAAGTCGATTTTGCATATCGTTCCATTTTAAGGCTGTTTTCTGAAAAACTCTTTAATTTTTTGTTGACACAGAGATAATTTTGTGATAAAATTGAGATACAATTAATCTGCCGAAATTTTATTTTGAAAAGAGGTATAGAGTGTAATGAAAACACAGCTTTCTGTAATAGTACCAGTTTATAACACAGAACGGTTTTTAAGAAGGTGTATTGAAAGTATTTTAAACCAGAATGTGGAAAAATGTGAATTGATTTTAATTAATGATGGAAGTACGGATTCTTCTGGAAAGATCTGTGACGAATATGCAAAAGAAAATCAATGTATAAGCGTAATTCACCGGAAAAATCAAGGGGTTGGAAAAGCTCGAAATAACGGTGTTTTAGCATCAAGTGGGAAATATATTACTTTTGTAGATAGTGATGATTATATATCATTGTCTTTTTATGAAAGGTTAATGAATATAATGATAGTTACCGAATCTGATATAGTTGAATGTGGAGTTAAAAAGTTTAAAGATAGTAATGAAATATGTGATGTTAAATATGAAAA
>ERZ780218.1006-NODE-1006-length-20738-cov-7.384229_pt1 | contig 20738 bp, 19 predicted proteins | sample MGYA00510975_ERZ780218 | MGnify/ENA primary metagenome ERZ780218 (study PRJEB29588, sample SAMEA2152063) | human gut metagenome | biome: human gut; feature: human-associated habitat; material: faeces | place: Denmark | collected 2008/2010 ... | reverse complement strand
CACGGGATGAGGGGCGCGCCCCTCATCCCGTGGGTACCCACGGGATGATACCGCTCTGTAACCTGTGGACTTTGCCCGCTGCGGTCAGGCGGGCATGAACAAAATTTTGACCATCATACGAGGAGGATACACCATGAAAAAACGCATCGGAAGTCTGCTTCTTATTCTGGCGCTGTGCTTTACGCTGCTGCCTACGGCAGTGATGGCGGAGAAGAACGTGGACGCATGGGACGGCAGTGTTGCTGAATCATTCGCAGGCGGCACTGGCACAGAAGAAGACCCATATCAAATCGCAAACGGCGCACAACTGGCATATTTGGCGCAATTCGTGAACTCTGATTCTAATAACGATTGTGCAGGCGAGTGTTTTGTACTGACTGCTGATATCGATTTGGCCAATAATGACTGGACACCGATTGGGAATTCGTTTGCCGATGTACTATTTGATGGCCCAGACTATCGTCTGTTTGCCGGAAATCTTGACGGCAAAGGACATACCATTTCCAACATCTCCATCGGAACAGAAAGTACTCCGCTGGAATCTGATGTATTTGGCTTGTTTGGTGCAACAGAGGGAAAAATCAGCAACTTGAATCTGCACACTGTTTCTATCCACGGTATAGCAAAGGTTGCTTCGATAGGTGCTGTCGTCGGATTTGCCGGCGGTCTGGTTGGTTCTTCAGGCGGATCCATTGAAAATTGTCATGTGACAGGTTTGACGATGGATATGAGCGCACCAAGCAATGTTTATGCTGCTGCATATTGGGTCGGCGGGCTTGTAGGTGCACTGGATGGAACGCAGCTCATCAATGAGTGCAGTGTATCCGGTGGCATTACGGAAAAAGCTGGCAAGGGGTCTATCGGCGGCCTGATCGGTGAATTGGGAAAAGCAGCGAAAATCACATACAGCAGATCAAACGTAACGGTAAATGTGAAGGCAGATTCCAGTGGCGGTGCGGATGTCGGCGGATTTATCGGCAAAGGAAACGGCAAAACAGATGCAGAAACGGTTATTCGAAATTGTTACGCCACCGGCAATGTTACCGGCGGCGCATATACAGGTGGCTTTGCCGGTGGCCTTTGGGGACTGAATATCAAAAACTGCTATGCGAGTGGCAATGTATCACAGGCTGCGGTTGCTATGGCCTCTTTTGTAGGTACCGATGCCTCTGACCCAAATTACTATGGCTCCATTACAAATTGTTTTACAACCGGCATCGTAACAGGCCCATCACCCAGTCTGTACGCTTTTGCGATGCAGGATGCGACCGAGAGAAGCGAAATAACCAATTGCTATTTTGCAGTGGAAAACTTCGGTATTAAAAACCAGAACGAATCTGCAACTGAAAAGCCGCAGGATGAAATGAAAAACGAAGCTTTTGCAGCCGCGCTGAATGGCAGCGACGACAGCAACGGATGGTCTTTTGTGAACGGACAGATTCTTTGCGGTGCAGAGCCGGCAGATTACAGTGCTGTGGAAGCAGCGAAGGCAGCCATTCCCACTGTTTTGACTGTGTATACCGACGAATCTGTTGCCGCATTGAATACGGCGGTGGACGGAGTTGTTAAGGGCAAGGCTTTTGTGAGTCAGGCTAATGTTGATGCAATGGCACAGGCTATCAAAGATGCGATTGCTGCCCTGCAATACAAGGGTGCCGACTACACCAAGGTCGACGAAGCCATTGCCAAGGCAAATAGACTGAACAAGGACAACTACAAGGACTTCTCTGCTGTAGAAGCTGCCGTCAATGCTGTTGTCCGTGACAAGAACATTACCGAGCAAAGCGAAGTTGATGCAATGGCGAAAGCTATCGAGGATGCTATTGCGGCGCTGGAACAAAAGCCTTCCTCCGGTGGCGACGACAACGCTCCCACCTATGCCATCGAGGTGGACAAGGACATCCGGAACGGCGAGGTAACAGCCAACCGCCGCTACGCCGAGCGTGGTGATACCGTGACAATCACCGTCAAGCCGGACGATGGTTTCAAACTGGATGACCTCACCGTTACCGACAAGAATGGTAAGGAACTGAAGCTGACTGACAAGGGTAACGGCAAGTACACGTTCACTATGCCTGCGGGCAAGGTCGAGATCAACGCTGCTTTTGTCAAGGAAGTTGAGACAAGCCCGTTCAGTGATGTGTCCACCAGCGCCTATTACTATGAGGCTGTGAAGTGGGCGCAGGAAAAGGGAATCACCGGCGGTATTGGCAACGGCCTCTTTGGGCCGAACCAGCCTTGCACCCGCGCGCAGATCGTGACCTTCCTGTGGCGCGCTGCCGGTTCTCCCGTGGTGAATTACGCTATGAACATGACAGATGTTGCCGAGGACGCGTACTACGCCGGAGCTGTCCGCTGGGCGCTGAGCGAGGGCATCACCACCGGTACCGGTGACGGCAAGTTCAGCCCCGACACGACCTGCACCCGTGCCCAGAGCGTGACTTTCCTGTTCCGTGCCATTGGTAAGCTGGTCGATAGCAAGGCAGAGTTCAGCGATGTTCTTACCGATAGCTACTATGCAAACGCTGTGGCATGGGCCGTGGAAAATGGCGTGACCAACGGCATCGGCAATGGCCTGTTCGGGCCAGACAATAGCTGCACCCGCGCACAAATCGTTACTTTCCTTTTCAGAGCCTATCAGGGCAAGTAAGAACCCAAGCGGCAGGGAGCCTCTATTGAGGCTCCCTGCCTTTCTCTGTATATCATGGAGCATGATAGCAATCAACTATGAACACATCTCCATGCGCACATTTCTCAATCCGCAAAATACTCGGGCCTGCCAATCGAGGTGAAGCCGCTTTTCCCCGTCACCACCACATTATTCTCGCTGCTGGCACAGTGGATGACCATGATATTACCGCTGCTGTCAAAGCCGCAGACAATACCGACATGGCTGTCACCCGGATAAAAGACAAGGTCTCCCGGCTGGGCGTCACTCCAAGCAATAGGCGTACAGTAGCTGTGCTGCGCAGTGGCCCCGCCGCCATGCCCAATGACGTATTGTCCGCCGCTCTGGTTGTAGAATACCCAATCCACCATTCCCGAACAATCCAGTCCGAAGGGCCGCACAGTGCCGGTGGTGGAGCTACCCTCGGCTGTAACTTTCATCGGCATTCCCCAGCGGCTGTCCCAGCCAATAATCAATGACTTTCCTCCCCAGAAATAATGGACTTTGCCCAAGAGTTGATACGCCGTCAGAACTACTTGCTTGCGATTCTCGCTGAGATCGGCGGGGAGATTTTCTATGATCTTTGCCACCTCGTCGGGACTCAGTTCAATGTCCTGATAACTTCCCGTCAAAACCATGAACAGTTCCTGATATTTCGGCTGCATGAGTTCCTCTAACAATCTGCGCTGTTCCGTGTTGAATTGGTGCTCATCCGCCATTTGCAGATGCGTTTTTATTGTGACGGTGATATGCAAAATGACCGTATCCGCTTCATCTTTGCCGCCTGGTACTATTTTCGTCCAATAAGTAATGGTGTTCATGTCCCAGAAGATTTCACGAAGGATCTCCATTTTTTCTTCGGTCAGCGTAGCGACCTCATCCGGCGAAGCGTTGTCCGTGGTGGTCCGCACAGCATAAACAGCCAGCACATCCCGCCAGTTGGAGATCATGGCGGCGCTGCCAGCGTTGTCCATGTCCAGTTCGTCGTAGGGGTTCTCCGCCTTGATCTGCTCGATCCGAGCGGCGAACTCGCCGTTCAATACGCTGACAGCTTCTGGCATGGTGTAGCCGGTACCGCTGTCCTCTCCGGAGAAAAAGATCCCAAAAGGCGACACGATCAGAAGTCCAATCAGACAAATCACCAGCACCATGGCTACAACTGTGCTCCCACCAGCCGCTATTGCCGCAAGTAAGCTCTGGGCAGCGGCAATGATGGAGCGCAGCGCGCAGCCCGCCGCCTGGGATGCTTTCTGTGCGGTGGCTTGCGCCGCTTTCGCGGCTTGCTGATACCGCGCTGTCTGCACCGCTACTTCCCGTGCGGTGCGGGCGCTGCTTTGCAGCATGACCGCCTGCTTCTGTGCGGACTCCAAAGTTTTCGCTGTATCAGCTATCTTCTTAGAACGCGGCGAAACAGAGACGATGTCACGCCCCATCGGCAAGTGCTTTTTCCTCGCTGGTTTGGGCAAGCTGGTTTCAGCCCGTTCTTTGATGTGCGGTATCTGCTCCGAACGCATTCTGTCCGGCATGGCGCTACCGTCCCTGTCTGAATGTAAGGCTTGTGCCGTCTTGATTCGGCGGCGCGATACGGCTCGCTTTTGCTCTGCCTGCCATCGGGCAGCTTTGCGCCCGCGTTCCTCCATGAATACTCTCTGCCCCTGCCGCTGCGGTTCCGCTGCCACTGTGACCTGTGTCTCTGTCTGTGCGCCGATATAAGTATCTTTTGCCTTGACCTTGGCGGCCTTTTGCGCGGCGTTCTGGCGCGCCTGCTGCCGTCCACGCTCCGCAGCGCTCTGCGGCTGCGGCCCGGCAGAAGTGGTATCTTTTCCCTTGATAGCAGAAGGCTTTTGCTCTGTGGCATCGGCAGCAGGAGCGCCGCCCTTCGGCGGCTGCTCCTGCGGTTTCTTCTTCCGCTGCCGGGTGAGTTCCTTTTCTGCCCGACGCAGGCCGCGGGCGGCGGCATCCTCAATGGTGTCGCCGCCGTACTCGTCTGCCTGCCCGTGCTGGGCCGTATCCCGCAGCTGCGTCCGCAGCCGCTCAGAGCCGTCGTCCAGACCTCTGTGCAGCAGTTCTCTGGGTGTCGATACTGCTTTTTCTTTGATGCGTTCAGAGAGCGTGGGTTTTTCTTTGATTTTTTTCATAGCACATCACGAAATAAGGTCGGAGGGACGGGTCGTCATCATCTGATACAGCCTGGTGTGGCGGGGAAAACTGTCCACGAAAGGCACGATGGCGCTGCCGCACTTGATGAGCCCACGCCCGGAGTCCACATTGGTGATGTAGGAGAGCTGATTATCCGAGATGTTCAGCAGACGCGCCAGTTCCTCCCGGTCTGTGGCCGCCTGGTTCAGCATGATGAGGAATTCACTGTTTGCCAGCATGGTGCGGGCCGTGTGGGACTGCAGCAGGTCTTCGATATTCTGGCTGATCCCCGTTCCGCAAGCCTGGTATTTTCGCATTCGTTTCCACAGGGTGAACAGGAAATTGGCGCTGTACTCATGCTGGAACAGCAGATAGATCTCATCAATATAGATCCAGGTGTTGCGCTTCAGCCCACGGTTGCGGATGATGCGGTTAAAGATGCTGTCCAGCACCACCAGCATTCCTACCGGCAAAAGCTGCTTGCCAAGGTCTCGGATATCGTAGCAGAGGATACGGGCATTGGTGTCCACATTGGTGGGCTTGGCAAAGGTGTTGAGACTGCCGTCTGTGAACAGTTCGATGGCCAGCGCCACATCCTGCGCTTCCTTTTCCGGCTGGCGGAGCAGCTCCGCGTGGAAGTCCTGCAAGGTGGGGACCGCGCCGTGATAGCCGCTGCGGATATAGTCCCGGTACACCTGCGCGGTGCAGCGGTCGATGACGGATTTTTCCTTGGCAGACAGCTTGCCTGCCCCGATGAGCTGTTCACAGAGGGAGAGCAGGAACTCGGATTTCAGCACCACGGGGTTCTCTCCGTCCCCATAGCCCTGCTCCATATCCATGGCGTTGATATGGTTGGGTGAGGTGGCGGAGATGTTGATGACCTGGCCGCCCAGTCCTTCGATGAGGGGGCGGTACTCCGACTCCGGATCGATGACGATGATATCGTCCTGCGTGGACAGCGCCAGAGACACCATCTCCTTCTTGGCGCTGAAGGATTTACCGGAGCCGGAGACGCCCAGAATGAATGCGTTGCCGTTGAGAAGCTGCCTGCGGTCCGCCACGATGAGATTTTTGCTGATGGCGTTCTGCCCGTAGTACACGCCGCCCCGGTCCCAGATCTCCTGGGCCTTAAAGGGCATGAGAACAGCCAGCGCTTCCGTGGTCAGAGTACGCAGAGCATCGATGCGGCGCAGGCCCAGCGGCAGCGCCGTCACCAGCCCGTCCGCCTGCTGCCAGTTCAGCGTCGTGAGCTGACAGAGGTGCTTACGGGCAATGGACTGGAGCGTTTCCGTATCACTGTCCAGTTCTTCCTTGCTGTCTGCCAGATGCACCAGCGTCACCACGGCAAACATCATCCGCTGGTCGCGGGTGGTGAGATCGTCCAGCATCTCGCGGGTCTCCTTGCGCTGCTGCTCCAGATCGTAGGGGACAACGGCAGAAAAGTTATTGTTAGCGTTCTGCCGGCGCTGCCAGTTGGTCACATTGGTTTCCACACCCAGCAGGCGGTTCTGCATCTCCCGCACCGCCTCATCGGTAGGGACAGGGATGATGTCAATGGACAGCATAAGACTGCGGTTCAGGCTGGTAAGCTCATTGATCATGGAATCCTTGATATAGCTGGCATACTCCTTCAGAAACAGCACCCGGCCATATTTGCCGCCCATGATAAAATGATCCTTTTTGAATTCCATGCTGTCCGGGCAGATGGCGTCCTTGAAGGAGCGCCCATTTTTCATGTTTTCCCGGAGGTCAAAGCGGAACTCGCTTTCCTCACCCACACGGTAGAAATCATGCAGGATATGGAGGCGGTCTGCTGCATCCAGTTCCTCGCAGCGAGAGTCCATGTGGTTCAGACGGGAAGAGGCGTCATGGACCGTGCGGTCAAAAAACGCGCGGGCTTCCTCCACATTTTTCTTGTGGACGGACAGTGTGATGTAGCGCTCCTGCACCACGCTGTTGGATGAATCGGTAACCTTATCCAGCAGCATGGCGTTGTATTCTTTGCGTCCGCCGTCCAGATCATCTCCCTTGGGCGGGATGAGGATCTCCTGCTCAAAATTGCGCCGGTCCAGGCGCTTATTGTTGATGGTGATCTTCGTGGTGGAGCCGGTGTCCAGTGCGTTCAGCAGCTCGGAATAGCTAAGAAACATGGCTGTCTTATCCTCTTTCGAGGCGATGGCGTAGTTGATGTCGCTAAAACGCAGTGTTTTAGAATACTTGCTGCCAAATTGAAAGACCCCATCCGGCCAGATGCGGCGGATGGGGATGATGTCCTGTACAGATCTCGGAACCGTAAATCTTTCTTTGTCCTGCTTTAGTGTATTTTGCAGAGTTTTAATCAAGCTTGAGAGCCTCCTTTATCGTTGAATTTTCCAAAGCTTTGGCGTATATGTTGTCCGATTTGAACACGAGTCTGCGGGGAAACAGGAATTCCGAGCGGATATACGCGAGCAGAAAGCGTTCCAGCGTCATGCCGTTATACTGAAAAAAGCCGCCCAGGGCAAAGGGAAAGGCTGCAAGCACGCAGACCCAGCCGATCTCCCCATTCCCCAGCACAGGGCGCAGGCCGAAATATACGCCCACTGCCACGGCGACCGCCAGCAGTGCGAACAGCAACTGCCGTAGGGACAGGCCGAAGAATAGACTCTCCTGGTAATTTCGTACTTCTTTGTTGATGCGGACCTCCAATGGATCACCTCCAAGTTTTTTCTGAGTTTTGCTGAACAGACTCTTGCTTTGTCTGTGCAGTCATGGTACTATGCCACAAACCCGATGAAGGAGGTCGTGACACATGATCGCTTTTCTGATGATCGCCGGGCTTGGCGTCCTGGCGCTTCTCTCCCGGTTCGCCGCGCTGACACGGATGACCATCCCGCTTTTGTACACCGTGTCCATGCTGACGGTGTTCCACGGCTGGTATCGCGCCCATACCGTGCTGGCAGACCGCATCCTGTTCGCCCTTGTAGGGCTGGTGGTGCTGTCCTGGCTGCTTTCGCTGATCCGCTTTGTCTGCGATCTTGTTATGCAGGCACGGGATGACGCTGCCGCTATGGAGTATTTCTCCTACCGTGTTCGCAAAGCACGGGAGAACGGCGAAGACACCGTCAGCACAGAGGGCCTGTGGCGCTGAATCAGCCAAGGCCCATCAACTCCCGGATGATGCGGTCGCTCATCTTGATCGCGCCCACCAGCACCAGCATATTGAAGATCAGCTCGCCCACATAGTTCCATACGATGGTGGCTGCCGCCAGCGTATCGTCCGCGATGGCGGGCGGGGACGAGGCAAAGGCAGAGAAGATCACACAGGCCAATACGATGACACAGCCCTCCAGACAGATGGCGGCATAGCTTTTCAAAAAGGCTACGCCGATACTGCTGGAGGGCTGTCCCGCAAAGCTGGCCAGCGGGATGGGTGCGATGGCTGTGGCGATGTAGAGCTTAAAAAAACGGCTATATACCGTCAGTATCATGACAAGGGAGAGTACCCAGATAAAGAGCGAGCCCAGCAGCGTCACCGCCCAAAGGGGGATGGAGTCAATAAAGCCCACATCCTCGATGACACTCACCAGTTCATCCGGTAATGTGGTGGCAGACATCGCCGTCAGCCCGGAGGAATCCATGATGGTCGTCACCATGCCCTGGGCAACGCGAAACGCGCCGGTCATCAGCTCCATGCCCCACGATACCGCCGCCTGCGCCAGCACAAAGCGGATGAAGCATTTGAAGGCCACTTCCGGCTTCTTCATCTCGGTAAAGCTGCCGCAGGTCTTGACCACGCCCATCACGAAAAACAGTACCAACAGCGCATACCCCACAGCTTTTAATCCATCGTTGATGTTCACGATGACATTCCAGACACCGCCGCCCTTAAAGGACTCCGGCGAGGTGCTGATAAGATGCCAGATCTCTGCCAGCCTTCCGTTCCACATTTCCAGCGCGGAGTTTAAGTTGTCTACGATCCAGTTTCCACTTCCCATTCAAAATCACCTCCTACGGGAAGAACAGGGTGAACGGTATCATGCCGTTCACCCTGCCGCGTTTTTCAGCCGGTGATGAGGGAGAGGATCTCCTTAGTAAAGGTAATGACGATACCGCCTGCCACCGTCAGCATACCGTTGGCGCGCTGGGAGGGATCGTGGCTCTTGAGGGACAGGCCCACCTGCAGGATGCCGAAGCCCAGCAGAATAAGGCCAATGGCGCGTATCAGCGAGAAAATGAAATCAGACAGGTTGTTGACCACCGTCAGCGGGTCATCTGCCGCCAGCGCAGGCACTGCGGTGGCGACCAGAAGCAGGGCAACGCAGGCAAACACGGAATAGACGCGCTTTGCCTTTCTCTCGAAATTTTTGTTGTTCAAATCATGTTTCATGCTGCAGCATTCTCCTTTTCATTGTCAAAATCAATCTGGAACAGCGGCTTTCCCGAAATGGGAGGCTCCACCGTTCCGTGGTGGATGTAGGGCGGTCCGCCGCCGTCCACCGTATAGCGGATGGCGGGATGCTCCATGAGCTCATACTTTTCGTCCATCACCGGCCGTGTGCCGCGGATGAACAGAATGCAATACCGGTTATCCAGCATCCGCACCTCGTCCGGCGTCAGCAGTTCTCTACCGCTCATCTGGAAGTTGGTGGAGTAAGACCCGGACCGCCCTTTGGTCTGCCCGTGGGTCTTGGTGTCGATGGTGGACTTACCCAGCGCCTCGGAAATGTACTTGTGGGTGCTTGCCTCGTTACCGCCCAGATAGAGCAGCGTGTCCGAGTTGCCGGGGATGGTTTCCCATGAGTCCTTATACAGTTCCTTGATCTGCGCCATGTTCTGGATGATGGTGCTGCAGGAGATGTTGCGTGAGCGCATGGTCGCAAGCTCCCGCGGCAGCCCCGGCAGATTGACCGATGGCGCTTCATCCAAGATGAAATGCACATGGCAGGGCAAGGCTCCGTGATGGATCTGGTCTGCGCAGTAGTAAAGGGTCTGGAAGATCTGGGAGTACAGAAGACTCACTAAAAAAGTAAAGGTCGTATCATTATCCGGGATGACGGCGTACAGAGCGCACTTTCGCTCTCCCAGCGTGTAGAGATCCATGTCATCATGGTCGGTGACAGCTTTGATCTGCGGCAGATTGAAGGGCGCCAGCCGCACAGCGGCACTCACCAAAATGCTTTTCGCTGTCTTGCCCGCCGCCTGCTTGAAAACCTTATATTGCCGCAGGGCAACGCTTTCCGGGTTTTCATACTCCATTGCCCGGAACAGCAGATCCAGCGGGGAGACATACTCGTCATCGTCCTCCTTCACTTCGGCATATTCCAGCACGCGCATCACCATTGAAAAATTCTGCTCGTATTCCGGCGCTTCCTGGAACAGCATGAGGATGATGGCCTGCAGCAGCGCTGTCTCGGACTTCGACCAGAATGGATCGGACTCGTGACTGCCTTTGGGCGTCGTTGCCTGGATCAGCGTGTTCACCAGCTTCAGCGCGTCTTTTTCATCCCGCAGGTAGCGGAAGGGGTTATAGCCGTCTGACTGCGACAGATCCACCAGATTCAGCACTCGGATGTCGTATCCCTGCCGTTTCAGATACCCTCCGGTGGCGGTCAGCACCTCCATCTTTGGGTCCGTGATCACATAGTTGCTGTTTGCTTCCAGAATATTGGGCTTGACATAGCCGCGGGTTTTGGCCGCGCCGCTGCCGCCAATGACCAGCACATTCAGTGAGCGCCGGTGCTTGTGGGTATCCAGCCCCAGCCGCACATGGCGGGTGAGGATCTTGTTCTGCTTTTGACGGAACTGCGCGTTGAGCTGCCGGGGAGAGCCCCATGCGGCGGAGCCGTGTTCCTCTCCGTCCCGTGTTCTGCTCTGTCCGGAAGCATAGAGACACAGCCCCATGAGATATGCGCCGGTGCAGATGAGAATGGAGAACAGGCTCTTGTCTGTCCATTGGATCTGGAAGGGCTGTTCCAGCGCGGCAGTTAAGTTTGATAGCAGCTCCGGCAGACCGCCGCCAAGGGATTGGGCGATCAGCAGCGCCGCCCATATCACAGGGATATAGAGGAACAGGGCAAGTACCAGATCCGTTGTTTGGGATGTCTTTTTCAGCCGCATCACCTCCTGCGTAAAAAATACGAGGCCGGCAGAGCGGAATACTCTGCCGGCCTCGCTGACGAAACGGCTTTCTTACTTTGTTCTGTCCGGTCGTACTTTTTGATGGACCTTTTCTTTGGCCGGGGCAGACTTCTGCTGCTGGTCCAGCTGCGCCTGATAGCCTTTCAGCCGTTCCAGAACTGAAGGCCGCTCATTCGTCATCGTCCCGGCAGCCGTTTCCCTGCCGCTGGATGAGGTCGATCTGCCTTTGGTATCTGGCAAGTCTGTTCCCGACCGAGATTCTTTTTTTGGCGTCACCTCCTGCCGCTTGCCCACAGGCGGTGGCACAGGCGTTTCCCCCTGCCGGGGGCGTTGCTGTTCGCGCTGCGGCGCCTCCTGTCCCACACGGGCTTCCTGCTCCTTAGAGGGGGCATCCTGCCGCGCCTGCTCCGGCTGCCCGGTATATCGGATGCGCTCAAAGATCATATTGGCGCGGTCGATCTCCGTTACCGGCATGATCACATCCACGACTTTTCCCTTGTTATCCGAATCACGGATGGCAGAGAACAGGATCTTCTGTTTTCCTGCCCGCTGCCTGAATTGCTGATACTGCTCCGGAGACATGGCGAACCGCCGCACATCGCGGGTCTCCTTCAGCATCTTTGCCAGATTGACTTTGCCGGAAATGGTCTTGTGTTTTTTCGCCAGCGCCATGGTGAGCGCCAGTACATTTTTAATGGCGGAGCCGCTCAGCCGGACAGCGACCTCGCTGCCGGAGAGCATCATGCGTACCAGCTGGTCCGCCGCTTCACCGCCTCCGATGTTCATGTTCCCGCACCTCCTTCTGGTGTTCTTCTGTTTTCTGGATGTCCTGCTCCATTACAGGCGTCTGCCGGCAGATCTCCCGGCAGAGCTTCAGCTTTTCCCGTTCCGCCCGGATATTCCGATTCACCTCTGAGAGCTGCTCATACAGTTCTACCTTTTCTTTCTTCAGCACCTCCTGTGGAATGCCGCTGTCCTCCAGCAGCTTCACGGCTTTCATGTACTGCTCAAACTCCTGCTCCATGCCGGTGAGCCCTTCCTCGTATAACGCCCTGCTGGGTTCCAGTGCCTCCGCATCTGCCAGCGCCGCGTAGAGCGGCTGGCGTTTCTTCTTCCGCACATTGAGGAGGGTCCGCTGCTTTGTCAATCTGCCCAGCGTTTCCTCTGTGCGTTGTTCGAATGCCGCCATGTCAGCAAGCGTTGTGATGTCATTTTCCCGCAGGAACGCGAACTGTGCCTGATATTGCTCGAAGCGCATGACCGCCTGCCGCAGATGCGGCGTCATGCGGGGCGGGTACTGCCGCTTTTCGATCTTGCCCAGCAGATAGAGATAGTGGACATAGAGGGCAAGAAAACCGCTGTATCTGGGATGCTTCCGGTACGGCTGATACGCCAGACGCGCAGGCAAGACAGGACGCAGCCCCGCTTCGATCTGTTCCAGGTTGCCCTGGATGGCAGCACGGATTCCGTCCTCTGTGAACAGCGGATCTCTTCTGCCGGGGTACTGAAATCGCTCCTGCCCCCGCAGGCGGAAGCCGAGCCTGCCGCCATGATGGATCTCATACCCCTTATGCTCCATGAGCAGGAAGAAGTGGCCGAGGTCGTTGGCGTCCCGGATGGCATCCCGCAGATCTGCCTCCAGCATGGAACGGAAGGTGGGCTGCCCCTTGGACTGGCGCAGCCACTCAATGTAGCTGACCGACCTGGCAGGCGCGCCCTGCACGATGACGGACAATCCATGCTCCCGGCAGAGCCGGTCTGAAATGGAGCGGATCTGCTGGTAGTAGCTTTGCTGCGTACTGTGATACTTTTCACCGGTATCTGCATTTACCGAATTAAATACAATATGCGAATGGATATGATGCCGGTCTACATGGGTCCCAATCACAACCTCAAAGCCGTCCAAGTGTTCCTGCGCGAATGCTTTAGCAATTTCTAAAGCAAGTTCAGGTGTGATTTCACCAGGCTTGAACGATTGAATGATGTGATAGCATTGACGCTTATCCAATCGTCCGGTTTCCAGCTTTGTTTTTATCATCTCGCGGTACTCTCTCCCTGGATCACAATTAAAATGTGCCGTTAAAATATGCCCATCCGTTTTGTCACCGTTCAGAACATAATCAATGGCTTCTTTTAAGCCGCCGTTACGGGGCAGGATTTTCGTAACAGCCATTACTTATTCGCTATCCGGAACATAAGCTCATATACCTGATCCAGAAGATAGAGTCCCCGTTTGGCATCCTCCGGCTTCGCAATTCCTGCATTGACGCTGCGGGCGATCTGGTTGATGTTGTTGCCGATATGATGTATTTCCGTCCGGAGCTCTTTAATTTCTTTTGTTGGGCGGGCTTTGACCGGTCGTCCCTCAATAAGCCGTGCAAGATATGCCCGTTTTGTCAGCCTGCACTCTTTGGCCTGACAGCACAGCAGCTGATACTGCTGTGTTGTCAGTACGATGTGCAGATGGTGTTCTTTCTTGTTCTCATCCACATTTTTCTCCTTCCTGCGGCGTATAGCCGTAAGTTTTCCGCCAGCAGGCGGCATAGGGGACCGGGGTATCCTCGGCAAGCTGTGCAAATGTACATTTGCGCGATGCTTGCGCCAGCGCCGCCCACGGCGGCGTTGGCTGTTCCCCGCCGTCGGCGGGGCGTTTTTTGAGAGGTAGGTTGATTCCAATACAGGCGGACACGGTCCGCACCTTTTCCAGAAAAAAGAAATGTCTGGCAGCAGCGCCAGACATCCGGTTTCGCAGGGTCCTTCCGCACAGGGTGTCAATGTAACACCCAAAACAGAAACGGCAGGGTGTCATCAAGACACCCTGCCCGTTCAAATATTGAATCAACGCTCGATCTCTTCCGTTTTCTGCCTGCTGTTTCGTGCAGTAGTTCGAGCTGCGTCGAAGGGAAGGACGAATCCTTCTACCTGTTGATAATAGCTCGTCTGTTCCTCTACAAAGAATGCCACAAGAGGCGCATAGCAAGTGCTGTTGCCACACAGCGCAGGCTCAGGCGGCGCACGCCAGTTCCTTCCGAATACGTTCCCGTGCCAGCTCCGCATAGGTGTCTGTGACTTCGATGCCGGTGGCGGTATAGCCCTCCTGCACAGCCGCCAGCACCGTGGTACCGCTGCCGGCAAAGGGGTCCAGAATATGCCCGCCCGGTTCCGTGATCTTCACAATGTCCCGCATCAGCTGCAGCGGCTTCTCCGTCAGATGGATGCGGCTCTGGGGATTGCCGTATTTGAACACCCCCGGCAGACACGGGACCGGACGGCTGATGGGCATATCGCCGTTGGAGCCCCAGACGATATACTCCGCCTGCTGGCGGAAGCGCCCCTTCTGCGGGCGGCTGTTGCCCTTATCCCAAACTGCGGTGCCTCGCCAGATCCAACCGGCCCACTGGAGAGCGTCTGTCGCCGCGGGAAGCTGCCGCCAGTCGATAAACATACATACCGGCGCACCGCTCTTGCATACCTTTCGCGCTTCATACAACCACTCCGCCGCCCAGCGGGTCCAGGAGCGCTGGTCCTTGGCGTCCCCATCGAAAGGGGGCGGTGCGTTCTCGCCCATGCTGGAATACTTCCTGGCGGTGGATTTGTTTTTTTCCGCCTGGGTGCGCCCACCGGACGCATAGGGCGGATCGGTGATGACAGCGTCAAAGGTGTTGGGGGCAAAGGTCCCCAGCACCTTCAGGGCATCCCCCTGGAGGATGCTCCATTTCTGATTATCGCTCATGCTCATGCTTCTCCTTCTTTTTCGTTCGATTTTCGCGGGGCGGAGACAGCTCCGTTTCCACATATTCGCTGATGATTCCCAGTGCTTCCTCGTAGCTGTGGCACGCTCCGCCCATAATGCGGTTTTGCATCTCTTTTGCCTTGGCAGCCATGCCATTCTGCCGAAGAACTCTGGCGGCAATACCCATCAGATGGAAGATGTTGCCGTCCTGCCCCAGTAGAGGGCAGAGAGGGCGGGGGTTCTCCTGCCGGGCGGAGCGAAACCCGCCCAGCCTGTTGGGAACATAGTCGGACAGCCATGTGCCGCCGAATGCGCCGTGGGTCTGCAAACGCCACATCGCCAGCTTCCCCATATCCACCTGAATGTTCTCGAAGGGGAACAGCAGATTGTTGAGTCCATCGTGCTGAAAAACCTTGACCGTCTCAAAGCGGCTGCCATTCTGCAGGATGCCGTCCTGCGTCAGCAGGTCATTGATGCCATCCAGCCACTCCCGCGCCTCTCCGCCGCAGCCTTGCAGCACAAGCCCCTCCTGATATTCCATATCCCGCAGATCGTCCGCAGTGATCCTCTCAATTGGCATTTATCTCTCCTTTCTTTTGGGATGCCGTGCAGGCGGCGTCCAGCCAATGGTTTTCTGATCCGTCAACACGGGGATGCCCAGCTCACCGGCTTTATAGATCTCCTGCCACATCCCATCCGTCCAGACCGGACCGTACACATTCATCTGCTGGCAGGATTCCAGCAGGCGCAGTCCCATCGCCCTGGCTTTTTCATCCTGGGCGGGATCGTCGGGATCTGCGACAGGCGGGAACAGCAGATGCGGACAGATAGGGATATTTCCCTCCACAAACACCTCCTGCGCTTTCTGCCGCGCAAACTCCACATTGTTTGTCACATCGCCCCGCAGCGGAGCACAGATATAGACCAGCTTGGGGCCGCTCCGTTCCAGCTCCGGCGTGCGCTCCCGGAATGCGGACAGATACTGACCGACGGCATCCCGCAGAGCGGCATAGTCCGCGGCAGTGGGATGATAGGCGTACCATTCCACTTTTCCGTAGTCATCCCACAGGTGGGGAATGACGCCGCTGCGGAAGTTGGGGTTGTTCGGCACCTGCTTTTTACCCCAGACATCCTGAAAGCGCAGCAGCGTCCGGTCCACCACGCCCTCCGTGTGGTTGAGCACCGTGAGGCGGATGGCGTCATATTGGCTGGAGATATGGGTAGAGAGAAACTCCGCCCGTACACGCAGGTCCTTTCCGAGATCTCCCACGCACACACGCCCGGAGAATTGAGGCCGATCCACGAGATCGCTGTGTTCAAACAGCTTTCGCAGCTCCTGCTCATACACGGTCATCGCTCCACACCTCGTTTCTTTGGCGTTTTTGTTTTCATAGGACTTACTTCTTTTTGCAGAGGTTTCAAGGTCTCACGCCCGATGCCGCGGATCACGCTGCGGCTCTTGCCGCTCAGGACAAAGGTATCCTTTGTATCGTTGCGGACTTCCTCGCAAGGCAGGATCACGGCAGAACCGGTGATGCGGATATCCCCCTGCACCGTGCCATACACCTTGCAGTTGCCGGACAGGATGGGAGTCCCCATCGTATGGGGATCGTGAATGATCTGCGCGTTTCCGGAAGCCAGCGCTTTTCCGGCCATGGAGGCCCCGCGGAGATAGGCGTTGTCCTCGGCGTGGCTGTGGCCGCTCATCACGCTGCCTTTGGAAACATAGGCGCTGCCACAGGCAATGGCGTCGCCCCGCAGACAGGCGTCCCGATCCACATAGGCGTCACCCGCTGCAATGGCGTCATCGAAGATCCACGCGCAGTCTCCCGGCTCCGCGGACAGGTTGCTTTCGCTTTCCACGAAGCCACCTATGTCGCCTGCGCAAATCTCACCGCAGATGTCCTGCAGCGCGCGGATGCGGTGCAGGAACGGATATTCCTCATGGGCAATGTCTGTGATCTCATATTTTTGATTGCTGATGGTTCTCATCTCCTTTTCCTTTTTTATGCCGCTTTTTGGCACAGGGCATCTTCTTTTCGGAATGCCGCATCGATGTCGGAAAAGCGCTCCGTGCGGTTGAATTTCTCGGACACTTTTCCCGGCATGGCCTGCAGCTCCAGCATTCTTGCCCACAGCTCCGGATGGTGGTCATAAAGGTGCCGCAGTTCCTTCCGCTTGGCATTCGGGCAGAACCAGCAGCCGCCACGGTCTGTGAACGCATAGGCAGGTGAAAGCAGCCCTGCCGTTTGGCAGAGCTGCTTTGCATCCTCTTCGGTGTAGTGATATTTTTCCAGCAGGGACACCTGATCTCCCTGCAAGCGGTGCAAGCGCACCGGCTCATCGCTGGCGATGCCCACATACTGCACAGTATCCGGCGTCAGAGTCCTGTTATACCGGCGGATGGGACGGAGTTTGCAGTCCCGCTGAACGTAGCAATGCCCGCACAGAGGGAATCCGCGTCGAAGTCCTTTTTTCGGACCGCGGGTAATGACTCCGGCAAACAGGTCCAGATAGGTCTTATCCGAACGCAGCACACGGACCGGGATGCCCAACCGTTCCAGCCTGGGGATCGCAGTCTCATAGATGAATGCCCGATGCTCCGGCACCTCGCCGGAGGTCCTTTTATCGAACATCACCTCACAGTAGACCGCTTCATCCAGCGGTTCCCCGTGCTCCAGCGCCAGCAGGATCGTGGCAAGGCTGTCTTTGCCGAAGGAGCAGGACGCAATATGCAGGGTGTTCTTCTTTTCTTTTGAAATCATGATCATCCTCTCTGATTCTGTTTTTGCTGGCAGTATTGTCAGCAGGTGGGGAGTCTGCTATAATAGCGCATATCATTTCCAGTCATTTTAGATATGAAGGAGACGAAATACGATGAATAAAACAGAACTGATCACCGCTATGGCGGAAGCCAGCGGCCTGACCAAGAAGGACTGTGACACCGCTCTGAATGCGTTTGTCGACACGCTGCAGACTGCGTTGAAGTCCGGTGACAAGGTACAGCTGCTGGGCTTTGGCACCTTCGAGGTGAAGGAGCGCGCCGCCCGCACCGGCAAGAATCCCGCCACCGGAGCCACCATTGAAATCCCCGCTTCCAAAGCGCCGGCTTTCAAGCCCGGCAAGGCGTTCAAGGATTCCGTGCAGTGATAACACGCCCGCGAGAGACCATCTCTCGCGGGCCTTTTCTGTTATCGGTGCGATACGCCCATGTCCTTGGCACGACAGGCACATTCCAGCACCTCTGTCATATCCGTGCGCTCCCAGGGCGCGTCCGCATGGGTGAAGTGACCGTAATTGCAGAACTTTTGGAACATGGGCTGATCCAGTCCCAGCGTTCCGATCATGCCGTCCGGCGTCAGGTTGAATACCGTGCGGACAGCCTGTTCCAGCACATCATCGGAATAGATGCCGGTATGCTCCGTATCCACCGTCACCGCCACAGGCTGTGCCTTGCCGATGGCATAGGCAAGGCTGATGGTGCAGCGCTTGGCCAGTCCTGCCGCTACGATATTCTTGGCAATGTAACGGGCCATGTACGCGCCGCTGCGGTCCACCTTCGTTCCATCCTTGCCGGACAGCGCGCCGCCGCCATGAGGGGCGAGGCCGCCGTAGGTATCCACCATCAGCTTGCGTCCGGTGAGTCCGGTGTCCGCTTCAAAACCGCCCTGGACAAATCGACCGGATGGATTGACCAGCACTTCGGTATGTTCGTCCAGCGGAAGTTCCTGCATGGCGGGTCGGATCACATGGTGCAGAATGTCCCGGCGCAGTTCCGGCAGGGGCAGCTCCTCCTCATGCTGGCAGGATACCACCACTGCGGCAACGCGGTACGGGACTCCAGAGCGGTATTCCACAGACACCTGTGCCTTGCCGTCCGGACGCAGGCCGGGGATGATGCCCTGCCTGCGGGTATCGGTCAACAGGCGGGCCAGTCGATGGGCCAGCACCACAGGCAGGGGCAGCAGCTCCTTTGTTTCATCGCAGGCAAAACCGTACAGGATTCCCTGATCTCCCGCACCGGTCTCCGTTCCGCCACACACAGCTTCCGCAATGTCGGGACTCTGCTCATGGGTGATGACCTCCACTTCATAGTCGCTGCCGCCGTATCCGGCTCCCCGCACCGTTCTGCAAATAATGGCAGGGATGTCCGGAATCTTCTCTGCCGTGATCTCGCCTGCGGCGATGATCTTTCCGGCTGTGGCCATGACCTCACAGGCAACGCGGGCAGCGGCGTCCTGCGTAAGACAGGCATCCACCACCGCGTCCGCGATGGTGTCGCAGAGCTTGTCGGGATGTCCCTCGGTGACTGACTCAGCGGTCAAAATGCAGTTATCTTTCATATTCATGTTTCTCCTTTTTCATCGGTTTCTTATGTGCCTCCGGCTGTTTCGGAACAGAGAGGATCATTTCGTTGCTGTATTTGTCCTTGTACTTTTCGATCTGCTGCTCCGTCAGCGATGCAAAATCATCCTCTTTAAGACCGGCAACAAAAAATGTGCCGCAGACAATGTCATACGGCACACCGTGATCATCGGTCAGGGTGCGGTTCCACGGCAGGCCCAACAGCTTGCCCTCGTCATTACAGACGAGCGCCACCGGGTCATCGAAGGGGTAAACTGCCTGAATGGTGCCGCCTACGAGTTCCTGCATGGCAGAAAGGGTGTGGTCGATCTCCTGCACTTCAGGCATTTCCATGGGGCGCACCACAAGGACTTTCATTTTTTCTGTGCTGATATGGGTTCCTCCTTCCCAAAAGAAAAGCGGCAGCGACAGATTCCTCTGCCGTTGCCGCAAATGGTGATTCTTATTCTTTTTTTGATGCCAATGTCCGGGTCTTCAGCAGGGCATTTTCCAACGCCCGATGATCTTCATGCTCCTGCCACCATTGGGGGCGCAGGAATCCCAGCACCGCAGCCGCCCATTCATAATCGGCCCGTTCCAATGCACCGCGCATCAGCCCTTGCCGAAATCTTCGATGCTGCTCCCGCACCGCCGGGTCCACGCTGTCCCGTTCCAGATACAGTTCTATATCCAGCCGCGTATCCTTATCGATGCCGAACGCCTCTATGATGTAGACGTCGTATTTTTTATCCAGACCGCCTTCGAGATCGGAAAGATAATACATGTCATACGGGACGCCGATTTTTGCAAGACTTTCTTTCTGATTGGAATGCGTCTGCAAAAGGACGTCGTAAGTGCCGTCAAAATCATACGGCATATACGCAAGCAAATCATCCGCCTGTATCCAGGCGACGGGACTGACGCTCTCGGCGGGGCGGGACAAATCATATTCCATCTCCTCGCTCATCGCCGAAATCAGGGAATAGATTTCCGGGTCGTCGAACCAACCGCCCCACATGTCGTACCACCAAAGCCCCGCCCCTTTGGCAAGCACGTTGGCAAAATCGCGTTTGAGCATCTCTATCGTATCGCGAAGCGTATAGGTCTGTCCCCATTCCTGCAAAAGATACGGAGCCTGCCAACCGTTGTCGTCGTAAAACACCGTGCGTTCGTCCACTTCAGAAAAGAACATCTTTCCCGCGTCGAGAACGGAATCCACCATCGTCATATACCCCGCGCTCATACCGCTCATGCGGGAAGCATAGAGAATGGGCGCGCAGAAGAAGTCGACGAGATCGGACGAAAGCAGACGGGAAAAGGACGAATTTGCGATGTTGTTCGATTCATATGTCAGCCCGTTGATCAGATAGCCGTTATAGGTGCCGACCACCCATCTCCCGCCGCACGCCTCTTTGATCGCCGAGGCAAAGCACAGGATGCTGTCCGTCGTCATATCCGAATAAAACAGATGATAGTCGATAACGTTGCGCTGTTTCACGCCGTCGAGCAGAGTGCGGTAAGCCGTCGCTTTCCGCTCCGCCCGCGCGGGAATCTGCGCCGTCTGAGCGACGAGACAGCGGACGTCGACGGTTTTACCTACCGGGCAGGAACGCTGATCTTCCAGGCCACACCATGGCAGAATTATCGTCCCTACCTCTATTCCCCCGCGTTTTATGCCTACGACGTCAAGCGCCGTGAAACCCGGCAATTGACAAACGTCGGGCGCATCAACAG
>ERZ780218.1004-NODE-1004-length-20754-cov-3.077395_pt1 | contig 20754 bp, 17 predicted proteins | sample MGYA00510975_ERZ780218 | MGnify/ENA primary metagenome ERZ780218 (study PRJEB29588, sample SAMEA2152063) | human gut metagenome | biome: human gut; feature: human-associated habitat; material: faeces | place: Denmark | collected 2008/2010 ... | reverse complement strand
GTGCGAAGGCGCGTACTTTGTCGTACGTAACTGAGCAGGGTTCCGTCAAAACGCCAAAAAGGCGCGAATTGTCGCCGTTTTAATTAAGGCGGGATTCAAGAGCGGCGAGTTCGTCGTTCAACTCCTTCGGGAGCCTGTCGCCGAACTTCTTATAGAATTCCTTAATGCCTTCGGCTTCTTTCTTCCAGGTTGCGGTATCGACGTTAAGAAGACCTTTCAAGGTTTCTTTGTCCACGCCGCAACCCTCAAGGTTGATATCTTCGGGTTTCGGAACGTATCCGATTGCGGTCTCGTCCGCGTCGACGGTTTCTTCGCAACGTTTCAAAATCCAGTCAAGCACGCGCATATTGTCGCCGAATCCCGGCCAGATGAAGTGACCTTCGCTGTCCGTCCTGAACCAGTTGACGTTGAAGATTTTGGGTTGAACCTTAATCTTTTTGCCCATGTCGATCCAGTGCTGGAAGTAGTCGCCCATATGATATCCGCAGAAAGGCAGCATTGCCATCGGATCGCGACGTACGACGCCAACCGCGCCTGCCGCCGCAGCGGTCGTTTCGGAAGCCATAATGCTGCCGACGAAAACGCCGTTGTCCCAACTTCTGGACTGATATACCAGCGGAGTGGTTGCCGCGCGACGTCCGCCGAAAATGATTGCGCTGATGGGCACGCCGTTGGGAGCCTCGAATTCACTGCTGATGCACGGGCAGTTGATTGCGGGTGCGGTGAAACGGCTGTTGGGGGGCGCCGCTTTGACGGGTTTGCCGTCGGCGTCTTTCATATCGGGCGTCCAGGGATTGCCCTTCCAGTCGATAAGGCGTGCGGGCGGAGTTTTGGTAAGACCTTCCCACCACACGGTATTATCTTCGGGATTGATTGCAACGTTCGTGAAAATGGTATTCTTTCTTGTGGAAGCAAGAGCGTTGGGGTTCGATTTTTCGTTCGTACCGGGAGCGACGCCAAAGAAGCCCGCCTCGGGGTTGATTGCGTAAAGTCTGCCGTCCGCGCCTACGCGAAGCCACGCGATGTCGTCGCCGACCGTATAAACGCGATAGCCTTTTTTGGTATAAATCTCGGGCGGAATAAGCATTGCAAGGTTGGTCTTGCCGCAAGCCGACGGGAACGCCGCCGTGACGTATTTCGTCTCGCCGTTGGGTTTTTCGACGCCGAGAATGAGCATATGTTCAGCCATCCAGCCTTCGTTTTTGCCCTGATACGACGCGATACGAAGCGCAAAGCATTTCTTGCCCAGAAGGACGTTTCCGCCGTATGCGCTGTTGACCGACCAGATTGCATTGTCTTCGGGGAACTGAACGATGTATCTTTCGTTTTCGTCAACGTTGCATTTTGCGTGGAATCCGCGCACTACGTCTTCGCTGTCGCCGAGTCTGTCAAGGACTTTCTGACCGATTCTGGTCATAATCGCCATGTTCAGGACAACGTAAATGCTGTCGGTGGTTTCGATACCGATTTTCGCAAACGGGCTGTTTACCGCACCCATCGAGAACGGGATAACGTACATCGTGCGACCGATCATGCTGTCTTTCGCGATGGCTTTGAGTTTTTTGTACATTTCTTCGGGATCCATCCAGTTGTTGGTGGGACCTGCGTCTTCTTTTCTTCTGCTGCAAATGAAAGTCCTGCCCTCGACGCGAGCGACGTCGTTGGGTTTCGTACGGTGATATAAGCAGCCCGGCAATTTTTCGTCGTTGAGTTTAATCATTTCACCCGATGCGATCGCTTCTTTTCTCAACGCTTCGAGTTGAGCTTCGCTGCCATCAATCCAAACCACTTTATCGGGTTTGGCAAGAGCCACTGCTTCGTCGACAAACTGTAAAACTTTTTTATTGGTCGTCATTGTATATGCCTCCATAATAAATTCTTGTTTTCAATGCGGCAGAAACCATTCTACCCCATTTTATTCTATAATTATATGATACACCAAATCCGCGCGTATCGCAATATTTATTTTTACAAAAGTTGCAAATTCATACACTATGTATTACAATGTTTATAACAATAATCGAAGGAGTTACGTTATGTTATTAACCACGATGATTATCCGCACTTTGCTGTGCAAACCGCAAGAAATCGACGCGGGCAAGTTCAAGGCAAGAGATTTCGACAAAGACCTTATCGCAAAACACTTGTCCGAGGCGGTGCAAATCCCCACGGTTTCGATGGTCGGCGAGTTTGAAGGTCAGGACAAACCTTTCCACGACTATCACGCCTGGCTTGAAAAGACCTATCCTCTTATCCATAAAACGGCGGAAAAAACCGTCATCAACAATTACAGTCTGGTTTATCGCTTCAAAGGTAAAAATCCGACGCTTGCCCCCGGCGCGTTCCTTGCACATCAGGACGTCGTCCCCGCTCCGAAAGAAGGCTGGGATTACGAGCCGTTCGGCGGCACTATCGACGGCGGTTTCATCTGGGGACGCGGCACGCAGGATATGAAAGGCACGATGATTTCCATTCTCGAAGCCACCGAAAAACTTTTGTCCGAAGGATGGCAGCCCGAACGCGACGTGTATTTCTGCTTCGGTCACGACGAAGAAGCCTGGACGGAAGAAGGAGCGGCGCATATCTGCGCGTGGTTCAAACAACAAAACATTAAGTTTGAATACATTATCGACGAAGGCGGCACCATTATCGACGGCAAAATGATCGGCGTCGATAAACTCTTCGGTCTTATCGCAACGTGCGAAAAAGGCAACCTTAATATGACGCTCACCGTCGAAAAGTCGGGCGGACACGCGTCGAATCCGTCAAAACCTTCCGCGGCGGCACTCCTTGGCAAAGCGTTGATTAAACTCGACAAACACCCCATGCCCAGCAAATGGACGCCCGCAACCAAACAAACGTTTAAGTTGCTTGCGCCGCATATGAAGTTCCCCATCAGAATGGTCCTTGTAAACCGCGATATTTTAAGCCCGCTTCTTAAATTCGTTTTCAAGAAGATTCCTTTGACAAATTCTCTCATCTCCACAACCTTCGCGCAGACGATGCTCCACGGCAGCGACGCCGAAAACGTCATTCCGCCCAAGGTCACAGCAAATATCAATACCCGTATCATCACCGGCGTTTCAAGCGACGAGGTCATCGCCTATACCCAAAAACTTCTGGGCAAGGACGTCAAAGTCGAAAGACACGGCAAAGGTACGGAAGCAACGGCGGTTTCACCCATCGACGTCAAACCGTGGCACGACCTGAACGTCGCAATCAAACAGATTTTCCCGACAATGGTCACCGCGCCTTATATGTTCATCGCAAACAGCGACAGCCGCTATTACGGCGACGTGTGCGACAATATTTATCGCTTCACCCCGTTTTTGATGACGCTGGACGACCAGAAACGTATCCACGCCATCAACGAACGCGTCAGCATCGACGCAATGGAAAAGGCAACGCAGTTCTTCGCGCAATGCTTGGAAATAATGAACAAATAACAAAATATATTCAAACGACAAAACGCCGCAACCGCGGCGTTTTTCATTGTCTTAAATAATCCCGCTTACGAAAAGCGGGATTTTATTTGTTATCTGAAAACTTCTCTTAAAACGGCAGAATTTTGATGTCTTTAAGCCCCACGGGTACACAGTATCCCGTGGGGACCCTGATTTATCAATAAAATAAAAACACCCCGTTCGGGTGTTTTAATAATCTCTCTAAAACGGCAGAATTTTGATGGATTTTTGGGATTCTTGACAGGTTCTTGCGAAGGCGCGTACTTGGTCGTACGTAACTGAGCAAGGTTCTGTCAAAATGCCGAAAAGGCGCAAAATTATGCCGTTTTATTTGGTTTTGTATTCAGTAAGAGCCTTCGCCAACTGATCCGGGCACGACGTATCGTTGCGGCACTTGATGCCGGAAAGCGTAGCGATTATTTCGTCGATGGGTTTGCCGATGCAAAGTCTTTGGATGCCCTGCAAATTGCCCGAGCAGCCGCCGATGAATTTCAAGTCTGTCAGAATGTTGTTGTTGTCGACCGTAAAAATAATTTCTCGTGAGCAAGTTCCTTTTGTTCTGTAAATTGGCATATATGTCCTCCTAGTTTTCCATAAGTGATTCGTACAGGACGCCGTAGATCTGCGCCGCTTTGTCGCCCCAGTTTTTGACAATCCATTTTGCGTTATTACGGCTTGCGACGATGAATTTCAATTCCATAATAACAAGGTTTTTGTCAAGAATACGCAGGAGCACGGTGTAGCTGCCGTCGTCGTTTTTGAAGTAATCGCTGAAATATTCCTGTTTTTTGCGAAGGTTCAAGCGGTTTTCCTTGCAATAGGTCATAATCTGGTCGCGGTAGTGGGACGGAATGCGCGTGTAAAAATGTTTCAGACACTCGTATCCGTCGCGGGTAATGTTGTAAGTCGCCTTGCCCGCGCCGCCCGCATCGACGATAAGCCCGGCGTCCAGAAGATTTGCAATTGCTTCCTTGCAGTCGATATACTGCATGCATTTCAGGTCATAGTAACAGATATCGACGATGCTGTCCTCGGCAAGAGGCATTTCGATTGCGTCGAAAATGTACAAGATAATTAGTTTATTGACGGTGCTGTCAAAATTATCCATATCCTAAACCCGATAATTTCCTATTATGTAAACAGTATAACACAGCCGCCCCGAAATTTCAAGGTTTTTTAATGTTGCAAAATATTTTGGACAATGATATACTTAAATCATTATATTTTACGGAACTTAAAATGCTTGATCTTATCGTAAATCCGTATGCGGGGCGCGGCCGCGCAAAAACCGACGCGAAAAAAGTATTTGAAATCCTTGACGCAAACAACGTAAAGTTTGCGCCGCATTATACCGCGCGCAAAAAACACGCGACCGAGATTGCATATAATCTTACTTTATCGGGTGCGGAAACAATCGTGTCCGTCGGCGGCGACGGCACTATACACGAAATTGTAAACGGCATTATCCTTGCAAGACGCGAGCTTGAAAAACAAGGCAAACCGTTCGTTACCCGTCTTGCTCTCATACCTGCCGGAACGGGCAACGATTTTATGCACTCGGCAAACCTTCCGCTGTCTTTGGAAGAGGCGACAAACCGAATTTTGTCGGGCACCGCAAAACCCGTCGACGCCATCGAAATCGACGGCACTTACGAGATTTGTTTTGCCTGTCGCGGCATCGACGTGGACGTTGTGAACATGGTCAACGCGTCAAAAAAGAAAACTTCGTCAAGTTACCTTAAAAAGATTTTATTGTGCATTTTTAAGGGTATAAAGTATGACTTTTGCATACATATCGACGGGAATGAAATTAAAACGACAGGCATTGTTGCCGCCGTACTTAACGGCGCGGTGCTTGCCGGCGGCATGCATTTTTGCTCCCCCGCAAAAATCGACGACGGAATTTTGGACGTCATCGTCGTTGAAAAACGCAACACCGTTTCAACCCTTATCGCTCTTTCAAAACTGCCGTCGGGGAAAGGCTTCATCGACGGAAAAATCGTAAAACATTTTTCAGGAAAACACGTCGTTATCGAAACGAATCAACCCCTTATCGACATTGACGGGGAACTTTTCGAAAATAAAAAATTCGACGCGAAAATCGCGCCGAATTCGATAAATCTTATTTTGTAATTTCAGTTAAAAAACTCCTCGTAAATCGCGTTAATCGCCCTTTCGTAGTCCGACGACTCCACGCCGACGATTATGTTGATTTCGCTGCTGCCCTGATCGATCATACGGATATTCACGCCGGATTTTGCAAGCGCGGTGAACAGTCTTGCGGCGGTACCGGTGCGGTCGCTCATTCCCTGACCGACGGTTGCGATCAGCGACATTCCGCTGTGGATTTCAATCGTATCGGGGTTAACAGCCTCGCGGATTCTTGAAATAATTTTTTCCATTTTTCCGACAATCTCATTGTCCGCAACGAAAACGGACAGCGTGTCGATTCCCGACGGGATATGTTCAAAACGTATGCCCGCGTATTCGAGCACCGACAATACGCGCCTGCCAAAACCCAGTTCGCTGTTCATCATCGACTTTGTGATGTTGATCGACGTGAAGCCTTTGTGTCCGGCAATGCCCGTAACGATGCGCCTTTCGTGCGTAGAGTCGTATGCCGACACGATCATCGTGCCGTCGTGGTCGGGGTGGAAAGTATTGCGAATGTTAATCGGCGCTTTCGTGAAACGAAGCGGGAAAGTCGATTCCGGATGCAAAACGTTCGCGCCCATATAGGAAAGTTCGCGCAGTTCTGCATACGTCAGCACGTTGATTTGTTTGGGATTTTCGACAATGTTCGGATCGGCGGTGAGAAAGCCGTCGACGTCCGTCCAGTTTTCGTATACGATTGCGTCGGTCGCGCGCGCGACGATTGCGCCCGTGATGTCCGAGCCGCCCCTTGAAAACGTGAAAATATCGCCGCAGTCGCTTGCGCCGTAGAATCCGCGGATAACCGCCCTGCCTTTGACGTTCTGCAAAAGCGCTTTCGCCGTGTCGTTGGTGTATTCGGGATCGAACACGCCGCAGTCGTTGAAGCGCACGATATCTTTTGCGTCGATAAACGTCCAGCCTGTTTTTGCCGAAAGAAGTTTTGCCGAAAGGTACTCGCCGCGGGAGGCAGCGTAACTTGCCGTCGCGCCGTTTGCGATTGCCTTTTCCAGATTGTCAAGTTCCGAAATAATGTCAAAATCGACGCCGAGTTCCTTGGTAAGGGACACGAAACGCTCTTTGAGCGCGTCGAAAGATTCTTTGAAATTGCCGGTGGTTTTTTGTTCTTCGACGATTTTATAAAGCTGGTCGGTGACCTTTATATCGCATTTATTCCTTTTGCCGGGCGCGGATACAATAACAAATTTGCGTCTGTCATCGGCGGAAACTATGTCGATGACACGGTTTATGCTTTCCCGCGTTGCCATTGACGTTCCCCCGAACTTGCAAACTTTTATATCCTTCATAAATACCTACCTTTTGATTTTCTTTGCCTCGAAATAATACCGTTTTTCTTCCGCCTCGCCCATCGAGAAAGACTTCCTTGGCATAATGCCGCGTCTTATGATGAAGTCGAAGAGATTTGTTTTTTCGGGGGCGGGCATGATTATGCCGACGCCGCCGCGTTCTTTCACGACGTCTTCGAGATAGTTTTCGCCGTGTATGTAGTCGACTTCGACGCCCTCGTGCGATTTCACGTATTCGTCGATGAAATCCTGAATTTCCTTGATTGCGTCGATGCTGTCGTCGGGTGCGGAAAGCGTGAACGATTTGTCTTTCGTGAACGCCTTGATTTTACGTCCGCCCGCGGTCTTTGCCGACAGTTCTTTCACAAAACTTTCGTCCGCGCCGAACACAACGCGGTGAATAGGCTCGAATTTGAGCGCGGGGCTCATAAGGTTTTCAACCTCGACAAGCGCGTAACGCGCGGGGTGCGTTTCTTTGTCCTCGTCCGAAAGCCCGACTTTCACCTCGTCCCAGTGCGCTTTGGCGGTTGCGAGTGAGTGGTTTCCATCGCCGACGGCAAACAGGAAGTTGGTAACCTTGCCGTAGTTTTTGATTTGTACTTCGTCCGACGTGAGCGCGTAAAGTTTTTCAAGCACGGCGGCGGTATCGGGAACGCGCCAGCCTCTGACGTGTCCGCCGTTCATATTAAGGTTTGTGTCGTACAAAAGCTCCAGCTTTTCGCGGTTTTCGTAAAGCGGCTCGATCACCGTGTGTTCCCTGTCGTCGATCAATAACATAATATGCGGGAGTTCCAGCGGGGCGTGCCGACGAATCTCGACGCGAGGCGGAATACGTTCCAGAACGGTGCCTTCCGTCGCGCGGATCGCCACGGGCGCAAACGGGGTATAGTCATATTCTTCAAGGTCGACCGCCATCATAAGACCGAACCTGCCCTTTTCGTACGGCGTATCCCTTTCCACCAGAACGAAACTGTCTTTGATTTCCTTAAAGACGTTTTCGTCCATGTACTTATACATATTTTCGTTTATTTTCTTAATGCGGTTTTCGCGGTTGTCCGAAAGATAAACTTCGGGGAAAATCAGATTGAGCGTGCTGGGTGCGTTGCCAACATATGCGGCGAGTTTCTCCCAGTATTCGGGCTGCGACGTGAATTGATCGCAGGCGACGACCGCCCATTTTTCAAAATCGACGCCGTCTTTCGGCAACAATATATTTTCGACTTTTACCGTTTTCACTTGTTAAAAAACCTTTTCCTTTTCTTTTTGTCCGCAACGTCGGCTTTGGCCTCGATGGCAAGCGGAGATATGCCGTAAATCGTCTCGATCTTTTCTTTCAGTTTGTCGATGGTCATGTAACGTTGCAGCTGTCCGCCCTTCGCAACGGAAATGATACCCGTTTCTTCCGACACGACGATTGCCATAACGTTGCTTTCTTCCGTGATACCGAGCGCGGCGCGATGACGCGTGCCGAGTTCTTTTGCGACACCCGCTTCCTGCGTAAGAGGCAGAAAACAACCCGCCGACAGAATCTTGTTACCTTTCACGATAACCGCGCCGTCGTGCAAGGGTGCTTTCGTGTTGAATATGCTGACGAGAAGGGGCGCGGAAATTTTTGCGTTAAGTTCCGTACCTGTTTCCAGAATATTGCTGTCCATAGTGGTCGGGGTGATGATAATGATTGCGCCCGTGTTTTGTTTCGCCATCGTTTGAAGTGCCGACAAAAGTTCGTCCGTGGCGGCGTGCAGATCGTCGTCGGAGCCGAAACCTTCCTGGAACAAGTCGATGCCGTGCGGCGTTGCGATGCGCTGGAAAATACTTCTGAGATCCGACTGGTACACGACGACAACCGCGACAAGCAGGAACAATAAGAAATACCTGAGCACTTCGCTGCAAAGCGCAAACGCGTTGTTACCGAGGAATACGCCCAGCGCGTCGATGACTACTTTTGCAGCAATCGCGCCTATGAGCGTCAAAAACACGCGTAAACTGCGCTTATGGTAAAAGAACATAAACGCAAGCACCAGCAAAAAGAGACACGTCGCGATGTCAACGATTGCAAGTAAACTTATGTTTTTGAAATAAGCGTAAATCTTATCCATGAGATTCCCTCTATGAAAATGTATTCGATTTCAATAAATATAGGATAGTATATCATATAATTTACAAATATACAACAAATTGTCTATATTTTGTTTTGCAAAATTTATAAGTCAGACGCAGTGTTTCACTGCAAAAAAATCCCGCCGATTTGGCGGTATCCTGACAAATACAGTTGTTTAAGCATTAAAATTTTGTGCGTTAAGTGCGCTTTTTGAGAAGAACGGCAAACGCTTCGTACAACACCTGCGCTTCTTCCTTTTCGCCCGACTTAAAGGCGTATTCAAGGTTGTGCAAGGTATCGACGTACTTTTTAAGTTCCATCGGGGTGTACCTTGCGGCGACGTTTTTTGCGATGCTTATCGCGCCGGGACGCACCGAAAGAGCCTTTGCAAGGTCGTCCTGCGAAAGACTGCTTATCCTTGCCTCAAACATTCTCCTGTACTGCGCCGTCATCGACGCAAGTATCGACGACGGACTTTCGCCGTCGGACAAAAGCGTTTTCAGGACGTCCAATGCCCTGTCGTTATCGCCGCGCGACAATGCGTCGGCAAGCGCGTACGTCTTGTATTCGGTATCGGCAGCGACAAGGTTTTCCACGTCGTCTTTCGTGATTTTTCCGCCGTCTTTAAAGGCGCAAAGTTTATTGACTTCGTTCATCGTTCTTGTCATATCGCGGGCGGTGTACGTCGAAAGCAGGCTTATCGCCGCGTTTTCGATCGTGCAGTTTCTTTTGCCGACTTCGTTTTCGACAATGCGAGGATATTGCATTTCGTCCGCGCCGCTGACGTCGACGACCTCGCCTTTTCCGTACAACTTAAAAACGGGGCTCGCTTTTTTGGAAAAATCGTCGCGCGCGATCGCGTCGTCCGAAAACGCAAGCACGGAAAACCCCGACGGATTGTTGAGATACGCTTCGAGTTTGGCACGTCCTGCGTCGTCAAGCCCTTCCGTCGACTTCACGACAACAAGCCGTCTTTCGTCGAAAACGGGCACGGTATTGAGCGTTTGCACGACTGCCTCCATATCCGACGAATCCTCAAAGACGGTGAGGTTCATATCCGAAAAATCCTTGTCGAGAAGCTCCTTCAAAACGCCGATCGCAAGTTCTTTGACGTAAGCGTCCTGCCCTTTCAGAAAGTACACGGGCAAAATCTCGACGGACAATCTTTTTTTAAGATCCGAAACGTTAATCATAAATTCAATATACCATTATTTTTAATCAAAGTAAAGGGATTACGGGTATCATCGCGACGCACACGGCGCATACGACAAGCGACAATGCCATCTTTTTTATGCGCGGCAAAAACACGTATCGGGACATAATGAATATCGTCAGAAGATATGCAAGACCGAACATATCGACCGCCTGAACGGGGACGCTCGATATCGGAAGCGAACCGATTGCCTGCGCAACAAATCTTATCGGGAACAGCACCACGGAAAGCGCGTTGAGAATCACGGCGCACGACGGTAATATCATCACAAACAGGCTTATTACCAGCGAAATTGTATAGATAAACGGCAGAATCGGCAATATGATAAGGTTGGAAATAACAAACAGCGTTTGCACCTCGCCGAAAAATCCGACCATATACGGCAACAGCATAACGTTTACGCCGACGCTTGTCGCGCATATATCCCTTACCTTCTTCTTTGCGCCGGAAAGCTCCTTTCGCGTGAGCCGCGGCACAATGACGATAAGCCCCAAAAGCGCGGCAAAACTTAAATGGAAACCTTTTGTGAACATATCGGTCGGGTTCAGTATAAGGACAATAATTGCTGCAAGCGACAACGAGTTCAGACTGTCGCGCTGACGCCCTGTAAGCCCCGATACGATGAATACCGTCGACATTACGATTGCGCGCAAAACGCTTGCGCCGAATCCGCAAATCCACCCGTATAGGATAAGCGGTATCTCCACGATAAGAATGTACAACGCCTTTTTCTTTTTCAACTTTCGTGCAAGGAACGCCGTCACCGCAGCAAGCATACCGACGTGCAGACCGGACACGGCGAAAATATGTAAAATGCCGGCGTCTTTGACGTTGTGCGAATACTGACTGTCAATCGCAAACCTGTCGCCGAACAAAAGCGCAAGTGCAGTGTCCGACGTCATATCGTCGCAGTTGTCGTACAAAAGTCGCTTGTATTTTATCAGCACGCGCTTGTCGAATGACAAAACGCCCTGTCCGACGTTTTCGATTTTCCTTGACTTAACGTAAAATTTCGTTCCTCGCGCACCGTAACTCGTAAAATCGCGGAACCCCATATCGTACGTGCTGACGTCGCCGACGATTTTTACCTTATCGCCCGCACGCGCGTTTGGCAAAAAGCCCGACACGACAAACGCCTGTTTTCCCGTTTCTTCCCCGTCGATCGTTACGTTGTCGATTTTGAAATAATACGAATGTTCGTTTTTGGACGCAATCTCAGTCGATATCGTCCCCGTGATTTCCGCCTTTTCGGAAGTTACCGCCGTGCTTTTATAAACGTCGATGACGCCCGAAAGCAGTAATTCGCCCAGCACGAAAAATATCGGGATATACAAAAGCCTCGCCTTTTTGAAAATCAAGACGAAGCCCGCAAAAATCAACGCCGCCGCAAGGAATAAAACCCTTGCCCACACGGCGTCTTCATACATTCCCGTCAAAAAAATCCCGATTCCCATAAAAAGCGCGGCAAAACATATCGGTCTTTTGTTGACAAGACGTTTCATTTTCTTTTATTTAATATCTTCGGTAACGACAAGGTTCACGCCGCTGCCCGCGACGTTTTCTTTTGCGACGTCGCCGATTTTAAGCGGTGCGGACAACCTGAGTTTTCCGATTTCCGAAAGCACTTCGGGGATAAGCGTTTTCAGCACAAGCCCATCGGTTTTGACGGAAACAACGCCGCCCGAAGTCAGCCTGACAAGGCTTGTAACGACGCGTTTCGGCGCGGTGAATTCCTGCGTGCCATAGATTTCGCCGCGTTTGCAGGTGTTCCCCGTAACGACGATTTTGTCGCCGACCTTATTGATATCCAACGGGCAGCCCATCGGACACATTATGCAAATTGTTTTCATACGCGCCTCACTCTTACGGTAATATCGCCGCAAATTTTGGATTTATCGACCATAACCGTACCCATTTCGCCGGGTGCGAGAATCTGGCATTTTTTGGACACGACGACGGTATCGCCGCTTAAAACTTCAAGGAAGACGTTTCTGTATTCTGCGCCGACGCGGAAGTAAATCGTGACGAAACCTTCGCCCTTATACACCCTTGACGGAAGTACGTATCTCACGCCGTCGATTGCTTTAACCTGCACGCTTTCGCCGTTTACAAGTTTGTTTTGTGCATATAAAGCCGCACTTCTGCCGGCAATAATGCCTTCCGCCGAAACGTTGTCGACAAGGTCGTGCACGTGCAGGACGTTGCCCGCGCTGAATACGCCCGAAAGCGTCGTCTGTCGATATTCGTCGACGACCGCGCCCGACGTTACCGTGCTCATTTCGATGGGCAGTTCTTTCACAAGGTCGTTTTCGGGGATAAGCCCTACGGAGAGCAAAAGCGTGTCGCACTCGATAAACTGTTCGGTCTCGGGTTTTACGCGGCGGTTTTCGTCGACCTCGGCATAATACAAGCCTTCCAGCCTGTTCTTGCCGACAAGACGAGTTACCGTATGATTGAACAAAAGCGGAATGTCGTAGTCGTTCAGGCACTGCACGATGTTTCGTTTAAGTCCGCTGCTGAACGGCATGACTTCCAGAACTTTCAGAACCTTTGCGCCCTCGAAAGTCATACGGCGCGCCATAATAAGCCCGATATCGCCGCTGCCCAGAATCACGACTTTCTTGCCGACGAGATAGCCTTCGACGTTGGAAAGTCTTTGCGCCATACCGGCGGTATAAACGCCCGCGGGACGAGTGCCTGTCAGCTGGATTGCGCCGGCAGTCCTTTCCCTGCAACCCATCGCAAGGACGATTGCTTTCGCCTGCACCGTTTCAAGCCCTGTTTTCGGACTTAAAAACATAACCGATTTATCCTTTGAAATTTCCAGCACCATGGCTTCGAGCACGACGTCCGCGCCGCATTCTTCCACCATTTTCTTGAAGCGTGCCGCATATTCGGGCCCCGTCAGTTCTTCCTTGAAATAATGAAGACCGAAGCCGTTGTGAATGCATTGATTGAGTATGCCGCCTAGGCGATTGTCGCGTTCAAGTATCAGTACATCCGCGCCGTTCTTTTTCGCCTCGACAGCCGCCGCCATTCCGGCAGGACCGCCGCCGATAATCACCACGTCGTAATTTTTCATCAGTTGTCCTCCTTGATACGGCATTTTACAAGTTCCGACCCTTTTCCGCCTTTTTTGACCTTGGTTACGGGGATACCGAGTTCCCTTGAAAGGATATCTATGACGCGAGGCGCGCAAAATCCGCCCTGACATCTGCCCATACCCGCGCGCACGCGACGTTTTACGGCGTCGACGGTCGTTGCCGGCAACGGGGAATGAATCGCGTTTACGATTTCGGCTTCCGTCACGGTTTCGCAACGGCAGATAATTCTGCCCCATTTCGGATTATTTTTGACCTTTTCGTTAAGTTCTTCCGCCGTGAGATTTTTAAGCCTGTCGTGGTGCAAGACTTTCACGGGGTTTTCGGGTTTTTCGACCTTATACTCTTTTTCGATTTCGTCCGCGATATATTTGCCGATGGAAGGTGCGGACGTAAGCCCCGGCGAGCATATCCCCGCAAGGATAAAGAAGTCGTGATATTTTTCGGAGCGTTTCACGATAAAGTCTTCGCCGACCACCGCGCGAACGCCCGCATACTCGCGGATAACCGCGCGATAATTCGGGTTTGCAAAAACTTTTGATACGCCCTGTCGCACAAGATCCAGCCCTTTCGCCGTGCACGACGTGTCGTCTTCTTCGCACGCTTCGGACGTAGGACCGTAAATCACGTTGCCGTCCGCCGTGGGCGCAACGAGAATACCTTTGCCGTTTTCGTCGGGAAGCGGGAAAAGTACGGTTTTGACGCGCGCGCCTTCGGTCTTGTCAAGCACGAAGTATTCGCCTTTTCTGAAAGCGGTTTCGTACGTTTCGTCGGACAGAAGCGCGTTGATATCGGACGCGCCGCCGCCCGCGCTGTTGACAAGATATTTCGATTCGTATTCGCCGCTTTGGGTTTTTACGATAAACTTTCCGTCAAAGCGGATGCTTTCTATATTTTCTTCAAGGCGGACTTCCGCGCCGTTCAGAATTGCCCTGTCGCAAAGCGCGATCGTGAGCTTATACGGCGAAACGATGCCCGCGTCCTTTGCGTAAAGCGCGCTGACGATTTCGGGATTTACGCCGTCCTGAATTTTGTCGATTTCTTCGCGGTCGATGATTCGCGCGTCGACGCCGTTCGCTTTCGCGCGTTCCAGAAGTTCCAAAAGACCTTTTTCGCCGCCGCGACCTGCAAGCACAAGGCTTCCGGTTTTTCTGAACGGGACGTCAAGGTCACGTGTGAGCGACGGCATCATTTTGTTGCCTTCGACGTTGAATTTTGCTTTCAGCGTTCCGGGAACGCAGTCGTATCCGGCATGCGCTATGCCGCTGTTTGCGCGGCTTGCCCCCGACGCCACGTCGTCTTCCTTTTCGATAAGCAGCGTTTTGTAGCCCCTTGTCGAAAGCGCGTCGAGAACTGCGGTGCCTACGACGCCACCGCCGATAACTATGCAATCATACATAATTTATTTATCCTTTTTGTCAAATTTTTCGTGGTAATGTTTGATATTCTGCTCGATAATAATTTCGGCGAAATCCCTTTCTTTTACTTCAAGAACGGTTGTCGTTTTGTATTCAAGCTGTTTGTAAACGTTCAGAAAATGCGTCATTTCGTCCATAATGTGGGGCGGCAACTCGCCGATATGGTCGTAAGTGTTCCACATCGGATCTTTGAACGGAATCGCAATCACCTTATGGTCGACCATGCCGTCGTCGATCATCGATATTACGCCGATCGGGTAGCACCTGACAAGAGTGAGCGGCGAAATAACCTCGCTGCAAATCACAAGGACGTCCAACGGATCGTTATCGTCGCTTAACGTGCGCGGGATAAATCCGTAGTTTGCGGGATAGTGCGTCGAGGTGTAAAGCGTGCGGTCAAGAATCAGCAGTCCCGTTTCCTTGTCGAGTTCGTACTTGTTCTTGCTGCCCTTCGGAATTTCGATGCAAGCGATAAAATCGTCTTTTTTGATTCGCGATTCGTTGATATCGTGCCAGATATTCATACTCGTATCTCCTGTAAATTTACAATATTATACTATATATTAACGATTATTGCAAAAAATTGACAGGAAAACATTTGCTTTTTTTGAAAAGTTTTCAATAAAAAACGCAGATTTCTCTGCGCTTTTCGTTACTTTTGGAAAAGTTTGTTTTTCATCATATATTGGTTGTAGTCGTCGGGATTCGTGCTTTCAAGGGCGCGTTTTCTCATCGGCCTTGCGGGAATTCCGCTGACAAGAACGTAATCGTCCACGTCTTTCGTGACGATGCTGCCCGTTGCCACTATTGCGCCCGTGCCGATCGTTATCCCGGGAAGAATCGTGCAGTTTGTGTAAAGTTTCGCAAAATCTTTTATGACGACGCGCCTATAATCCCTTTCCATATGGTTGCCTTCACTGTGCCCGTGCGAGAAAATTTTCACGTATTCGGTAAGCATCGCGAAATCGCCGAACGATACGCCGCCCTTACTGTCGATATAGCAGCCCATGTTCCAGCTGACGTTGTCGCCGACCTCGATCTGGTGTCCGTAATTAAACCTGCAACCTTCCGCCGCGACAAATCCTTCGCCGCACTTTTTGAAAAGATTTTTCGCAATCGTCTGCCTGAACGGAATCGCAAACGTGCAGTTTATGCCAAGCGGCACTTTGTCAATAAGCTCCCACAAAATATGCAGATACCTTTCGGATTTCGTGTAAGGATGCTCGTCTCCAAGCGGCATGTAGTCGCCCCACAAACGATAACTTTCGATTTCGTCCGCCGTCATTCCGACGCCGATGATTTTCAATACCTCAAGCATTTCTTCCGTGCTTATGTTTTTTGTGATAAGTTTTTGCGCTCTTTTGAGTTTTTCTTCAACCGTGTTCATAAAAATTCCCATAAAAATATTGTCGATAAAACTATATCACCGGCACGGCGGAAAAGTCAATCCAATGCCGCTTTTTTATAAATAAAAAAGCCGACTTCTCGGCTCGTTTACGGTTCAATCTATGTTTATACAATCAATCCGAAAAATACAATCATAGTAATTGATACTAAAAGGCAAACAATAATGGCAAACACCGATATTCCCATCTTGCGACTGAAAGAATTTATCTTATTTTCAATAGTGCTTAAAGCTTTTTCGTTTTTCACCGACAAAGAATAAATTTCCTGAAGACTTCTTTTCGATTCACTTTGTAATTCACTTATTTCGGAAGCATTCTTTTCAATTTCCGCTTCTATAAGCTCGATATTTGAATGAATTTCCTTATAATCTTGCAACGCAGTTTCAATTTTGTCGTCAATTGCTTTATGTGCGCTTTCCAAACCTTCGACCGAAACGACGAATCGCTCGGATTTTTCTCTTTCGTTTTTTATTTCGGAGTGGACTTGCGACAGTTCTCCGAGTACGCCTTCAAGCCGTGCTTGAATTTCGACAATATTTTTAAAGTTATCAACCTGCGTTTCGAGATTGTTAAGAACTTCGTCCATTTTATTGTAGTTTAACATTGATTTTCTCCTTTATCGTAATCAGCCTGTCGGCAAAATTTGCGAGCAAATACTTTTCCGATTGTTCGTTTCTTGTTCTTCCGTATATCCAATTAACGTCAGAAACATCTCCTTGCAACCACTTATCGGTAAATATATTTTTCATTTCTTCATTTTCAAGGCAATTATACGTTTCAAAAAACAGTTTTTGCCGTTCGTTTTTCGGCAGTAGTCTTATCCCCTCAAGACTCATATCCAAACGGCGTTCGCCGTCGAACTCCGAAAATTCGCCAAGTCTTAATCTTGTAATGCCCGATAAATAATTGAGGAAGTCTATATTTTCATACGATTCAAGCAGTCTTGCAATCCTCAACTTCGTTTCGGAAGCATTTCTTCGTAATGCCGATATTAAATCTTCAACGGAAGAATTTTTGTCGATTAGCCTGACATATACGGGATCGTTCGAAAAATAATCCGCCAGACGGCGCATGAAGTTATTCGAATTGGTAAAATCAACACACCAATCGTACAAGGTTTTCATTGATTTTATTCTTTCCGATACGAAATTATCGTAAGACCAGTTTAATAATTTTTCCAACCTTGAATCAAACGTATTTTCATTCGGCATTGCGCGTGCGCGCGATTCATATCTTTCGATATGGTTTACCAATCTGTTATACTTTTGTTCTTCCGTATAATCGGTCACCTTTAAATGACTATACATAGGATTAGACATTTCAGAGTCGTAAACAACGTTCCACATTTCGATTTCGCCAAGTAAATACAGACGATAAAAAGCGCGTTCGATAATTATGCTTGCGTTAGACGATACTACAAATCGTTTTTTATTGTCTTCAAGTTTGTATTTGCCTAAAATTCGCGTTAAATGGTTGTCGTTAATACTTTCGAGCAAAGCTCCGCAAATTGTTTCGCAATTAACGCAATCGATACCGTTTCTGTTTATCAATGCGATGCCTTGATAAATACGTGCGGCGACTTCTTTTTCTATGTTTACATCCAGATTCGCATTTTGAATGAAATAAAAATTTGTCCTTAATTCTCTTAAACGGTTTTGATTTTTATAAATATCTTTTATTTTTAATTCGTTCCGATTGAAGAAAAAATCATAGTCTTTATAGTTTTCTTCTTTAAAATATATGTAACAGTCCGACTCTTTGCCGTCTCGTCCTGCACGACCTATCTGTTGATACAAACTTTCCATAGACGACGGCAACCCGTAATGGATAGTTTTTCGTATATCTTTTATATCGATACCCATACCGAACGCTTTTGTCGCAAACAAAACGCGTAATTCGGTATCGTTTTTGAAGTCGGATAAAACCTTGTCTTTATCCAAGTCGCGCGTATCATCTCCGCCCGCAAAATAACCGACGACTTTTTCGTGTTTATTCTCTTTTGCTAAATTAGAAAAATATGCCCAAAGCGGAATACAGGCAGAGGCAGTTACTTCCACACTTCTTGAATGCTTTGTTTTCGTAAAAACCAGTGTCTTTATATTATTCTTACATTCAAGAGTAGGAAGAATTTCCTTAGTCAGTTCATCGAAAATATCGCTACTTTTTTCACTATTTTCGGTGAATTTTTTTACAAAGATATTCAGATTAGTCCTTCGCATATCATTTGCATATATTGCTTTTACGGGCTTTTTCTTAAAATAGTAAAACTCGTTTTTAATGTCTTCGAATACGCTATGCGAAGCCGTTCCCGTTAAAGCCATTAAAAACGTTTCGGGAGGCAACAGTCGTCCGAGATTGTGCGATAAACAAAGATATGAGGTACGAAAATCGTGTCCCCACTCAGAAAGACAATGCGCTTCGTCAATAACGATAAAGCCTATATGCAAATTGGATTTTTTAACGATAAATCCTTCCGCAAACTTCTCGCTGAAAAAACGTTCGGGCGCAACAAGCGTGATGATCGACCGTCCCTGACTGAAAAGGCACAGATGCTCAGTATTTGATGAGTTTATATAAGTAGAATGATTTAATCCAAGCTTGTCGCAAAGGTGCTCGTGCTGGTCAACCATTAACAGTTTTAACGGGGCAATAACGACGGTCATTGCGGGTATCAGCAATGCCGCAATCTGATAACAAAGCGACTTCCCGGCACCCGTAGGAAGCACGCCGATGACACAACGATTATTCAACGCTTCCAAAATGATTTCAAGCTGGTTTGCACGGAAATCGTTATACTCGGTTACCGAAACGTTCCGTAAAACGTATTGCAAATACATCTTATGCCTTTTCTCGCTCAAATCGTACTTTATCGGCGAATATGCAACGGTAAAGTGGTTTTTTCCTATCGAATAAACCATTTGTTCGTTTATACGTTTTTGCGAATACGTTTCATATTCAAAATAATCGTTGCGTATATATAAAACATCTTTACTATCTACCGCACAATAAACTTTCGACAAAGATATGTCGATTTTTATGTCGTCGAAATTCAAAAATCGATTATAATCCAAAACTATATTCAGTTTGACGGCGGGAATAAAAAAAGAAAAATTCTGAAGACCAGCAAGGTTCTTAACCCAAAGGAAAAAGTCGTATATGATAATCCGCACCTGCTTTTCGTCGATAGGAAAATCACCAAACATATTTATAGTTATTTTTTGTTCGTTCAGCCCGATTTTTCCCGTTCCGTACAAATAAAGAAGTGCACATTGCAATCTGATTGCCAACGTGTAAGGAATATCTTTTATATCGATGTTTTTTTCTTGTCGGTTAATGTCGGATTTCTTGATATTGTCAAAAAGTTTTATTACGGCTTCAACGTTCGATAGTTGGCGTGCGGGAATACGAACAAGACTTATATTGTGTCGTTTGAATAAATCGTCGCGCAATTTATCTTTCGCTTTCTGTGCCCCGATATTATGCTGACTTCCGTCGATTTCGATAACCGTATTGTAAACAGGCGAATAAAAATCCACTTGCCCTAAATCGGTCCTGTCGGTATCGTCGATAATGTCGCGTACGGGACATTCGGGAATAAACGAACCTGCAAGCGGGAAAATTTGCGGTAATATATTATTATAAAAATCAAGTGCCGGGTTTGACGTGTATCCACCCTTTATGACGCCGCTCCAATTTAAACCATCGAAGTTATGGCAATACGTAAAGCCGTCGCGTTTTTCAGGCTCGCCGAATTTTTCTCTTAAATACAACGACGGTATAGTCGGACAACCGCGCATTAAGAGATTTTTCAAAATTGCAAAAACAGGATGCGCCCAACTTTCGGGTTCACACATATTTTGAATGACAAAGTTCGGATTGATGTAATTGTAACCTGCCGAAATCTTTATCATGTATCGATAACCCCCAAAATAAAAAAATGCGGCAATTGTAGTTGGCGCACGAAAAGCACAAACTCCGATTGTCGCCAAACAAACGTAATCAGAACAGAAAGTTTTCACATTCCAACTGTGGAATTTGTGTTTTTACCAAATTCTAAAAAAGTTGGAACGTACGAAAAAACAAAGTATTTCCCAATAAAAAACACTTTCCGTTTCTGACTATTAAGTTTGTTTGGCATATTTATTATATCATAATTATGCAGGTTTCTCAACGTTTTTGAACAAATTAGAATAAATCAAACATTCAAAGTGTATCACATTGCATATGGACGTCTTGTTGCAATAACATGGTTTCACAAGTGATATTTGCGATGGGGCCGGGGCTTTGCACATTCGTGCAAAAGTTCCCTACGGTCACCGAACGCCGATAATGCAACCCACCTATTAAGTGCCGGTGGCCGTGGCTGCTCAGCATTGTTCGTACTATTTATTTTTTTCATAACGCTACAATCTTTCCTGCTTAACAAACACGCTGCACAACGCCACGGCACAAACTGCTCTTTTGACCAAACAATTGCCGTAAACGTCATTTGTTTGTCTTTTGCTTGTTTGTTCCTTTTCCCCGCGAGTACACAGTATCCCGCGGGGACCCCGAATCTAAGCGGTGGTGTTCTATCGTCCACGGTGTTTCGGG